>Ga0209066_10003277_pt1 | contig 18625 bp, 9 predicted proteins | sample All_14_2_FD_187198 | JGI IMG/M metagenome (GOLD analysis project Ga0209066, IMG submission 187198) | Freshwater microbial communities in response to fracking from Pennsylvania, USA - Allegheny Zone_MetaG_DW_15 (SPAdes) (version 2) ... | reverse complement strand
CACCCGATGGCCGACAAAGAACCGGTCCAGTGCGGTCTGCAGCTCATCCCGCATGACCTCGGCAGACAGCACGTAGTCCGGTTCACTGACCGACGTCTCACCGTCCACCCCATCGGCAATCGCAATAAAATGGCGGGCCGCATCGACATTGGTCAGCGTCGACCCCGGCAAGCGGTCGCCGGGGCGTCCGAACAGACGCTGCGAATGCAGACTCACCTCGGCATCGCCAACGCTCTGGATCAGCTCGGCCGCCACCAGCCAACTGTCGGCGGTGCGGCGCAGGTATTCACCCAACGGGCACGCGGGATCGGCCTGAGCGTGAATGGCCTGCAGTACGGCGATACTGTCGCGCATGTCGCGGCGCGCGTAGTCGGGCATCGGCAGACGCGGTTGCCCAGCGCGCCAGTTCTGCAGAAACGTCGCCTGCACCGACATCGGCCAACTCACCGCCGACAACAATCGAATCCGCTGCACGGCGTCGAGCAAACGGGCATCCAGTGCCAAGTGGTGTTGCAGCGACGGCGTCATCCTCCCTCCGGGGAAGCGGTGCAGAGGCCGATGGTAGCCGCGTTGGTCATTTTTCTGCTGCCCTCTTGAAACGCCCGACAGGCCGCCCCACATCGCGGAGACCCCGACGACCGCTGTTCACTGCGGTCTTTTCGTCGGCTAAACTTGGCACTCACCCGAGGCGAGTGCTAACAACCCTTGGACCTTTCAATCCAATCAGTGACTTAACGAGGATCCCATGAACCTGAAACCCCTGCATGATCGCGTCGTCATCAAGCGCATGGAAGAAGAGCGCCTGTCCGCTGGCGGCATCGTGATCCCCGACAGCGCCACCGAAAAACCCATCCGCGGTGAAGTGCTGGCCGTCGGCGCGGGCAAGCCGCTCGACAACGGCAGCGTGCGCGCACCCGCCGTGAAGGTCGGTGACAAGGTGCTGTTCGGCAAGTACAGCGGTACCGAAGTGAAGCTCGACGGCACCGAATATCTGGTGGTTCGCGAAGACGACATCTTTGCCGTGATCGGTTGATCCGCCGGATCACGCCGCGCCGCACGCAGCGATCACCGCTTGCGCGCAGCGCGCTGATCCCGCCCGACCGACGACACCACTCCCCCAATCAACTATTTCGAGGTAATTCTCATGGCAGCTAAAGACGTACGTTTCGGTGAAGACGCCCGCACCAAGATCCTGCGCGGCGTGAATGTCCTGGCCAATGCGGTCAAGGTCACCCTGGGCCCGAAGGGCCGCAATGTCGTGCTCGACAAGAGCTTCGGCGCCCCCACCATCACCAAGGACGGCGTGTCCGTCGCCAAGGAAATCGAACTGGCTGACAAGTTCGAGAACATGGGCGCACAGATGGTGAAGGAAGTCGCCTCCAAGACCTCCGACAACGCCGGTGACGGCACCACCACCGCCACCGTGCTGGCTCAGGCGATGATCCGCGAGGGCATGAAGGCCGTCGCCGCCGGCATGAACCCGATGGACCTGAAGCGCGGCATCGACAAGGCCGTCACCGCCGCCGTCGCCGAGCTGAAGAAGCAGTCCAAGCCCACCGCGGACGACAAGGCCATCGCCCAGGTCGGCACCATCTCCGCCAACTCCGACGAATCCATCGGCAACATCATCGCCGACGCGATGAAGAAGGTCGGCAAGGAAGGCGTGATCACCGTTGAAGAAGGTTCGGGTCTGGACAACGAACTCGACGTCGTCGAAGGCATGCAGTTCGACCGCGGCTACCTCAGCCCCTACTTCATCAACAACCAGCAGAGCCAGCAGGTCGAGCTGGATGACCCGTTCATCCTGCTGCACGACAAGAAGATTTCCAACGTGCGCGAACTGCTGCCGGTGCTGGAAGGCGTCGCAAAGGCTGGCAAGCCGCTGCTGATCGTGGCCGAAGAAGTCGAAGGCGAAGCGCTGGCGACCCTGGTCGTCAACACCATCCGTGGCATCGTCAAGGTCTGCGCCGTCAAGGCACCGGGCTTCGGCGACCGTCGCAAGGCGATGCTGGAAGACATGGCCATCCTGACCGGCGGCACCGTGATCTCCGAAGAAGTCGGCCTGCAGCTTGAGAAGGCCACCATCAAGGATCTGGGCCGCGCCAAGAAGGTGCAGATCACCAAGGAAAACAGCACCATCATCGACGGCGCTGGCGACGGCGACGCCATCCAGGCGCGCATCAAGCAGATCAAGGCTCAGATCGAGGAAACCTCCTCCGACTACGACCGCGAGAAGCTGCAAGAGCGCGTCGCCAAGCTGGCGGGCGGCGTGGCCGTCATCAAGGTCGGTGCAGCCACCGAAGTGGAAATGAAAGAGAAGAAGGCCCGCGTCGAAGACGCCCTGCACGCCACCCGCGCTGCAGTGGAAGAAGGCGTGGTCCCCGGCGGCGGCGTGGCGCTGATTCGTGCCCTGAGCGCGATTGCCGACCTGAAAGGCAACAACGAAGAGCAGAACCACGGCATCACCATCGCCAAGCGCGCCATGGAAGCCCCGCTGCGCGAAATCGTCACCAACTGCGGCGAAGAACCCAGCGTCATCCTCAACAAGGTCGCTGAAGGTTCCGGCAACTTTGGTTACAACGCCGCCACCGGCGTGTTCGGCGACATGATCGAAATGGGCATCCTGGACCCGACCAAGGTCACCCGCACCGCCCTGCAGAACGCCGCCTCCATCGCCGGTCTGCTGATCACCACCGAAGCCATGGTGGCCGAACTGCCGAAGAAGGAAGAACCCGCCCCGGCCGGTCACGGCGGCGGCATGGGTGGCATGGACTTCTAAGTCCGGCCTATCCAACGCGCCTCACCACAAAGCCCGGCCTCGTGCCGGGCTTTGTGCTTTAAATTCACCGAGTCGGAAAAACGTCTCCCAATTCACATCTGTACCCGACCCGACGAGAGATATTTGTCGGCTGAGGTTGCCGTGCTATCCGCGACAAAACAACTTATCCGCGCGCCAAGTTAATACGTCACGATTCAATTTTCATAGCCCACGGAAATTATGGGATAGGAACCGTTCGATGAAGATCAAGGAATTCAGCCTGCGACATTGGTTTGCCGAAGTAATACCCTTGAATCTCTCGAACGCCCGCGCTCACGAGTCCGCGCACTTGGTCGACATCCTCCGCACCTTCAGCAATTATTCGACTAACAGCGCCGTCTTTCACATTCGTAAGTCGAATGTCATTACTGTCAATAGTTTTCACAAGATTAGAGAGAAACCCCGTAAGATTTCCACTCAAGGACTGGCGGACAATCCGCATGTCAAGTTTTACCTTATCCGCCTTTATCTCTAGCAATCGATCCAAATTGGAGTTCGCGTCACCGAAGTCATCCAATGCAACGGTTGTTAAATAGCTTTGCAATTTCTCAACGGATTTTACAATATCCCGCGCGTTGCAACCCTGCTCAAGAATCTCCACTTCGAAACGGTTGTAAGTAGCACCTGTACGCCCAATCGCATCGAGAATTTCTTGCGCATGAATTTGGGAGAGATCATCAGGCCGGACATTGAAGCTAACCTTGAATTCTTTACTTTTATTATTTTTACATGCCAAATCGTACGCGCCAATAAAACTACCAATGCGCGGAATTATGAAATTAAGCGTAATCGAAGACATCCACCCCGAATCGGCGATAACCGCAAGAACAGGGAGCGGTGACGACATACCTTTGAACCGAATCAGAGCTTCCGCACCACTCAATTCAAATTGGTCACTAACGATGGCGTATTTCGGCTGAAAAAGTAAATCAAGTCTATTACACAAAGCATTAAAATCTCCCTGCACTACATTTCGAATATCTTGATAATCTTTAAATTCTGTACTAGGAGTCATACTTCGACTAAGCACAGCTCTTCTAAGCCATGAACTCATCGTGTAGGAATTGACACCAATTTTCTGCCTACACGCCACCTCTGCGTGAAAAGAGAGGTAAGACAGCGGCAATTTTGGATCATCAACACCTTCACTGGTGTAGCCGAGTGAACATCGGTTCAATTTCAACTCTAAAAATCTGTGGACTCTGTCAGCGAGCACTCCAGGAAATTCATCACCTGAATCATCGGGCACCTTGGCCACGATTACGAGATCACAGGGCCCTGATCGCGCGATCTCCGTGACGGTTGGCTCTGATTTTTTTATATCCTTTTTGATTTCTTTGTAATCTTCGGCCAGCGTCGACAAGCCTTTTTCTCCGTTTGCATAGTGTCGACCTGCACGTGGTCGCACATGCATTACCACTCTTCGGACAGTCTGACTGGGTTTATCATCGGACCACAGCTGCATATCGATGGGTAAGTCGCAGTGAAAACTGACGTTCTTTAGGCGATCCTTGACACGCTCCAGTTCGTCCCTGACACGCTTAAGTTCTTGATTAACACTTTCCAATTCATTTTTATGAGTAGTTATATTTTTTTTGACATCATCATCAATAATGCGCTTAGCCGCGATTGCGCGAACCGTCGCTGCGATCCACAGTATTGCGAAAAGCGTTAGCGCCAAATATGGAAGCCACTCAGAAGGAAATTCTACAGAGCCTAACTGCAGTTCATTCAGATTCATCAGCCCCTCTCCAATAAAAAAGAACTAACACCACCCTGGCACGGCACTGCATTGAGGTTGGATTGCGCACATCGATGCTCGACTACGTAGGCAATCGCATTCACAAGTATGCGCCAATCCCTTCGACCCGAGCGTCATCTTTCGCGACATTTTCGCGAAGCGGATAAACTGTCGCACCTTAACAAAAAACCCCGCCTTGATGGCCACCCAGCGGGGGCACTCATCATCCCCAAGGTTCAGCAGAAACGCATGGTCGTTCCCGGCGGTCAGCAGCATGGGGCTTTTGACTTGATCGCCCGCTTTGAACAGCCGCCGAAACGCCTCAATGCACCACGCGGACACACCCGCAACGCCCATGTACTGGATGCCCGCCAGCTCCGAATAGTCACCTGTCAACCGAATCATGCTGCCCACTTCCGACCCCGTGCCGAGTACTCCGTCACCAGGTCATAAACCCGCGCGCACTTCTGTTCAAACAACGCGCGGTCGTACGTCGCGGGCAGGTCGTCGTTCAACACCCTTGAAATCTCCGAGCGCACCTTGGTCTGCGTCTGCGCGTCCTTGTACCAGTCCTGCACCAGTACCTTGGGCTGTTCTTCCACCAGTCGGCGCAGCAGGTGCTTGGCGGCCAGCTTCACGCGCTGCTCGTCGTCCTGGCTCAGACCCTCGGTCTTGAGCAGGTCGTACAGCTCCAGCTCGTCTTCGGTCAGCCCTTCGCGCATGTGGCGTTCGGCCTCTTCCTGCAGGCTGGCCACATAGGCGGTCAGTTGCTCGTAGTAGTTCTCGGTGGACGTGGCGCCCGCGTTGTAGGCGTCGATGATCTTCTGCAGCCGCTGCGCAAAGTCCACCCGCGCCGCGTTCTGCGCCAGCATCTCGGCCAGCTTCTTTTCCAGGAACGCGCGCAGGTCGGCGATCTGGATGTTCCGGTGCGGCGCGGTCTTGAACTCCTCGCGCAGCTGGTCCACGTTCACCCGGCTCAGGTCCCAGGCCCGACCGCGCTGCACGATCTTGTATTCCGTCTCGAACTGCTTGGCCGTGAACGCCTCGGCGTTGTCCACCACCACGCTCTCGTCCAGCAGCTCGCCAATGCGGCGCACCGCGTTGTCCAGGTTCGCCTGTTCGACGATGGCGTCCATCACCCCGCGCAGGTACTGGAAGGCCGACACCAGCCGCCCCTTGCCCTGGCCCAGCACCTCCGGCTTGCAGGCCTCGTACAGGCTGCTGATGGTGTTCTCGTACACGTTGAAGCTCTGGCGCAGTTCCTCCTGCGCCAGCAGCGTGTTGGCAAAGTCGTTGAACTGTCCCAGCTTGGTGAACACGTCACCGCGCTGCAGCGTGTCGCGCAGCGCCACCTGTTGCGTGTCGCAGTAGGCCAGGCCCTGCTCCAGCGCTTCGTCCAGCAGCTTGAACAGTTCAGCCTTCTGCCGCACCGGCATTTCTTCGTCGTCTTCGTTGCGGCCGGCCGCGTAGTCGCGCAGCGCCTTCTTCATGCGGCGGAACACGTTGTAGTAGTCCACCACCTCGCCGTGCTTCTTTTCCACGCCGTTGATGGCGTGGCTGCTCACCCGGTTGGCGCGGGCAATGGTCTGCATCAGCGTGTGGCCCTGCATGGGTTTGTCCAGGTACAGCGTACTCACCGTGGGCGCGTCAAAGCCCGTCAGCCACATGGCGCACACAAACACCAGCTGCAGCGGGTGGTCGGGGTCCTTGAAGTTGTGTTCGATGTCGTGGCCGTTCGTGTCCAGCGCGTTCATGCGCTCGCGGTGCGGCTTGATGTTCAGCTTGCGGGCGCTGAACTTCTTCTCCTCGTCCGCTTCCTCGCTGATCACCACCGCCATCTCGACCGACTTCATCCAGTCGCGCACGCGCTTGAGCCGTTCGCGCTCGATGTCGTTCTTGGTCGCGTTGATGCGGCCGGTCAAATCTCTGATCTCGTCCTTCCAGCGCGCCAGCACCTTGTCGTACATGGTCACGGCCGTGTACTTGTCCACCGAAATCACCAGCCCCTTGCCCAGGTAACCCCGGCGCGGGAAGTGGTACACGATGTCGCGCGCAATCGTCTCCAGCCGGTCGTCGGTGGTGATGACCGACATCTCCTGCGCAAAGCGCTTCTCCAGCTTCTCCTGCGCCGCTTCGTCCAGGTTCTCGTCCTCGACGATGGCCGCGAACTCCTCGTTCAGCTCGTCGTTCTGCACCAGCACCTTGGGCACGCGCTTTTCGTAGAACAACGGCACCGTGGCCCCGTCTTCCACGCTCTGCTGGAAGTTGTATTCCGACACGTAGTCGCCAAACCAGGCGTTGGTCTTGCGCTCGCTGCCCAGCAGTGGCGTGCCGGTGAAGGCCAGGAAGTTCGCCTTGGGCAGGCCCGCGCGCATGTTCTCGGCCAGACCGGCGTACTGCGTGCGGTGCGCCTCGTCCACGATCACCACGATGTCGTCGCGGTCCGACAGCAGCGGGTAGGTCTGGCCCTTGGGGTAACGGAATTTCTGGATCAGCGTGAACACCACCCGCTTGTTCTTGCCCAGCATCTCGCGTAGCTGTGCGCTGTCGCGCGGGCGCACCGGGTCCTTGGGGCCCACCACGCCGGTGTGCAGGAAGTTGCGGTAAATCTGGCCGTCCAGGTCGTCGCGGTCGGTCACCACCAAAAAGGTGAAGTTGCCGCTGAGCTTGCGAAAGATCTTGCGGGTGTAGAACACCATCGAAAAGCTCTTGCCCGACCCCTGCGTGTGCCAGAACACGCCCAGCCGGCCGCCCAGCTCGCGCCGCCGGGTGAACTGTTCAAACGCGTTGTTCACCCCGATGAACTGGTGGTTCTGCGCAATGACCTTGTTCGTCTCCTTGTGGAAGACGCAGAAGTTCTCCACATAGTCCAGCAGCCGCTCGGGCGCCAGCAGGCCCAGCACCGCGCGTTCCACGCTCAGCCCCTCCTGGGCAATCCTGGAGCGGTCCAGCGCCTCTTTTTCGTCGTCCACTCGCAGCCAGGCAAAGAAGTGTTCCCACTGCGCCGTCAGGCTGCCCACCTTGGTCTCGGTCGCGTTCGACAGCAGGCACAGCGCGTTGGTCAGAAACAGCTGCGGGATCTCGGCCTTGTAGGTGCTCAGGTTGTCGTCAAAGGCGGCGCGCAGCTTCACGTCGCTGTTCTTCAGCTCGATGAAGACCAGCGGCAAGCCGTTCACGTACAGCAGCACGTCCGGCCGGCGGTAGGCCGCCGTGCTGGCCTGGCCGGTGCATTTGATCCAGAGTTGCGACACCGCCAGGTAGTGGTTGCGCCCCACCTTCGGGGCAGGCGTGTCGAAGTCGATCAGCTTCAGCCGCTCCGTCACCTGCTGCCCGGCCTGCGGGCCGGTGGTGGCCTTGTAGCTCACCGGCACCCCGTCGCGGATCAGGCTGTCCAGCTCGCGGTTGGCCGCCACCAGGCTCATGGCCGTGCGCGGCTGCAGCACATGGGACAGCGCCTCGTCCACCGCGCTGGCGGGGGCCTGCGGGTTCAGCCGCTCCAGCGCGGCGCGTAGCGGCCCGGTCAGGATCACCTCGCGCTTGTCCGCCCGGCCCGATCCGTCGTTCAGGTCGTCGGGCTGCGCAGTGAAGCAGTTCTGCACATTGAAGCCGCACAGGTGCTGCAGCCGCTGCAGCAGCGCCTGTTCGATCTCGTCTTCGCTGATGAACTTCTTCGCGGCCACTGTTCTTGTCCTCCCTGGGTTGGCGGTTCGCGTGCAGGCTCTCTTTATGGCGCGGCTTTGGCGGTCTCGGCCCTCATGCTGGGCGGGAACTGGATGTCGAGCTGATCGACACGGAGTTTGCCGGAGATGAGGCGGGGGAGCAGGGCGTCGCGGGTCCCGCATAGGGACTCAACCTGCTGCCGTAGCAAGGCCGCTTGTTTGAACATCGGTTTGACGGTATCCGCGAACTGATCAATCAGCTGTGTCTCGGGGAGCAGCACCTCATTCGAGTAGGCCTGCTCTCGATTGAGCCCGGGAACTGCCGAGTCGTTGTTGATGAAGTTCATCCTCTGCAACAGAAAGACCAGCAGCTCGTTGGGTAGGGTTGACTTCACGTAGTAGACCGTGTCGATCGGAAAGAATGGCTGCTCGGCGAGAAACACGCTGCCCACATTTCCTTTGCGTCCCACGATGATCCCGGGGGTGCTTACGAGTGCGGTGTTGTGATATCCCACGATGCCGCCAGATCCGTAAACGGGTACTTTTCCAGGTACACGGTTTTGATCGGGTAGAGCTTTGCCGTAGCAAAGTTCAAGTAGCTCCCCAAGTTTCCGTACAGCCCAGCTTTTGGGGCGACCTGCATGCAACTCGTCGTCGCTCACACCCGGAAACCGCATCCGCACAAACCACTCGCGGTAAATCTCCTCGGCCATGGATTCCAGCAGCGCGATGCGCCGCAGGTTGTTGGCGATCAGGTCTTCCAGCGTAGCCAACACCGCAGCAATCTTTTCCTGTTTGTCTGGCGGCGGAAGAATGATGGGTAACCTGTGCTGTTCGGTAATGCCGAGATAGGCACGGGTTGACCCTGAGCCAGCAAGCATCTGCAGTGTTTGTTGGAACAGGGAGCTGTCGAAATAAGCCTTCAGGTAGCGGTTGTTCAACACCGAGTGGTCTTTGACACGGTAATACGTGACCTGCGGCGTGAGCATGATGTACGGGTGCTGGTCATAGTCAACGATGGCGGTTTCTCCAATCGTTGCCTTGTGGGTCAGTAGCACATCGCCGTTCTTTGCGAAGCCTTTGCGCAGACCCTCTGCCTGACGCTCGGAAATGAACGCACAGTTGTTGTAGTCCACGCGGCCATTTTTCAGGTCGCTGGCCATGATGAATGGAACACCCTCATCCACAAAGTCCGAAGCCTTCGGATGGATCTCGCCATGGTTCCCGTCGATCGGACGTTCAAGTGCACCACGTTTGACCAGTTCGCCTACCGTGGTGAGCTCAAAGCTAAAGTCTCTAATGCCGATGGCCGTGCGCTTGTCCATCATGCGTTCCCGAGAATGGCAGCGAGGTTTTTTGTCAGCGTGTCTTCAAGGCTGCGCGCTTCAACGGTCAAGCTCTCGAAACTAGTTTGTTGCTCAGAGAGACCATTGAGGAACTCCTCCTCCGTCTTTCCGTCCTCCTCAATCACCACGCCCACATAACGCCCAGGGTTGAGCGACCAGTCCTGCTCTTGCATCTCGGCGCGGGTGGCCAGCTTGCACAGGCCGGTCACGTCGTTGTAGGCCGCGTGCGGAAAGCGCTCCTGCAGCCATGCGATGTGGGTGTAGAAGCGTTCGGCCAGCTTCACCTCGTCGTGCAGGGCCTGCACGGCGTCTTTCACGCCCCGGGCCTGCCGGTTGCCGGCGGCGCGTTTGCCGGCGGCCTTGGCGGCTTCGGCCTTGCGCTTGTCCATCTCGCGTATGGCTTTGTCCAGCACCTTCAGGCTGGCGTGCAGTTCGTGGAAGAAGGGTGTGAAGCGCTGGCGCAGCGCCTGCTGCGCGGTGTTGCGGGCGTCTAGGTCTTGGCTGTTGCCGTGGGCCTGGTCATGCGCGGCCTGTGCGGCGGCTAGGTCGGGCAGCTGGGCCCACTGGGCTTGCAGGCCGGCCACGGCGGCCTGGCCTGCCGCTTGTGCGACGGGGTCGCTGTCGCCGGCTTCTTCGGCCAGTAACGCCAGCAGGCGCTCGCTCAGCCCTGGGATGTGCTGCGCCACGTCCTGCAACTGCGCCATACCTTGCTGGAAGTAGCGGTCCACCAGCGCTACGAACTCGGCGCGCCGGCCCTTGTGCAAGCGCGGGATGATGGCGATGTTCTGGATCTGTTCGTCGCTCAGCTCGCGGTGGGCGCGGTCGATCTGCGTGAAGATGTTGCGCGCGTCGATGAACAGCACGCGCTCGTCGGCCTTGGCCTTGTCAAAAAACCACAGCGTGGCCGGCAGGGTGACGGTATAGAACAGGTTGGACGGCAGCGTGAGCATGCCGTAGATGAGGTTCTCTTCGATCAGCGTCTGGCGGATCTCGGCTTCGGAGTGGCGGGCGTCGCTGGCCGAGTTGGCCATGACCAGCGCAGCGCGGCCCTGGGGCTTGAGCGAGGTGGCGAACAGGTTGATCCACAGGTAGTTGCCGTTGGGCACGGTCTCGACGGCTTTTTTGTCGTCGCCGCCTTCCTTGCCCTTCTTGCCCGCGGTCTTCTTGGTCTTGTTGCGCGGCACGCCGTAGGTGTTGAAGCGCCGGTCGTCCTCCACCGATTCGAGCACCACGTCGTCCACGTTGAAGGGCGGGTTGGCCATCACGTAGTCGAAGGCGCCGAAGCTGTTGAACGGGTCTTCGTAGTAGGCGTTGGCCTGCTTGATGTCGCCGCGCAGGCCGTTGACGGCCAGGTTCATCTTGGCCAGCTTGACGGTTTCCAGCGTCTTCTCGGAACCGTAGACGTACACGTCCAGGTCGGCGGCGGCGTCCTGGCGGTGCTGCTGGATGAATTCGGCCGACTGCACGAACATGCCGCCGGAGCCGCAGGCCGGGTCGAACACCTTGCCGCCGTGCGGCTCGATGATCTCGGTCATGAGCTTGACCACCGAGCGCGGCGTGAAGAACTCGCCACCGCCCTGGCCTTCGCTGAGCGCGAAGTTGGACAGGAAGTACTCGTAGATCTGGCCGAACACGTCACCCGACGCGTCGCGCGGGATGTCCGAGAACAGCTTGAGCAGGTCCTTGGGGATGTGCCGGTTCTTGTCGCTGCGGGTGAAACGGTCGTATTCTTCCTGCGGCAGCACGCCCAGCAGCTCGGGCTTGGTGACTTCGATGCTGGCCATGGCCTGGCGGATGGCCTTGGCGATATCTTCCTTGTCGGGCAGGTTCAGCAGGTGGTCGTAGCGCGCATGGGGTGCGAGCGCAAAGCCGCACTTCTCGATGGCGATGTCCTGCAGCGAACGCTCCATGCGCGTGCCCTTGAGCCGCGTGTATTCCTCATAGATCGCGTCTTCGTGCTGGCGGTATTTGTTGTCCGCGAACTTCAGGAAGATGATGCCCAGCACCGGGGTGCTGTACTCGCTGGCCTTGAGGTCGGAGTTGGCCCGCAGCTTGTCGGCGGCAGCCCAGAGGTCTTTTTCGAGTTTTTTGAGTTGTTCTCGGTTCATGCCGCAACTGTAGCGGGCGGCGCAAAGGGCGCCAACGCCGACGTTGCTTGCCCTACCTCGTCAGCCGAATCGCCCTGTAGCGAACGATGGCGCTCGCGCCTCCAATTCTTTGGAGACCAAGGTCACCCGAACCGCCCTGCAGAACGCCGCCTCCATCGCCGGTCTGCTGATCACCACCGAAGCCATGGTGGCCGAGCTGCCGAAGAAAGAAGAACCCGCCCCGGCCGGTCACGGCGGCGGCATGGGTGGCATGGACTTCTAAGTCCGGCGTCTCCAACGCGCCTCACCACAAAGCCCGGCCTCGTGCCGGGCTTTGTGCTTTGTGGGGTTGAAGGCGAGAGGCTTCCGCCTCCCTTGGCGTCCGCACGTTTCCGCGCGGTCGCTGCCACGTGACGACCTGCCCGCCACGCAGCCTGCATTGCGTTGCCGGACCGTTGGCCAGACGGGGACACGATGCGACAGCGAGCCCGCAGGATCGCGCCCGAGCCGAAGCCGGAGAACGGCAAGAAGTCACCCGGATTGGCAGCGCAATACACGCCTCAAATCGCCAAGACGTGTCGCAACAGCACTGAGCCTGCGGTCAAACCGATCAATGCACCACCGCCGGATGCTGCGCAGACTGCGCCGAAAAGCGCGTTCTACTCGCCCATCCCCAAGCACGCACGACTGATCGAACCCTTCGGCGACATCGCATCCGCAGAAGCTGAGGCAAACTACGTGCGGCAACCGCCAGTCCCGCCGCGATGGCGATCGGACTCAATCCAAACTGCCGCCACGCAAGCCGGGGCGGCTCGTGCCCAATGCCCTTATCGCCGTCAAATTCATGCCGTCTACTCTTCCACCCGTTTCCAATGCGTCGCCCACGCCAAGCGCGGAGCCCCCGGCAGGGGAATCCCTGTCGCCCATCGTGTATGCGGAGTTGAAGGCGTTGGCGGCGCGTGCAATGCGTGGCGAGCGCGACGATCACACGTTACAGACGACGGCGCTCGTCAACGAGGCATGGATCCGGGTGTCCGACCAGCAGCGCCTGGATCCGGCTGATCGGGGGCAGTTCCTGGCCATCGCTGCACAGATGATGCGCCGGATTCTGGTCGATCACGCGCGGCGGCGTGCCGCTGCCAAACGTCCGACATCCGATGTGCGCGTGGTCATCACGGAGATCGAGCTGGCTCAAGGTGACACGGAACTTGTCGAGCTGGACAGTGCCCTCGGACGCCTGGCTGAACTCAGCCCACGGCAGGCGCAGGTGATCGATCTCAAGTTCTTCGCCGGACTGGAACTTGAGGAAATCGCCGAGGTGCTCGATGTCGCACGGCCGACCATCGTGCGCGACTGGCGCATGGCACGCGCCTGGCTGCAGCGCGAACTTGCCGATGCGTGATGCGGCGCTGTACGCGCGTGCGCTGGCCATCACGCACGAGATCCTCGACCTCACACCAGAGCGCCGCGCTGCCCGGTTGAATGCGTTGTGCGCTGACGATGCCGGGCTAAGGCGGGAGGTCGACTGGCTGATCGCGGCCGCTTCCGACGATTCCCTCGACGCGGTACCCGAGGTCATCGCCGTTGCCGAGGAGCACCTGAACGTCGACCTGCGCATCGACGCCGTTGCACCCGGCCGCTACCGTCTCGTCGACCGTCTGGGTGAAGGCGGCATGGGCGTAGTCTGGCTCGCCGAACGCGAAGTCGGTGGTGCCCGTCAGCGGGTGGCACTGAAGCGGCTGCGCGGCAACGCCGCTGAGCAGCGCCAGCGCTTCCGCGAAGAGCAGCGCATCCTGGCCGCGCTGAACCACCCGAACATCGCCCACCTCGTCGATGCGGGCGAGGAAGCCGATGGCACGCCGTTCCTGGCAATGGAATACATCGAGGGCGAACGCATCGACCACTGGTGCGCGATGCGGGCGCTCGGCCTGCGCGAGCGCATCGCGCTGTTCCTCAAGGTGTGTGCGGCAGTCTCCTACGCGCATGCCCACCTCGTCATCCATCGCGATCTCAAACCCGCCAATGTTCTGGTCGATGCGTCCGGTGAGCCGAAGCTGCTCGACTTCGGCATCGCGCGCCTGCTCGCCGACGACACGGCGCAGCGCACCGCCACCGGCATGATGACGCTGGCCTACGCCAGCCCCGAGCAAATCGAAGGCAAGCCGCTCGGCACCGCGACCGACGTGTGGTCGCTCGGGGTGATGCTCTACGAGCTGCTGGCCGGTGCGCGTCCGTTCGCGCACCTGCTCAACGAGCACGCCCAGGCGCAGGCCGTGCTGTCGGGCGTGGTTGCACCACCGAGCCAGCTCCAGCCTCGATCGAGCCAAGCGCAGGATGGGCAGAGCCGCGCGTCGTCACCGGCAAAGTCGCCGCACATTCCGCCCGACGTGGATGCCATCGTTCTGAAGGCGCTACGGCGCGAGCCGGAGCAGCGCTACGACTCGGTGCGTGAACTGGCCGCCGACCTCGAGAACTTCCTGGCCGCCCGCCCTGTCTCGGCGCGACGCGGCCAGTGGACCTATCGCCTGCAGCGCTTCGTGCAGCGCAATCGCTGGCCCTTGAGCGCAGCGGGCGTCGTGCTTTCCGTGCTCGCGGGCTTCACCTGGCGCACCGTGCTTGCCGAGCGGGAAGCACGCCTGCAGGCCGAGGTGGCCGACCGCACCACCGCGTTCCTGATCTCGACTTTTTCACTGTCCGACCCCAGCCAGGCCGGACGGCACGATTTCAGCGCCCGCGAGGTGCTCGATCGCGGCCGCGAACGCGTGGATCATGAACTCGCGGCACAACCGCGCGTGCATGCCCGCCTGCTCGAAGCCCTGGGCAACGCCTATCGCGGCATCAACGAAGGCGATTCCGGCGTGTCCCTGCTTGAGGCGGCGGCGCAGTTGAACCTGCGCCCAGAGGTCGACGACCCCGTGGCCGCTGCGCGCAGCCTGCTCTCAAAGGCAAGCGTCATCCTGGCGATGAGTGGTTCCTCGGACGAAGCGGAGAACGCGGCGCGGCGCGCTTTCGATCTCCTGCAGCAGCACTCCAGCGATGATCTGCTGCTCGCCGAGGGCTACGGAATCCTCGCGCAGACACTCAACATCGCCGGCAAGGAAGACCAGGCGATTCGTGCCGCAGAGCAGGCACTGGCCTTGCGCGAAGCCGCCAGGGCCGACCCGTTCTCCATCGCCCAGAGTCTGTACGAGCTGTCTGTCGTCAGCGGCGGTGTGGGCCAGCATGCGCAGGCCCAAGCCTACTGTGAGCGCGCGCTGGCGCTATACACCGAGATCGGAGCCACGCGAACGAATGAGTATCGCTTGGCCCTGCGGCAGCTGGAAAACACGCTTGTCTACAGTGGACAGTACGACCGAGGCCTGGTGATTGCGCGCGAACGGCTGGCGTTGACTGCCACTCTGTTTGGCGTCGACAGCACCGTACTCGCAATGGAGCGCTTGAGCTTCACTGATCGACTCGCGGAGCACGGCCTGTTCGAGGAAGCCGATGCAATGCTTGAGCAAGGCATGCCGGTGATTCTTCGCCTGAACGGCGAGAACAGTCTGCAGTACGTCCGTGCGCGCTTCCGCGCTGGCTGGCTTGGCGTGTTGCGCGGCGAATTCGAGATGGCGATACCGCAGCTGCGCGAGGCACTCGCACGACATGAGGCCTTGTCCAACGAGCGCGACCACGGCCTGCGTCAAATCCTGCGCACAGCGCTTGCAACGGCGCTGATCGAATCAGGCAACGCGAATTCCGAAGCGCGTGAACTGCTGCACAGCGTCATCCGGGAGCGTAGCAGCGCAGAAGCCCCCATGGTCGGTCTGGCCTACGCACGCCTGCCCTTGGCGCAGTGGCATCTCAGCCACGGCGAGTACCCGCAGGCTGAAGCACTGCTGGACCAGGTCGATGCCGTCGGTGCAGGTGTAGAACGGGAGCTGCATGCGCGCTCCGCAGCGACGCGCGCAGCCATCCTGCACGCGCGTGGGGATCGGGAAGGCGCCCTGCGTCTGGCGCAGGGCGCGTATCAAATCCTGCTGGGAGACCGCGGCGCCGAAAATCCGCGCACGGCACGCTACGCTCTGGCCTATGCCCACGCTCTGCGGTCGGCAGGCGCGCTTGACGAGGCGGAGGCACTGGAGCGCGAGTACCGCCCACGGCTGGAGCGCCTGTATCCACCGACATCGACGTACCGCCGGTCGTCACCGGCGGCATCAATAACCACGGGCACGCCCCCGTAGGCGTAATGCCATTTGTTTCGACACGTCGGGCGCACCGCAACCCCGCAGATCCGCCGGGGGCGCTCACGCGCGACGCTGAGTGACCTGTATCGAAGGTCGACGCCGCTGATCGTGTCCGACTCCAGCGCAGGCATCGCGCCCGCCAGCAAGGGGCGCTGACGCGGATTGGCTCCGTCCACGCCAGCGCCCTGCTGTCATGGATCAGTGCTCGCCGATGTCGTAGACCAGCTCATCGGTGGCGATATCGAGCGAACGCAGCTGCCTCCCGGTCGAATCGACGAACCGGAACACATGTCCGGGGAAGGTGGTTTCCCTGGTGCGTCCCTTGGCAGGGATCTGGCGCAGCACATTCACCTTGCAGTCGAAGCCGATCCACTGCATCGAGATCGGTTCGTTCATCTGGTTGACGAACTCGACCTCGAAGCGGCCCGTCGTCCGCGCCGAGCAACTGCCCTCGGTGTAGGGCTCACCCTGCTCGGCCACCTTCGCGATCAGGCTGTCATCCACCACGAAGCTGGGGCTGTCCTTCGAGGCCGTGAAAATCTCCAGCACCTGCTCGCTCTGGCCGCGCGCCCGGAAGATGTGTCCGGCCCCGACCATGCCCTTCTCGCGCTGCCCGGGCGCCAGCGTCGGGCCGCCACCTTCCACGCAGTTGAAATCCATCCAGTGGAAGCTGACCGGCTGGCTGGAGTGGTTGACGAATTCCACCTCGAAGCCTTGCCTGCCCGCGGGGGAACACAGCTGCCGGACGCTGTCTGCGCCTGCGGTCGCCACACCGCCATGGCCGCCAAGCGTCGCCGCAGCCGCGGGCGCCTGCACAGGCTCAGGCTGGGCGGCTTCGACCATGCTGCCGTTGAGCTGCACCTGCGCAGATTGCAGCGTGTTGCCGCTCGGACACCAGTCCACTTGGGTGATGACCACACGGTTGCGGCCCGACGTCACCAGCGCATGCAGGTCGGTCGTCGTTGCCGGGCTACCGGCCGCCGAACGGAGCACGTAGCTGCCGTCGACCACTCGTCCGTCCGGGTGGGCACTGTTGAAGATCGTGATGCGCGACGCATCGTCCATGCCCTGGAAGGCGATCTTGAACTCGTCGACCCGCGAACCCGTCGGCACATCAACGAAGGTCTGGAAATAGGTGTAGTCGACCGCACGACGACAGACACCGCCCGCCGCTTCGATTTGCGAGGCGCGGGAACCACCGAAACTGATCGTCTCGGAATTCGGCGCTGGCATCCAGCCGTTGCCCTCGGCGGGAATCGACGCACGCTGAAACGCGATGTAGTCGTTCTCGGGCAGCGCTCCATTGCTCGGAAGCTCGGCATCCAGCTTGATGACGGGTTGGCCTTCGTGCATCTGCCACGGGGTGCGGCTGACTTGGGCGAACGCCGGCAGCGCGAAGCCCGCAGTAAGTGCGAGCGCGGCCATGGCGGCCGCGAGATGAGTGGTTTTCAAGGGTAGCTCCTGATCAGATAGATGACGCAACGCGGGACAGCCATGGCGGCATGAGGTATCGCGACGCTGTGCTTGCGGATCAGACCGACGGCCCAGACAAGCCTGCCTGGGCGGCACCCCGCGACACACACCTGCGACGCAAAAACACCACACCGTGATGTCCCGTGTCGGTAAACGCGCAGGAACGAGACAGAAAGGCTCATCGGGTACGAAGACCATGGTCCCGAAGCCATGGTGGCCGAACTGCCGAAGAAGGAAGAACCCGCCCCGGCCGGTCACGGCGGCGGCATGGGTGGCATGGATTTCTGATCCCGCGCCAACCGATGTGTTTCACCGGAAACCCCGCTTCGGCGGGGTTTCTTTTTGCGCAACCCACATTCCCGGCAGACGCTTTCTCCCGCGTTGCAGCAACCCGCCCCGCCGACCAGCCCGCGTCGCAGCAAAGTCAAAAACCGTCCTTAGCATTTGCGTTTGATTTCCCCGTAGCATGGCCGCGGGGAGACTTCGGGAGCGGGATCGTGTCGATTCATGTCGCGCTGCATCACGTCACAACATACCGTTACGACCGGCGAATCCAGTTGGGGCCGCAGGTGGTCCGCTTGCGTCCGTGTGCGCATTCGCGGACGCGGATTCTTTCGTATTCCTTGCGGGTCGGGCCGGAGCCGCACTTCATCAACTGGCAGCAGGACCCTCAGGGCAACTACCTGGCGCGCCTGGTGTTCCCGGAGAAGACCGACGCCTTTCATTTCGAGGTCGATCTGGTCGCCGAGATGGCGGTGATCAATCCTTTCGATTTCTTTCTGGAGCCGCAGGCCGAACGCTTTCCGTTCGCCTACGAGCCTGCCCTGTTGCACGAACTGCAGCCGTTTCTGGCCCGTCAGGCGGGGGGTCCGCGGTTCGATGCGTATGTCGCGGCGATTCCGCGTGGTTCGGTGCGCAGTGTGGATTTTCTGGTGGCGGTGAATGCACAACTGCAGCGCGACATCGGCTACACGATCCGCATGGAGCCGGGTGTTCAAACGCCGGAAGAAACCTTGAGCAAGCGGACCGGTTCGTGCCGCGATTCGGCCTGGCTGCTGGTGCAGGTGTTGCGTCATCTGGGGCTGGCGGCGCGGTTCGTGTCGGGCTATCTGATCCAGCTCACGGCAGACGTGAAGTCGCTGGACGGTCCGTCCGGGCCGGAAACGGATTTCACCGATCTGCATGCCTGGGCCGAGGTCTATCTGCCCGGTGCGGGCTGGATCGGACTTGACCCGACGTCGGGGCTGTTTGCGGGCGAACAGGCCAGCGGGATATGCC
>Ga0209066_10003276_pt1 | contig 18626 bp, 15 predicted proteins | sample All_14_2_FD_187198 | JGI IMG/M metagenome (GOLD analysis project Ga0209066, IMG submission 187198) | Freshwater microbial communities in response to fracking from Pennsylvania, USA - Allegheny Zone_MetaG_DW_15 (SPAdes) (version 2) ... | reverse complement strand
TCGGCGAGGACTGTCTGAGCCGCCGAAGGACGGCGAGTTCCGCAGCCGCCCGCCGTGGCCGAGCACCGCAGAGCAGTCCACCGCGCAGCGGTGGGCCGCCACCATCGGCGCCCTGCCAGCCACCCACGCAGCCCCGCCCCGCGCTGCCACGACAAACCGCACCACCCCCGCAAGCCAAAAGCAAAACTAACCAATCAACTCAATACCATCCAGTTGCGACTGACAGGTATCACGCACGATCTGCACAAAGTCCTCGAAATACAGGCGCTCAGCCAGCGCCTTCGGCGCCACGGCATGCAACTCGCTCCATAAGCCTGAGCGCATGATGCGGCGGGCCTGCACATAGTCGTGGTCCACATAGCTTTTGACGCCCCAGTTGGGCAGGGCCGCCACACCGCGCCGGCTGGCGACCAGTTGCAGCACGGCCACCGTCAGTTCGGCCGTGCGCCGCTCCAGTTGCACGCCAGCTGGCATCAACACCTCGCGGATCAGGTCGATACGGGCCTCCGGGACCGGGTAGGTGATCAGCGTCTCGCCTATCAAGTCCTTGGCCTCGATATGACGTCTGCCGCGCAGTCGGTGCGCATTGGCCAGCACCATCAGGATCTCGAAACGAAACAAGGGCCGCACCACATAGGGCCTGCGCTTGGCCGGTCGTGAGCCAATCACGACGTCCGCACGGCCATCCTCCAGCAAGGCCAAAGGCTCGCTGTGAAAGCCTGCAACCAGGTCTACCTCGACCTCGGGCCAGCGGCGGCGGAACTCGTCCATCACCGGCATCAGCCAGTCGAAGCAGGTGTGGCACTCCAGCGCGATACGCAGGCTGCCATGGGTTTCGTTCTCGATGCGCAGCAGGTCGCGCTCGGTATCGGCCACCTGCGGGATCACCGAGTGAGCCAGCGCCAGCAGGCGCTCGCCGGCCTGGGTATAGAGCAGCCCACTGGGACGCCGCTCAAACAGCTTGAGGCCATAGTGCGCCTCCAGGGCCCGAATCTGGTGAGACAAGGCCGACTGGGTCAGATGAACGCGCTCGGCCGCTTCGGCCAAGGTTCGGGTTTCGGCAATGGCCTGCAAGGATCGCAGGTGACGCAGCTCCAGCATGGTGTGATCTTTATATGAATGAAATTCAACCGAACGTGAAAACAAGTCGCTTGATTCAAGTCTAGCGCTTCAAGACACTGCACGCATTCTTGAAATAGATGGAGTGTTGAGATGGCCCTGACCCATGTCCTTGGTTACCCCCGTATCGGCCCGCGCCGTGAACTGAAGCTGGCGCTGGAATCGTTCTGGCGACAAGACACCGGCGAGGCCCAGTTGCTGGTCGTGGCCGCCGAGCTCAAGCAACAGCGCTGGCAAGCGCAGCAAGCCGCCGGCCTGTCATGCGTGACGGCAGGCGACATGGCCTTGTACGACCCCATGCTCAGCCAGACCGCCCTGCTGGGCGCCCTGCCCGCACGCTTTGGCTTTGACGCGGCCACGCTCACGCTCAAGCAATACTTTGAAATGGCACGCGGCAATGCCGATCAACCGGCCATGGAGATGACCAAGTGGTTCGACACCAACTACCACTACCTCGTGCCCGAGCTCGGTCCGCAAACGCGCTTTGCACCTGGCGCCACACGCTTCTTTGACGAGATCGCCGAGGCACAGGCCCACGGCTTCAAGCCCAAGCCTGTGTTGGTCGGCCCCTTGACCTGGCTGTACCTGTCCAAGTCGCACACGCCTGGGTTTGACCGACTCGGCCTGCTGCCTGAACTGGTCCACGCCTTTACCGCCATCCTGCACCGCCTGGCTGAAGCCGGCGTTGAATGGGTGCAACTGGACGAACCCGCCTTGGGCCTGGACCTGCCCCCCGCCTGGCTGGACGCGGGTGATACCGCTTATGCGCAGCTGGCCCAAGCGCTGCGCCAAAAGGGCCCCAAGCTGCTGCTGTGCACCTACTTTGAAAGCACGGCCGAGCACGCCCAGCGCCTGAGTAAATGGCCCGTTCAGGGCTACCACATCGACCTGGTGCGTGCGCCCGATCAATTGGGTGCCTGGTTGGCCGCGCTGCCCGACGACAAGGTGCTGTCCGTGGGGGTGATCGACGGCCGCAACATCTGGCGCACAGACCTGGATCAGGCCTTGCGCTTGCTGCAGCCCCTGCAAGCCGCGTTGGGCGAACGCCTGTGGGTGGCCCCCTCTTGCTCGCTGGCGCATGTGCCCGTCTCGCTGGCATCAGAGACCAAACTGGATGCAGAGGTCCGTCCATGGCTGGCCTTCGCCGACGAAAAACTGGCTGAACTCAAGGTCCTGGGTCAGGCCTTGAATGAGGGCGAGCACACCCCTGAAGTGACCCAGGCCCTGTCTGCATCGCGTGCCGCCATGGCCGCACGCCGCGCATCCAGACGCGTGCACAACCCGGTGGTTCAAAAACGCCTGCAGGTCATCAGCCCCGACATGGCCCAACGCCGCTCGCCTTTTGACCAGCGCATCCCGCTGCAACGCGAAGCCCTGCAGTTGCCGCCCCTGCCCACCACCACCATCGGCTCCTTCCCTCAGACGCCGGCCATCCGCCAGGCCCGCGCGGCCTTCAAGCGCAAGGAGATCGACGCGCTGGGCTACCTCAATCACATGCGCGCTGAAATCCAGCATGTGGTGGCACAGCAAACCGAACTGGGTCTGGACGTGCTGGTGCACGGCGAGCCCGAGCGCAACGACATGGTCGAGTATTTCGGTGAACAGCTGTGGGGCTATGCCTTCAGCGAATTCGGCTGGGTACAAAGCTATGGCTCACGGTGCGTCAAGCCACCCATCATCTATGGCGATGTCTACCGACCCGAGCCGATCACGGTCGAGACCACGCGCTACGCCCAGTCGCTCACCGACAAGCCCATGAAAGGCATGCTGACCGGGCCGGTGACCATGCTGCAATGGTCTTTCGTGCGCGACGACCAACCGCGTGAGCAAACGGCACTGCAACTGGCGCTGGCCATTCGCGAAGAGGTGGTGGACCTGGAGCGCGCGGGTATACGTGTCATCCAGATCGACGAGCCCGCCTTTCGCGAAGGCTTGCCACTCAAGGCGCGCGACTGGGCGCACTACCTGGACTGGGCCGTGCGGGCGTTCAAGGTTTCGTCCTGCGGGGTGCGTGACGCCACCCAGATCCACACCCACATGTGCTATTCGGAGTTCAACGACATCCTGCCGGCGATTGCCGCGCTGGACGCCGACGTGATCACCATCGAGACCTCGCGCTCGGCCATGGAGCTGCTCGATGGCTTTGGCGCCTTCAACTACCCCAACGAGATCGGGCCAGGTGTGTACGACATCCATTCGCCGCGCGTGCCCAGTGTGGACAGCATGGTCAAGCTGTTGTCGCGCGCCTGCGAGGTCATCCCATCAGACAGGCTGTGGGTGAACCCGGACTGCGGGCTCAAGACCCGAGGTTGGCCCGAGACCGAAGCCGCGTTGCGTCACATGGTGCAGGCCACCCAGGTCATGCGAGACAGGTTGGAGACCACCCGGCCCTGGAAATGAATGGCGTTCGCCACCCTTGTCCGAATATCAAATCCATCTGACCATGACACCATGGGCTACACCACATGGTGTGGTGTCGCGCTGTCGTGAGTTGACAGCACGATTGATCGACGGACAGGGTAAGGCCCATGCATTCAACTTCCATATCCAGAATGGCTGGCGGGGCCTCCAGTTCTGGCTCATCCGATCGGCAGGACAGGTTGATGGGCCTGCTGACAGGGTGTAACGTACTCTTGGCTCTGGTCATCGGGCACTATTTCGGCAACTTGCCTGTGGCATTGATCTGGGGCGTGGTGTGCCTGGGCCCTGCCCTGCTGGCCTATGGCCTGGTTCAGCAAGCGCTCCCAAGGCGGCTGCTGCTGTCCAGCACCCTGGTTGCCCTGGTCGCGCTGCAGATCCACCTCTCTCGTGGCACGCTGGAGTTCCATTTCAACGTCTTCGTGACCTTGAGTGCGCTGCTGGGCTACCGGGACTGGCGCGCCATTGTTTTCACGGGCGGCCTGTTCGCCGTGCACCACCTCGCCTTCGACCGGATGCTGGCAGCTGGCTTGGGCACCTATTGCCTGAGCGAACCCAGCCTGGTCAGGATCTTCGTTCATGCCGGCTTCGTGGTGGCGCAATGCCTCTTCCTGATCAAGCTGGCATCTGTGATGGATGGCGAGGCCCATGCAGCCACCGAACTCGAAACCCTGGTCAAAAGCTTCGGTCAGGAAGGGCCTATCCAGTTGCACGCAAAAGCACAACAGGCCCATACCCAGATTGGTGAGTCATTGCTGCGTGTGAAGCAACGCATGGCAGAGGCCATTGGGCAGGTACGCCGAACAACCCTGTCGGTGCAAGCCGCCAGTGACCAGCTGACCAGCGGCAGCCAGGCACTGATGCAAAGTTCGACGCTGATCTCGCAGGAGCTGACCGAGTCGACGATGTCACTTGACCAGATTGTGGTCATTGTCCGCAGCAACAACGCCGCAGCTGCTGAGGCCAAGAGCATGGCCGAACAAGCTGGCGAGCTGGCCGACGTGGGCGGCTCCCTGGTCGGTCAGGTGGTGCAGAAGATGGGCGACATCGCGGCGGCGTCCAGACACATCACGGAGATCGTGAGCGTGATCGACAGCATTGCCTTTCAAACCAACATCCTGGCGCTGAACGCGGCCGTAGAAGCCGCACGCGCCGGTGAGCATGGCCGAGGCTTTGCCGTGGTCGCGGCCGAAGTGCGCGCCCTGGCGTTGCGCAGCGCCAATGCGGCCAAGGAAATCAAGAAGCTGATTGACACTTCGGCCACCACCGTCAAGGAAGGCGCCGATCTGGTTCAGCAGGCTGGTGAAACCATCTCCGAGCTGGTGGGCAGCGTGCGCCGAGTGGGGCAGTTGTTCCAGGAGCTCAATGAGGATGCATCCAACCACGCAGATGGCCTCAAGGCTGTCACCCAATCGATGGGGCAGCTCACCGACATGACGCGGACGAACACGGGCGTGGCCGGGCAGTCAGCCCAGTCCGCGCAGTCCTTGCGTGACGAGGTCAATCGACTGACCGAGATGCTGAAGGCCTTCGATGGCGGAGAGGCCAGCGTGGACGCGACCATGGACGTGGTGATGCCACTCAGTGCGGTGTCGGCGGTCGCCCCGACGCAGGGCACACCCAGGACCCGACCCGCGCAAGAGGCCGCCAGCATCGAGTATTTCTGAGGCTCAATGCCCGCCGGCCACTTTCACGGCCGCGATATCACGCAAGGCGGGTGCCTGTTTGCCAAACAGGGTGTTCAGGCTGCCCAACTGCTGCGCGCGCCCGCGTGCCACCAGCCAGTCGCGGCCACCCGGCAGCAGACGCGCCACGCGGTGCAGCACCCCGTTGAAGGGGATCATCATCAAGGGGTACCAGGGCAAGACCCATACCGGCAGGCCCAGCGCACGCAAGGTGCTGTTGCCCATGCACGCGCGGGCAATGCTCAACTGCAGGTACTTGTTGTAAGGCCTTTCTATCCATGACCAGCGACCATAGTCTCGGCTCAGGGGCTCTTCTGCCAGGGCCTGCGCCAGTCGCACACTGTTGGCATCGGCCATGCGTTGCGACAACAGGTTTTTGTACAACCAGCCCATGGCCGACGCCTCGCCGCCCTGCAGCGCATGCAACAGGCCCTCGTCCACCCCGTTGACCCAGGCGATGTAGCGCCACAAGTGCATCAGGGCTTCGCGCTCGGACGGCTTCATGGGCACACCAATGAGCTTCATGCCCAGCAGGTAGACCACGCTGAAGCCCAGGTAAGTGGCCTGCATGTCGGTCTGGTTGACGGGCACACCCAGGTCATCCACTCGCCAGGTGGCCTGTTGCCCAACATGGCTGCGCACCATGGCGTGGATCAACCTGACCCGCACCGTGTTCTTGAACCCTGAGCCAAAGCGGTCCATGGCCTGCGGCGTGGTCACGTCCATCCACCACTTGGTGGTCTCGGCCAGGCGGCGCGCAGCGCCTTTTTCGAGCGCGCCCGTGGCCAGCAAGGTTTCGTTGACAGCCGCCAGTTGATAGCCCGCCATCAAGCCCGTCACCAGCAGGACACGCATGCCGCCCAGCCCAGCCAGGGCGCAAACGCGCGCACCTTCCAGCAGCAGGTCCTCGCGCACCCAGGCCGGGCGCGCTTCGACGTGGTCGAAAAAGGCTTTCAGTTCGGCCGGCGCATCGGGAAGTGCGGCCACGCCTTCGTCGATCGCGCGGCCCACCAGGGCCCAGGCGGCTCGCTGGTCGCCCGCGCGCATCCAGGCCACCAGGCGATCAGCCAGCACATCGCCTTGCAGCAGCCCCTGGCCCAGTAGGCGCCACTCTTCGTCGCTTGGCTGCGCGTGGACACCAGCCGGCATCTGACCGAGGATCATGCGGGCCGTGCGCCTGGCGCGCTCCAGATCGCAGCCATGTCGGGCCGGCAAAGCGTTGGCTAGTCCGTGGCTGGCGGCATCGGGTGAAGCGTGTGGTGTGCGCATGGCCTTGGCCTGGTTTGACATCATTGTTCGTCCACAAACAGGTCGATGATCGGGTCCACGCCAGGCGACATCAGGTAGCCAGAGAAGTCAGTGACGCCTGCGTCACGCAGCACCTGTTCATCGAGCAGGCACTGGCCTGTCAGGGTACTGGCGTTTTTCGTCAGGATGCGGTAAGCGGCGTCAGCCATGATCTCGGGCTTGCGGCCCATCTCGCCCAGCCCGGCCTGCGCCACTTTCAAGGCCGAGGTGGCAATGATGGTGCGGGGCCACAGGCAGTTGACGGCAATGCCATGGTGCTTGAACTCGTCGGCCAGACCCAGCGCGATCAGGCTCATGCTGTATTTGGACGCGGTGTAAGCAGGGTGCACACCCAGCCACTTGGGGTTAAGGTTCAGGGGTGGCGACAGCACCAGGATGTGCGGGTTGGCCGCTTTTTTGAGATGTGGGATGCAGGCTTGCGCGCAGGCAAAGGTGCCCCGTACATTGATGTCCATCATCAGGTCGTAGCGCTTCATGGGCGTGTCCAGCGTGCCCGTGATGCTGATGGCGCTGGCGTTGTTGACCAGGATGTCGATGCCGCCAAACGCCTCGACCGCCTGCGCCACAGCGGCCTGGACAGCGGCTTCGTCGCGGATGTCCACGGCCAGAGGCAGGGCCTTGCCGCCTGCGGCGATCACTTCTGCTGCCGCCGTGTAAATGGTGCCAGGCAGGCGCGGGTCGGGCGTGGTGGTCTTGGCGGCGATGACGATGTTGGCGCCATCGCGCGCGGCACGCAGCGCGATTTCCTTGCCGATGCCCCGGCTGGCGCCAGTGATGAACAGGGTCTTGCCCGCGAGAAGAGACATCCGATTCCTTGGCTACTGCATGTGAATGGCGTGAACCATAGCGCGTCGCCGCCGGCTTGACTTGTAGGAACTGGCTAGGCAAGGGCAAGCCCTAGGTCTCAGGTCGACCGGATCACCTTCACCCGTCTGGCGCCCGCGATGATGTCCTTGGGCCGCAAGCCCGACACCTGTCGGATCGAGTTGCTGAAGTAGGCCGCATCGGTGTAGCCCAGCTCCTGCGCGATGGTGGTGAGCGTGTCTTGTCGTTTGACCAAGGCCAGCAGGTGGCGCGCGCGCTTCCAGGTCCGCACGTGGCGGAAGCTGTAGCCCACTTCGCTTTTGAACAGGTGCATGAAGCGCGATGCGGAGACCTGGCACAGCGCCGCACACTCGGCTGCGGTGAGGCTGAACGCCGGATCGGTGCGCATCAGGTTCATGATCTGGGCGATGCGGGGCTCCAGCGTGCGTGCAGGCAGGGCTTGCCCCAGCCAGCATTGGTCAAGCGCCTGGTTGTCTTGCTCGGGGAGGCTGGCCTGCTGGCCTGGCTGGACAACATGCTGGTGAAACGCACGCAGTCGGCGAACAGCTTCGGCGGAGGGTTGCCAGCCGGCTGGCAAGCGACCCAGGTATTCCGGCTCGATCAGCAGGCAGTACACCAGCTTGTCGCGCGCCTCGATGCGGTGCGGCACATAAGGCGGCACGGTGAGCATCTCGCCGCGCTGAGCAGGGGCATCGCCACACCGCAGCACCAACTGGCCGCGGCAGGACACGTAGACCGTGTGGGCCCCCATCACGCGCTCATCGGGCTGGCCCAGCAAACCCATGTAGAGCACACGGTCGGCATTCATGAAAAGAAAGCCGGTGTCCTGGGGTGCTTGCATGGTTCGGCAGTCTAAGGCACCGCCGAACCATGCTCATCAGGCCGGTCAGGGCATGTCGGGTATCCAGTTGCCATGAAAGCCCATGGGCACACGCTCGGCCAGGTAGACCACGGCCTGCGATGCGCCGCCCAACTGAGCGGCGTTCAGCACATGGAACTCGCCACGTTGGGTGTCGTGGTTGTGCACCAGGCCGACCAGCCAGCCATCGTCTTCGGCGCTGTCCGGGTGGCGGGGCACGAACACGAACTCGCCCGGTGTGCGGCGTGGGCCGAACACATGCTGCGTGGTCTGCCCGGTGTGCAGGTCATGCTTGAGCAGCGGCTGGCCGCCGGCTTGGTCGAACTGCGCATCGACCGCGTAGGCGTAGCGATAGGGCTGGCCCACCAGGCGCTCGTCCAACCTGGGGAACTCCTGCGGGTGAGCCGACACCACCTGCCGCTGCACGGTGGCGCCACCGGCCGGCAAGGTCCAACGCTCGAAGCGGGGCTTGCCGTCTTGCTCGGGCCCCATGCGGGAGCGATCGAACATGCGCGCGTGCACCACCACATCCATCACCACGCCGCCATCTGGCAGGTCGTAGGCATTGCACGGATGGAAGACGAAGCAGGGGTCCACATCGAACCAGCGCATGTCTTTGGCCTGGCCATCGCGCGGCAGCAGGCCCACTCGCGCTCGGTGCTTCGCATTCCAGCCATACGGGAAAGACGAGCCACCAATGGCCTGCGACAGCGAAAACGTCACGGGCAGATCGAGCACGATGACCTGGCTGGCGGTGATGGCGCAGTCGTGGATCATGGGGCCATGCTTGACGGGGATGTTGACCTCGCGGTCGACCTGGCCAGCGGCGTTGACACGCACATACTGTATGCGCCGGGGTTTGAGCGCGTCATAGCAAATGGCGTGCAGGTCACCCGTCAGCGGGTCGCGGTGCGGGTGGGCGGTATAGGCCGTGGACAGGCTGCTGTCGAACAGGCCGTGGCGCACGGAGTTGAGCTCGCCATCAAGCTGCACCGGTAACACGCCGGCCTCGGTCGAAGCCCAGACACGGCCTGCATGCCCGTACACATTGGTGTTGACCACGTCCGACACGCCGCGGCGCTTGCCGGGCAGGATGGGCCGGTCAAGCGCCTTGTTCACCGAGTTGCTGCCGATCCAGCGGCTGTGGTACCACAGCGCCTGGCCTTCATGCAGGCGCAAACCATGCACCATGCCGTCGCCGATGAACCAGTGGTACTTCGCCGGGTTGGGCGCGGCCTTCGGGTTGGGGCCGATGCGCGCGTAGACGCCGCACAGTTCAGGCGGCAACTCGCCCAGCACTTCCAGGCGCGTCTGTGTGGTCTCGTGATCGACGGGGGCGAACACGCCATCCAGAAAGGGGTTGGCCAGATCGCTGGAAGCGGCCTGTCGCCTGGCGCCCTGGCGTTGCAACCATTGAACGGCACGCTCGGCCAGGCCGGTATTGGACAAAGAGGTGGACATGGGTCGGCTCCATATGTTGTCAGTGTGAACATGCGCATGGGACCACATAATGTGGACAATGTCAACATGACATCAGAACACCGTACGCCCGACGCGGACAAAGCCCCCCCCGACCGCCGCTACCACCATGGCAACCTGCGCAGCGCCCTGATCGAAGCCGGCCTGGCCGCGTTGGAACAAGGGGACACCGCCGAACTGAGCCTGCGCGCCGTTGCCAGGAGTGTGGGCGTATCGGCCAATGCGGCCTACCGGCACTTTGCCGACAAGGACGCCTTGCTCAGTGCCCTGGCGGCCGAGGGCTTTCGGCGCTTCGCGGCCCGGCAGGCTGAGGCAGCCGCGTCCAGCACCGACCCGACCCAGGCTCGCACGGCATCGGGTCGCGCCTACATCGGTTTTGCGCAAGACCACCCCGCCCTGTTCCGGCTGATGTTCAGTCACTTCCTCATTGCCAGTGCCAACCCGGAGTTGCAGCAAACGGCCCTGGAGGCCTTCCAGGGCCTGATCGCGGCCACAGCCAAAGAGGCGGGAACCGCGCCCGATGACGAACGCACCATGCTCGCAGCGGTGGCGCGCTGGAGCCTGGTCCACGGCCTGAGCCACCTGATCCTTGATGGCCAGCTGGCGCCATTCGCCGGCCAGGTCGATCACCTGATCGATGGCGTGCTCAAGCTGAAGCCGCCAGCCTGACGCCCTCAGGCGACGGGCAGCCCGCCTACAAAGGCCAGCAGTTGCCCCGGCGCCATCGGGGTCCAGGCCTCATTGCGGGTCAGGGGCTCGGTGGCGATCACGGCCACGCGGTCTTCAGGCTGGGCCATCTCGGCAAAATTCAGGGCGATATCCTGGTCCTGCAAGCGGGCCATGCCAAAAGGGTGCTGCCTGATCAGGTAGTGCAGATGGGTAGAGCAATGGGCCCACAAGGCATCGCCCTGGCTGAGCATGAAGTTGAAGGTGCCGTGGCGCGCGATCTGCGGCACCAGTTCGCGCAAGGTCACGTTGAGTTCGGTCACCGTGGGCATGCTGGCGTGGCTCTTGGACAGCTCCTGCATGAGCCAGCAAAAGGCGCGCTCGCTGTCGGTATCGCCCACCGGCCGAAAGGCGGCATGCAGTTTGGGCTCGAAGCCGACCAGGTTGCCGTTGTGCGCAAAAGCCCAGTAATGGCCCCACAGCTCACGCACGAAGGGGTGGGTGTTTTCCAGGGCGACTCGGCCCTGCGTGGCCTTGCGGATGTGCGCGATCACATGCCGGCTCTGAATCGGGTAACGCTTGACCAGATCGGCCACCGGCGAGGCGCTGGCTGCCTGGTGGTCGACAAACAGGCGCACGCCACGGCCTTCGAAAAAGGCGATGCCAAAGCCATCGGCGTGCTCGCTGGCACGGGTGGCAAAGCCTGAAAAGCTGAAGACGATATCGGTGGGCGTGTTGCAGTTCATGCCCAGCAGCTGACACATGGCGTGGTGCTCCTGACGAGCCCGGTGGCTCAGCCGGCCATGTTAACCGCCGTGCTGTCGCGCGCTCATTTGCCCACCACGATGTCAGTCAGGCCATGGACGGCACCGGCGGTGGCCAGCCGCCCATCACGCTTGATCTGGGACACGAAGGTGTCCATCCGCGCCAGCCACTCCTCGTCGCCGGGTTTGACCGCGTAGGCATAGGGCAGCTCGAAGAAGACACGCGTGGGGCGGATCAGCTTGAACGCATCGCTTTGGGTCAGCACGCGCCGGCTGTAGGGGTAGTCGGTCATGAACACGTCCGCGCGGCCCGCCTCCAATTCAGCCTCACGGGTTTGACCGCTTTGCACCAGGACCAGCCTGGCGTGCATGAGGGCCTCCTTCATCACCAGGGCCATGGAGGTACCCGCCTGCACGGCCACACGGATGCCTGGCTTGTCGATGTCTTCCCAACCCCTGATCACATGACTTGCCTTCAAGGTAATACCGTAGATGTCGCTTTTGAGATAGGGCTGTGTGAAACGCAATCGGGCCATGCGTTCCGGCAAGGCTGCCACACCAAACATGGCGACATCGCAGCGGTCCGTCAGCAGGTCGGCGATCAAGGTCGAGAAAGACGAGTCCACCCATTGCAGGCGAACACCCAGATCGCGCGCCAGGGCCTGAGCCATGTCCACGTCCAGCCCCGTGAACTTCTGACTCGCGGGGTCTCTGTAGCTGATACCAAAGTACGCAGGCCAGGCGCATACGCGCAACGTGCCTGCAGACTTGATGCGATCAGCCACAGGGCCAGCCAGCGCGCTGCTACAGATCAGGCTGCACAGCACATGAGAGATGAACAGGTGCAACCGAGCGGGGTAAGCCATGTGCATCATCCTTCAGATCAGGCTCAGGCTGTTGGTCACCTCAGGGCTGTTGCCCTTCCTGCCAGCCAGCCTGCGCTGATAGGGCACGATGGCCTGCCCCGCCTGGTTCATGCCAGCCGGGTCCTTGTACAGCACGCTGCACACGATAAGGTCATCCGCGACCTGCTCGACACATGCGATCTTGGGCAACATGGCCAGGGTGTCAGGGTGGCAGGACTCGTACTCCACCCACTCCTGGCCGCTTAGTGCGGCGCGCCAAAGGGCATCGTTCAGGAGGAAACCATCGCTGGACGTCAGCATGGGCAGGGGCTTGCCCGCCGCGCCAGCATCCTCGCTGGAAAACTGCTGGACACCCTCTCGGTTCACACCAAAGACAAACAGGTCACGGTCCACGTAGCCCTCTTTGGCATCATGGATGACAGGAAGCGCCGCCTGCAAGCCATTGTCCCTGATCAGTTGGGCCGCGCGTCTCATCAGCAGCTGGGCCTCGTCTGCACTGCCTTGGGCCAGCCTGATGCCCTGCACCGACTTGGAGAGGCTGGCCGCGCGGTCCAGCAACTGCGCCGTCGTGGCGTGGGCCGTCTCCACTGCTTGCAGGTTGTCTCTGGTGATGGTGTCCAGACCTTCCAGGGCCTGCGAGATGGCTTCCAGCATGGCTTGCTGCCGACCGGCATGGCCGGTCAGATCGCTCACACCACCAGCGATGCCATCGACGCCCTCCAGCAAACTGCTCAGCGTCTGGGTGATATCGGCCATGTGGCGCACACCATCGCCCACCTGCACGGTGGACTGTTCGATCAGGCCACTGATATCGGCCACCGCATTGGCACATCGGCCGGCCAGCTTGCGGACCTCGCCGGCGACCACGGCAAAACCTGATCCAGCCTCGCCTGCACGCGCTGCCTCCACGGCCGCATTGAGCGCCAGCATATTGGTCTGAAAGGCGATGTCCTCGATCATGCCGACGATCTCGCGCATGCGGTGTGCGCCCTGCTCGATCTCGGACATGGTCGCCACCGCATCAGACATGTGTGACTGACCTTGTGCGGCCACCGCGCCCACACGCTCGACCTGATCGACCAGCGCTTGAGCCGACGACGCACATTGGGTCAGGACAAGCTGACCTTGCTGGACGTTGCTGGCGGCATCCCGCAGGCGCTGAGACTGACGCTGGGTTCGCTGCGCCAAGGCAATGGCGCCTTCGCCCAGGCTCTTGGCCGATATCGCCACCAGCACCGCATTGCTGCGGATACTGGCTACGATACGAGACAGGCGCAAGGTCATGTTGTTCATGCCTCGCCCCACATGGGCCAACTCCTCTTGCCCCGCGATGTGACGAGGCCGGGTCAGATCACCCTGACTGACATCGTCGATGGTCCGGGTCACTGCCTTGACTGCGCCGATCAGGGCCGAATGCATGGCCATGATCAGGTAGGTCATGATGAGGAAGGTCAGGACCGTCACGCCCACGTAGGCGCCAATCACCAGCCGCTGATGGGCCATGCGCTGTTTCAACAAGTCTTCGAGACGCTGCAGCAAGGTGCCATGCAATGACATGGCTGAATGGATGGCCTGCGTGCCGCGGTCCATCACCGCGCGGGCGTCCTCCTTGGGCACATTGCTGCCAATGGCGCGCGCCATCTCCTGCGCATAGCCATCAATCAGCGCCTGGGTGGCACCCCAGCCCGTGGACATGGGGCGGCCGCTGCGCTCCAGCGCGGCAAACAAGTGGGCGATGTCTGCCAACTGTGCCTTGACCTGGTCATTGAGACTGGTCATCACACGCTCATCGCGATAGGTCACCGCCCCACTGCTGACCATGGCCACGCCATGTCCTCGTATCTGGCCCACCGTCTCCAGCAGCGGCACATAGCGGTCAACCAGCACCAGCATCAGAAAGAAGGTCTCGGGTTCCGGATCCAGCAACAAGGTTGATGACTCTCCCACCATCAACAACAGGCGGCGCAAGGCCATGATCTGCTGGGTGTGAAGCTCAAAACCGGCGAGCTTTCGCAGCCGCTGGGCCACGTCGGAAGGCGGTGCAACCCCATCTTGAAGCAGTTGCGTCAGCACCTTCTTGACAGGCTGCCATTGGCTCAGCAGGAGGGGATCAGGGTCGGATGCCAAGCTGGTATCCAGCCTGCTGATGGCCTGGTTCAGCTCGGTGCGAACACCGGTCAGTGCATTGGGCTCCAGCTGGCTGCCTGCGGCCAGCGCATTGAGCAGATCGCGGTGCGCCTCGGTGAGCCAGACCACCCGGGTCACGTCACCGACCAGCGTGATGCCTTGCAGCTCGTCACTGGTGCTCTTGAGCGCCCGCACATGCTGGCTGATGCCATAGGCCGTCATGCACAGGATGATGGCGAACGCCATGCCGCTGAGCACGGAAAACTTCATCGTGAGGTCGTAACGCCTCATCAGGCGCATGCCCGGTTGAAGCAACCATTTCAGAAAGGACTCTCTCACGTTGGCTCCTGCGTGTTGTTCGTTGTTGGCGTCAAGCAGGTGTGACGGTGGCGCGTGCTGCCGCCATCAACCAGCCCGGCATGTCTTCGAGCGTGACGACCTGCTGTACCCCACCGTGCTTGACCGCTTCCTTGGGCATGCCGTAGACCACGCAGCTGGCCTCGTCCTGCGCGGCCGTTCTGGCGCCTGCGTTGAACATCTCGCGCAAGCCGCGTGCACCGTCGTCACCCATGCCGGTCATCACCACACCAATGGCGTTGGGGCCTGCGCATTGCGCCACGGACTTGAACAACACGTCTGCGTTGGGCCGGTGGTGGTTGACCAGCGGGCCGTCGAAGACCTCCACCACGTACTGCGCGCCACTGCGCTTGAGGCGCATGTGACGCCCGCCGGGCGCAAACAGCACGCGGCCATTGATGACGCGGTCACCGTCCTTGGCTTCCAGCACATCCAGACCGCACAGGCCTTTCAGACGTGCCGCCAGGCTGGCCGTGAAATTGGGGGGCATGTGCTGCACCACCACCATGCCCGGCACGGTTCTGGGCAGGCGCGTGAGCACGGCCTCGATGGTTTGTACGCCACCAGTCGAGATGCCGATGGCGATGACGCGGTCCGTCGTTTCAGCCATGGCCTCTTGTGGCGAAGAGACAAAAGGTGCGCGCGGGGCACCGGGCTTGGGCGGGACGGGCATGGCCCGCCGCAGCGCCGACATATTGGCCTTGGCCGCAGCGCGCACGGCCGACACAATGCCGTTGCTGTCGTCCTCCAGAAAGCCCTTGAGCCCGATCTTGGGCTTGGTGATGAAGCTGACCGCACCGGCTGCCAGCGCCTGCATGGTGGTTTGCCCGCCCTTTTCGGTGAGGGTCGAGCACATCACCACCGGCGTGGGCCGCTCGGCCATCAGTTGCTTGAGGAAGGTGAGCCCGTCCATGCGGGGCATCTCGACATCCAGCACGACCACATCGGGCCAGTTGACCTTCATGCGCTGCATGGCAAACAGTGGATCGGCCGCCGCGCCAACCACCGTCAAACCGCCGGCCGTGAGCAAGTCGCCCAGGTGCTTGCGCACGACGGCCGAGTCATCCACGATCATGACCTTGATTTCACCCATGATCTCAAGCCTTCCCGCCCACAGGGGCTTTGCCACGGCGCAGCACCACCTGGCCGCTGCACAGGTCCATGGTCACGTTGCGCGGCTCGTTGCCACCCACATCAACGCATTGCAGCTGAAAGCCGTATTTGTCGATGAGCCCCCAGGCCATTTCCACATTGCGTTCACCGATGTTGAACTTGACCTTGACTTCGTCAGGCATGGTGTCAGCACCGCCATAGAGGTGCACCTCGTAATCTTGGGTCTTGGTGCCGGTGCTTTTGATCTCGTGCGCCAGCAGGGCCAGGGCCTCATCGCCAAACCGCCCATCCAGTACACCATCCGGCGTGCGCAGGCGGCTGGGCAACAGGAAGTGGCACATGCCACCCATGTGGCGGCGTGGATGCCACAAGGTCACGGCAATACACGACCCCAGCAGCGTCTTGACCGTGGCACCCGTGTGGCCGAAATACCATTGGCCAGGCAGCAGGAAGACCTTCTCACCGCTGTGATGTTTCAGTCGGGCTGGGCCCTTGCTGTCAAGTTCGAGCATAGACGGCGGGCCTCACATTGGTCAGGCCGGTTGGCAGGTTGCTCAGAGATTCGGAATGACCGGTGAACAGATAGCCCCCTGGTTTGATCAGGGGCGTCACGCGCTTGACAATGTCCAACTTGGCATCGCTCTCAAAATAGATCAGCACATTGCGCAGGAACACCACGTCGAACTGCCCGATGTCAGGCAGCGTTTGCGTGAGGTTGGCCTGCTCGAAGTGCACTTGCGCGCGCAGCGCCTTGCTGACCAGCAACTGCCCCTCGTAAGGGCCAGAGCCCTTCAGGCAAAAGCGCTTGAGGTACTGCGGGCTGGTATTGCGGGCCCGCTCCATGGGGTAAAGGGCCGCGCGTGCCGCGTCCACCATGGCGGTCGACAGGTCGGTGCCCACGATCTTCCAGCCGGTGGGCCCCAGCTTGTCAGCCAGCAACATCGCGATGCTGTAGGCCTCTTCGCCTGACGAACTGGCGGCACTCCAGACACGGAAATCGCTTCCGGGCCGACGCCTGGACACCAGCTCGGACAGGAACTCGAAGTGCGCCGGCTCTCTGAAGAAATACGTTTCATTGGTGGTCAGGCGGTCGATCACCCGCACCAGCTCGGTCTGATCGCCGCCCTGGATGACCTGCTCGACATAGTCGTCCAGGCTGTCAAGGCCGCGCTCGGTGGCCAGCTTTTGCAGGCGGCCAATCACCAGTTGCCGCTTGGCCGGCAGCAGCTTGATGCCCGACACACGCTGGAAGGCGTCTGCCACCACACCGAAAGATCTCTCTGATAGTTTCATGACAGGCCACTTCTCGGTGTGATGCCATCAATGCGGCGCGTGGCTCGCAATCAGGGATGCCATGGCTTCCCGCGCCAGGATGCGGTCGGCGTCCAGGATGGACAGCAGCGTGCCCTTGGCCTTGGCCATGCCCTGCAGGAACTCGCGCGAGATGCGCGTGCCCAAGGCCGGCACCGGCTCGATGTCATGAAGCGCGATCTCCAGCACCTCGGACACGCCGTCCACCAGCACCCCCACCACCAAAGGCCCATCGCGATCCTGGTGATCCGCCTCCACGATCACCACGCTGCTACGGCGACCAATGACGGCAGGCTCCGCACCAAAGCGCGCCTTGAGATCGATGACCGGCACCACCGCCCCTCGCAGGTTCATGACACCGCGCACAAAGCCCGGCGTGAGCGGCAATGGCGTCATGCGCCCGACCTCCAGGATCTCGCGCACCATGTCAATCCCGATGGCGTAGGTTTCTCGGCCCACAGCCAGACACAGGTACTGTCTGGATGCGACCACATCCAGCTCACTCGATGGCTTGTTGCCATCCAACAGGGCAGGCAGGGTGGCTTGCATGATCAGAAGTGTGCAAAGTGGGATTCATCGATGGCGCCGCCCGAAGCCTTGGCCAGATTGGGCGTTGACATGCCTACGCGGCCATTGGCTTGCACCGCGCGTGGCATGGTGGTGGGCCTGGCAGCAGCGCTCGGCGTAGCGCGGGCCTCGCGCTCTTGGTGACGTCCGCCACCTTGGTCTTCATCCTTGAGCTTGAAGTAAGCCATCAGGCCTTGCAACTGGGTGGCCTGAGCGGACAGCTCTTCCGACGTCGCCGACAACTGTTCGGCTGCCGATGCGTTTTGCTGTGTGGCACCGTTGAGGTGCTCCATCGCACCGGTGATCTGCGCCACGCCATCGGACTGCTCTCCCGATGCCGCTGAGATCTCCTGCACCAGCTCGCTGGTCTTGTTTATCGAAGGCACCATTTGTTTGAGCAGGTCACCCGCCTTCTCTGCCAGGTTCACGCTGGAGCCCGCCAGGTGGCCGATCTCCTGCGCCGCGACCTGGCTGCGTTCGGCCAGCTTGCGCACCTCGGCAGCCACCACGGCAAAGCCGCGGCCGTGCTCGCCCGCCCGCGCTGCCTCGATGGCCGCGTTGAGCGCCAGCAAATTGGTCTGGTAGGCGATGTCGTCGATGATGGAAATCTTCTTGGCGATGTCCTGCATGGCGTCCACCGTGCGGGTCACGGCGTCGCCGCCTTCGATCGCCTCCTTGGCCGCCTTGGTGGCCATGCCATCGGTCACGTTGGCGCTGTCGGCGTTTTGCCTGACGGAAGCGGCCATCTCCTGCAACGACGCACTGGTCTGCTCGACGCTGGCCGCTTGCGACGCCGCCGATTGCGACAGCGACTGCGATGTCTCGGACACCTGGTTGGCAGCCGAGCTCAACTCACCGGCCGAGACACGCACCTCGACAATGGTCTTGCTGATCGTGTCGATCAGGTCATTGAATTTTTCGCCAATGGCGCGGAAGAAAGGCTCCTTGCCTTCCAGAACCATGCGTTGCGAGAAGTCGCCTTGCGTAGCGCCGTCAACCAGATTGGCGACCTCTTGCTCGGCCAACACCTCGGCAGTGCGGTCCTTCCATTCAACCACGGTGCCCAGCCGCTTGCCCTGTGCATCCGATATCGGGTTGGCAATCAGCGAGAAGTGCAAGTTGCCCACCTTGATCTGCGCCTTGTGCTCAGCCTTCAAACCGC
>Ga0209066_10003275_pt1 | contig 18633 bp, 17 predicted proteins | sample All_14_2_FD_187198 | JGI IMG/M metagenome (GOLD analysis project Ga0209066, IMG submission 187198) | Freshwater microbial communities in response to fracking from Pennsylvania, USA - Allegheny Zone_MetaG_DW_15 (SPAdes) (version 2) ... | reverse complement strand
GGTGACTGGGCCTATCGATCGGATGCTGCCGGCTCGGTTGCGCAGTTCGGTCCTGCCGGTGCCGCGCCGCAGGTCGCATTGCGCTGCGATCGCGCGACGCGTCAGGTCCGGCTGGAACGGGCGGGTGTCGCCACCAGCGGTGAACTGACGATTACGACCAGCTATGGCGCGGCGCGCTGGCCCGCCACGCCGACGCCGTCCTCCGTGCCGCAGACGATTGCCGCGCGCGCGGCTGCGGATGGCGCTCTCGATCAGATCGCCTACAGTCGCGGCCGCTTTGCCATTCAGGCGCCCGGCCTGGCGCCCATCGCGTTGCCCGCATGGCCCGAAATCGGCCGCGTGATAGAGGATTGTCGTGGCTGATGCCGCAAACTGCCGTCCGTTCAGCATCGGTCAAGCCGTCGGCCGCTTGTAGAGCGGTTGGTTAACGCTTATCGGCGACGTGGATGGCAAGATCGGGCAAAGGCAAAGGTACGCCGAAAGGCGGCGGTGGCAGCGCCGTGAGGCTGTGGCTGATGCGCGGGCTGAAGGTCTCTGGCCTTGCGCTGGCGGCTGGCCTCCTTGCCCTGGTCGTGGCGGTTTTCGTCGCGATGCAATCGCTGCCCAATTATGAAGCGCTGAAATCCTCGCCCAATGGCCAGATGATCCGCGTTCACGCGGCCGATGGTTCGGTGATCGTCTCGCTCGGGCCCAGCTTCGGACGCTGGATGCCCTATGACGAAATCCCGCAGGTCATGGTCGACGCCATGGTTTCGGTGGAGGATCGCCGCTTCTACCTGCATCCCGGCGTCGATCCGATCGGCATGACGCGCGCGACATGGCTGGCCATTCAGAATCGCGGAACGGGCCGCCGCATGCAGGGCGCGTCCACGATCACGCAGCAGGTGACGCGCAACATCTTCCTCAACAACAGCTACAGTTTCGGGCGGAAGATCCGCGAAATGATCCTGGCGCTGGCGCTGGAACGGAAATTCTCGAAGCAGCAGATCCTCGAACTTTACCTCAACAAGGTGTATTTCGGCGGCGGTGCGTACGGCATCGACGCCGCCAGCCGCAAATTCTTCGGCCATCCGGCCCGCACCCTCAGCCTTTCCGAAGCGGCCATCATTGCCGGTCTGGTCAAGGCGCCGTCGAGCTACTCGCCTACCGCCGACGCCGATGCGGCGCGGGGGCGCGCCGGGGTGGTGCTTCAGCTGATGCGCGACAACGGCAAGATTACCGATGGCGACCTGGCCAGTTCGGATGTCGGCACGGTGCGCATGGTGCCGGAGCCGCAGCAGAACAGCGTACGCTACTTCACCGACTGGGCGCTGCCGCAGCTGGAAACGCTGATTGACGAGCAGAACGAGCCGCTGGAGGTATGGACGACGATTGATCTGGGCATGCAACGCGCCGCCACTGCCGCGATTCAGGCGAATGTGCCCGGCGGGACGCAGGGCGCTTTGGTCTCGCTCGATCGCGATGGGGCCGTGCGCGCCATGGTCGGCGGCCTCGACTATGTGACATCCAACTATAACCGCGCGACGCAGGCGACGCGCCAGCCCGGTTCCGCGTTCAAGCTGTTTGTCTACATGGCCGCGCTGGAGGCGGGCTATACGCCGGACACGGCCGTCACGGACGAACCCGTCACCATCAACGGCTGGTCCCCGCGCAACAGCTCCCGCCGCTTTTCCGGCCAGATCGATGTGCGCACGGCCTTCGCCTATTCGATCAACACGGTCGCGGCGAAGCTGGGCGTAGAGGTCGGGCTGGCGACAGTGGCCGACATGGCGAAGCGCTTTGGCATCGGCACGCCGATCCAGGTGGATCCTTCAATGGTTCTGGGCACGTCCGACGTGCGCCTGATCGACATGACGCGCGCCTTTGCGTCGGTCGCGCGCAAGGGCGTGGCCGTGACGCCTTATGGCATTACCAAGGTGACGACGGCGGATGGGCGCCTGCTCTACGAGCATAAGGACGACACCAGCCGGGTTCTGGTGGCGCCATGGGTCGCGGCCGGTATCACCGATCTGTTGCAGACCGCCGTCAACACCGGCACGGGGCGTGCTGCTCAGATCGGTCGCCCTGTCGCGGGCAAGACCGGTACGACCAGCAGCAACAAGGACGGCTGGTTCCTCGGCTTTTCCAGCGGCGTTACGACCGGCGTGTGGATGGGGCGTGACGATGCGCGCGCCGTCGGCGGGCTTCAGGGTGGCCGCGCCCCGGCGCAGGCCTTCGCCCAATATATGCGTCAGGCCGTGGCGAAGCGCCCGATCGAGGCGTTCGAGACCGAACTGAAGCTGCCCGAATATGAACTCGAGCCGGACGAGGAAACATATTACGGCCAGCCCGACAACGGCATGTTCGTGGACGAGAATGGCATGCCGAACGAACGGGGCACGTCGGAAGATCCGCAGGCCGATGGAGACAAGCCGGCGAAGGATATCGAACAGCCTGCGCCGCGGCTGGATGCGAAGTGGATCGACAATGTGCTGGGGCGTGATCGGCCAAAGCCGGAAAAGCCGCGCCCGGAACGCCCGCGCGAGACGCAGCCGGACTGAGCGTTCAGCATGCTTGGCGTTCGGGCGAGCGCAAAAGTATGATTCCAAAAAAGATAATTACAAGTCTTGATCGGCGAATCGGAATGATTCACAAATCGGGTGTGGTCAGGACGCGAATGCATTCGACCTGACCCGCCGGGGTTTCAACATAGCGAAAGGAGGTGATCCGATGTCTCATGGTTCAGCAATGGGGTCGGTCAAGTCCATTCGGGAAACGCGCCGCTAAGCGACGCCGCTGCGTCGGCCTTTCAACATCGCTGTGCATGATTGCCCTGATCGGCAGTCGTACGGATAGAGGAAGGTAGCGCGACAAACGTTTCCCTTGGGCGGCACTTCCGGCCGCTGACCATGCATGATGGGCCGTCGGAGCATCGCTTCGGCGGCCCCTCTCATTTGGGGTTCCGGCCACGAACACAGGCGCCATGACGATCATGCCCGTCGCGAAGGAGCAGGATGATGAAACGCCGCACGAAGCTGTTGACCGCGCTGCTGCTCACTATGGCCGCGCCTGCTGCCGCACAGGGGATAGAGCAATTTGGCGTGGCCGATCTCGCCGGCGCCATGGCCGATGGTCGCCTGACCAGCGAAGCGGCCGTGCGGACCTATCTTGCCCGCATCGACGCCATGAACCGGCAGGGGCCACGCCTCAATGCCGTCATCGCCGTCAATCCCGATGCCATAGCGGAGGCGCGCACGCTTGATGCAGAGCGCCGCGCCGGGAAACTGCGTGGACCGCTCCACGGCGTGCCCTTGCTGGTGAAGGACAATGTCGATGTGGTCGGCATGCCCAACACGGCCGGGTCGCTGGCGCTGGCTGCCAATCTGCCCGCACGCGATGCGCCCGTCATTGCCGCGCTGAAGGCGCAAGGGGCGCTGATCCTGGGTAAGACCAATCTCAGCGAATGGGCCAATTTCCGCTCTAACCGGTCGATGAGCGGCTGGAGCGCCGTCGGCGGCCTGACGCGCAACCCCTATGCGCTGGATCGTACGACCTGCGGTTCTTCGTCGGGTTCAGGCGCGGGTGTAGCGGCTGGCTTCGCACCGGGCGCTGTCGGCACGGAAACGGACGGCTCGATCATCTGCCCCAGTTCCATGACCGGCCTCGTCGGGCTCAAGCCCACCATGGGCGCTGTCCCCCGCACTGGTATCGTGCCGATCAGCCACAGTCAGGACATAGCCGGTCCCATGGCGCGCAGCGTGCGCGACGTGGCGCTGTTGTTCTCGGCCATGATCGCCAGTGATCCCGCCGATCCCGTCACGCGGGAGGCCGACGCACATAAGCGCGATTATGCCGCGGCGCTCGATCCCGCCGTCATCAAAGGCATGCGCATCGGCTATGTCGCGCGCGGCGGTCAGCCGGAATGGAAGGCGCGCTTCGCCGCCGCGCTGGATGTGCTGCGCGCGGCTGGCGCGATCCTGATCGAAGTCGATCAGCCCAAAAGCAAGGCGATGGGCGATGCCGAAGGGGATGTGCTCCACTGCGAGTTCAAGACAGACCTTGCCGCCTATCTCGCCACCACCGATCCCGCCAAGGTGCCCACGCGCACGCTTGCCGATCTCATCGCATTCAATGATGCGCACAAGGACGCAGAGCTGGGCCTGTTCGATCAGGACATTTTCACCAAGGCCGAACAGACGGCGGGCGGCGACAGTGCAGCGTGTCGCAAGGCGCGCGCCACGTCGCTCCGCCTGGCCGGCCGGCAGGGTCTCGAACATATGCTGGAATCCAGCAATGTCGCGTTGATCGTCATGCCCAGCTACGGTCCGGCCTGGCCTTCGGACGTGGTGTGGGGCGATCAGTATGAGGGGCCGGGCGGTTCAACCAGCATGGCTGCGATCGGCGGGTTTCCGCACCTGACCGTGCCTATGGGCCTTGCCGGCAGCCTGCCGGTGGGGATCAGTTTCCTCGGCCCCCGCTGGTCCGAACAGCGCCTGCTCGATGTGGGCTACGCCTATGAACAGGCCGCCGCCATCCGCATCACGCCGTCTTTCGCGAAAACAGCGGATGCGGGGCCTCTCTTGGAGGGAGCCCGCTAGCGGCCATCCGCCGCGCCACGCGGGTGCGCCACGCCACCAGCAGCGGCACCAGCACCAGTTCCATCCCCAGCCCGGCCAGATGGCCCGTCGATGGCACGCCATCGATCAGCATGGACGCCAGCCGGGCCAGTCCGCCGCCAATCACCAGCAACGCCAGCACGTCGAACCGTGCGCCGCGCGCCTCGATGCCCGGCACGCAGCTGGCGAACGCGATGCCGATCGCCAGCAATAGGCCGCTCAGATAATGGAAATGGCTTTCCAGGTCCGTCGCGACCGCGTGGCCGCCATTCAGGCCCGCCGCGCCGCTGATGATACCCATCCCGCCCGCTGCGATCGGGATCAGGCTGGCCAGGGCGACCACACCCTGCAACATCCGTCTTTCAACGCTTGCCTGCACTGGCGTCTGCCTCGGACTCCACCTCGTGGTACAGCACTTCGTTGCGCACGCGGATCGTGGTCGCCGCAAGGCGAATCTCGACGATGAACGTGCCGAACGCGGCCGCAAGGAACATCATCGCCAGAATGAACAGCAGCGCAATGGGGCGTCCCAGATGCGCATTCAGCAGTTCCGCCAGAAACAGCAGGATAACGACCATGCACACCGCACAGGCGCTGGCGACGCTCAGGAAGATTGCCGAATTGACGACCGTGATGCGCCGGTCGAGCCGCCGGATTTCCCAGACGAGCCGGTCATGCTCCATGCCCCGCGTCGCCATGATCAACACCTCCACCTTGCGCGCGCGATCGATCACGCGCGCAAGGCGGCCGGTGCAGACGTTCAGGAACGCGCCGATGCCGGTCAGCAGAAAGACAGGGGCAAGCGCCAGCTGGATCGTCTGGGCGACCTGAGCGACTTGCGGCAGCTGGAGCATCGGCGGGTCCGTCTCAGCCGTTCGCCGCTTTCCCGGTGGGGCCGACATTCACGCCCATGCTCTGCAGATAGCGCTTCACGTTGCGCGCCGCCTGCCGCAGGCGCTGCTCGTTTTCGACCATGGCGATACGGACGAACCCTTCGCCATCCTCGCCATAGCCCACGCCCGGCGCGACCGCGACCTTTGCATGGCTCAAGAGCTGCTTGGAAAATTCCAGGCTGCCCATTTCCTTGAGCGCGGGCGGCAAAGGCGCCCAGCAGAACATGGATGCGCGCGCCGGTGGAATATCCCACCCCGCCCGGCCGAAACTTTCGACCAGCACGTCGCGTCGACGATGATACAGCGCGCGGTTCTTCTGCACGATGTCCTGCGGCCCGTTCAGCGCGGCGCAGGCCGCCGCCTGAATCGGCGTGAACGCGCCATAGTCCAGATAGCTCTTCACGCGCGTCATCGCAGCGATCAGCTTGGGGTTGCCGACCGCAAAGCCCATCCGCCACCCGGCCATCGAATATGTCTTGGACATGGACGTGAACTCGACTGCCACATCCTTTGCGCCCGGAACCTGCAGGATCGACGGCGTCGGATTGCCGTCGAAATACAGCTCGGAATAGGCAAGGTCGGACAGCACCCAGACCTTGTTCTCCTTCGCCCAGGCCACCAGCCGCTCGTAGAAAGCGAGGTCGACTGTCTCTGCTGTCGGATTGGACGGATAGTTCACCACCAGAATCGACGGGCGCGGCACCGTGAACGCCATCGCCCGGTCGAGCGAACGCCAGTAATTCTCGTCCGGCGTCGTCGGCACCGACCGGATGGTCGCGCCGGCAATGATGAAGCCGAACGTGTGGATCGGGTAGCTGGGGTTGGGTGCCAGCACCACGTCGCCCGGCGCAGTGATCGCCGTCGCCAGGCTGGCCAGCCCTTCCTTCGACCCCATCGTCACCACGACTTCCGTCTCGGGGTCGACGTCGACGCCAAAGCGGCGGGCGTAATAGTTCGCCTGCGCGCGGCGCAGCCCCGGAATGCCCTTGGACTGGGAATAGCCGTGCGCGCTCGGTTTCTGCGCCACTTCGACCAGCTTGTCGATGACGTGCTGGGGGGGCGGCAGGTCGGGATTGCCCATCCCTAAGTCGATGATATCCTCGCCTGCCGCGCGCGCCGCTGCCCGCATCGCATTGACTTCGGCGATGACATAGGGCGGCAGTCGCTTCATGCGGTAGAATTCTTCGGACATCTCGATAAACTTTCCTTGTGGCTCCAAATATTTGAAGGAGTGGCGCCGGTGCCGTTGCGCCGACTTTCACGGCCTATATACTTGCCCGGCGCACCTTGCCAGTGCGACTGATGCAATAGGGTTTGCCAGGGGAGATGGATATGGCCGATGCGGACGCTGCTGGCACGGGCATCCCCTCTCTCGACCAGATGCAGCGCTGGACACAGGTCATTGGCCGCGCGCAGCAGATGATTCTCGAAAAGGCGGCGGAATCGGCGCTGCAGGCTGATTCAACGCGCACTGCAAGCGGGCCGGCGCCGTTGATGCCTTTCGATCCGGAAAAGATCGCCACGCTGCAGGCCGATTTCGCGGGCAAGGGCATTGCGCTGTGGCAACAGTTTCTGGACGGCGCTCTTCCGGCAAATGCCGCGGTCAGTCGGGATGCGCGCTTCAAAAACGCCGCCTGGAACGAGCATCCGCTCTTTTCGCTGATCCACCAGAGCTATGCGCTGGCATCCGATTATCTTCTGCAGCTGACGGATACGGCCCGCAATCTTGATCCGCAGGTCCGCGATCGCGTGCGTTTCGCGACACAGGGGCTGGTGGATGCTCTGTCGCCCAGCAATTTCCCGCTCACCAACCCGGAAGTGATCGAACGGACGATCGAGACCGGTGGCGAAAATCTGCTGATCGGCCTTGGTCGCATCCTTGCGGACATGGAAAAGGGCCAGCTGACCCACACCGATGTCGCGCAGTTCCGGCTGGGTGAGAATATCGCCGCGACGCCGGGCAAGGTCATCCATGAAACGCCGCTGTATCAGCTGATCCAGTATAGTCCGACCACGGAACAGGTGCTGGAAACGCCGGTCGTCATCTTTCCGCCGTGGATAAACCGCTTCTACATCCTCGACCTCGCCCCCCAGAAAAGCTTCGTGCGCTGGGCCGTGGATCAGGGGCTCACCGTCTTCATGGTGTCGTGGAAGTCCGCGGACGAAAGCATGAAGCATGTCTGCTGGGACGACTATGTGATCGGCGGTCAGGTGGACGCGATCGATACGGTGCGTGACCTGCTCGGCGTCGAAAGCGTGCATGCGATCGGCTATTGCGTGGCCGGCACCACGCTGGCGATGACGCTGGCGTTGCTCGCGGCGCGTGGACAGGCGGACAAGGTGCGCAGCGCCACCTTCCTCACCAGTCAGGTCGATTTCTCGCACGCCGGGGATCTGACGCTGTTCGTCGGTGACGAACAGCTGCGCCTTGTCGAACAGCTTTCCGCGCCGGGCTATCTCGACGGGCGCTACATGGCCGCCACATTCAACCTGCTGCGCGGTCGCGACCTGATCTGGAACTATGTCGTCAACAATTACCTGCTGGCGCGGGATTATGCGCCGTTCGATCTGCTGTACTGGAACGGCGACACCACCAACCTTCCGGCCGCGTGGCATCTGGATTATCTGCGCGACTTCTATCGCGACAACCGGCTGGTGCAGCCTGAAAGCATCGTTGTCGCGGGCACGCCGATAGACCTGCGTCGTATAGAGACGCCTGCCTATGTGCAGGCCGGGCGAGAGGATCATATCGCCCCGCCTGAAAGCGTGTGGAAGATCACCCGGCATCTCCAGGGGCCGATACGGTTCGTGCTTGCCGGGTCGGGGCATATTGCGGGTGTCGTCAATCCACCGGCCGCGGGCAAATATCAGTATTGGACCAGCCCTGACGACCAGTGTCCTGCCACGCTTGACGATTTCATCGCCGAAGCGCGTGAAACGCGGGGCAGCTGGTGGCCTGACTGGCTCGGCTGGATCGCCGAACGCAACCCTGCGCGGGTCAAGGCCAAGGGCGCGCGCAAGCCTGGCAAGGGCAAGCTTGCGGCGATCGAGGATGCCCCCGGACGCTATGTGGGGATGCGCTGACGCGCCCGGTATCCGGCCGAATGCGATTTATGCTGCACTGCACAAAAGACTTGCGCTGAAGCCGCGAATCGGCTATTGTGCAGTGCAACAAGCAGGGAGAGCGTCGTGGCCAGAAAACCCACATCGCCAAAGCCGCCCGTAGCGGCGGTTGCAGCCCCCGCCCGTCGTGTCGGACGACCACGGGCGACGAAGCCAGTTGTTGAGCCAAAGATTGTGGCGGAGCCGGAGCCCGCGCCCGTTTTGACGGCGCAGGAAGCGGCGGTCGCCGTGGCGGAAGCCGTACCGAATTTCGACGACGTCGCGGACGTCGGCGAAGTTGCCGTTGCACCTGTAGTAGCGACGGAAGTGACCGAAGGGGAAACCTTTCAACAGGACATAGTGCCGGAACCGGAAGCGCAACCCGGAGCGGCGGCAGCAGAAGGAAAGACGGTAATGGTTGATATGATCGAGACGACGAAGAACTTCACGGAAGACGCGAAGGCGAAGTTTGCGACGGCATTTTCCGAGATCAAGGAAAAGGCGAAGGTCGGCGTCGAAAAGTCCAGCAAGGCTGTCGAGGAACTGACCGAGATCACCAAGGGCAATGTCGAGGCGTTTGTCGAATCCGGCAAGATCGCTGCCAAGGGTGTCGAAACGCTGGGCCAGGAAGCCGCCGATTTCGGCCGCAAGAGCTTTGAAACCGCGACGGCGAACATGAAGTCGCTGGCCGCCGTCAAGTCGCCGACCGAGTTCTTCCAGCTTCAGAGCGAACTGCTTTCGACGGTGTTCGACAGCTTCGCGAAGGAAACGGCCAAGAACAGCGAAGCGATGCTGAAGCTGGCGGGCGACATCGCTCAGCCGATCAGCAGCCGCGTGTCGGTCGTGACGGAAAAGGTCAAGTCGCTGGCCGCCTGAGGCGCCGGGACTGAATTTCACGAAGGGGGGGCGGCGCTTTCGGGCGGTGCCCCCTTTCTCATTTTGGCGCTGTTTGATGTGGTTGACGCGGCGTTCAGTTTTCGCCGCCCCTTGCGCAGCCGCCATGGCGTGCATATCCTGTCGGTGATGATGATAGGCATCGATCCCCATTCCGCACACAGGCCGATGATGGCCGATCGCAAGGATGACGAGGACGGCTCGGGCGGGCCGGGCGTCGGCATCGCCACCCGCACGCGTGCGCGCACCAAAAAGCCGTCGCTTTACAAGGTGCTGATGCTCAACGACGACTACACGCCCATGGAGTTCGTCGTGCATGTCCTGCAACGCTTTTTCCGGATGGATATGGAGGAAGCGACGCGCGTCATGCTGCACGTGCATCAGCGCGGCGTCGGCGTGTGCGGCATCTTCAGCTATGAAGTGGCCGAAACCAAGGTCAATCAGGTGATGGACTTCGCCCGCCAGAACCAGCACCCGCTGCAGTGCACGCTGGAAAAGGCCTGACGGCACCACCGCATTCGTTGCGTTATCGCAATCAGTGTCCCGGAATGGGTTGACCCCTACCCTGTTGCAATGCAGCATCCGGTTATGGGCGATATCAGCACGACTCCGTCCGCTCCGGCGATTTCTCAAAATCCGGACATCCGGTTTCTCGGGCGTCTGCTTGGCGATGTGATCCGCGCCTATGGTGGGGAAAAGCTTTTCCGCCAGACCGAATATATCCGCTCCGCCTCTGTCGACCGCGCGCGCGGTGTTGTCGGCGCCGATCTGGTCGACACCGGCCTCGAAGCGCTCGGGCTGGATGACACGCTGTCCTTCGTGCGCGGGTTCATGCTCTTTTCGATGCTCGCCAATTTGGCGGAGGACCGGCAGGGCGTTGCCGTGGAATCGGGTGCGGATGTTGCTTCGGCCGTCGCCCGGCTGGAGGAGCATGGCGTCTCGCACGACGCGATCCTCGGCCTGCTCGACCGCGCCCTGATCGTGCCGGTGCTGACGGCCCATCCCACCGAAGTCCGCCGCAAGAGCATCATCGATCACAAGAACCGCATCGCCGACCTCATGCTCCTCAAGGATGCCGGGGTGGTCGAAACGGACAATGGCGAGAATATCGACGAGGCGATCGCGCGCCAGATCGCCCTGCTCTGGCAGACGCGCCCGCTGCGGCGGGAACGGCTCTATGTTCAGGACGAGATCGACAATGTCCTGTCCTATTTCCGCGACATCTTCCTGCCGGTCCTGCCCGCGCTCTACGCCCGCTGGGAACGGGTGCTGAAGGCGCGCCCCGCCAGTTTCCTGCGCGCGGGCAGCTGGATCGGCGGCGATCGCGACGGCAACCCGTTCGTTCAGGCGCCGCAGTTGCGCGCCGCGCTCGGCAGCGCCTGCCAGGCGGTGCTGTCGCATTATCTCGACGCCATCCATGCTCTCGGCGCGGAACTGTCGATCTCGACGGAGCTGGCTGGCGTGCCGCAGGCCGTGCTGGACCTTGCCGACCGCAGCGGCGACACGTCCGCCAGCCGGCAGGACGAACCCTACCGCCGCGCCATCGCCGGCATTTACGCGCGCCTGTGCGCAACCTACCGCGCGCATGTCGGTGCGCCGCCGCCACGCCCGTCCAGCCTGCCTGCGGACGCCTATGGCGAACCGGCGGAGTTTCGCCGTGACCTGGTCGTCATCGCGCAGGGACTGTCGTCGGAGGGGGACGGAGCGCTCTCCACCGGCGGCGCGCTGGGCCGCCTCATCCGCGCCGTGGAGACCTTCGGCTTCCACCTCGCCACGCTCGATCTGCGCCAGAACAGCGACGTGCACCAGCGCGTCGTTGCCGAACTGCTGAAGGTTGCAGGCGTCGAGGCGGATTATGCCGCGCTCGACGAATATGCCCGCATCGCGCTGCTGCGCCGCGAACTGGCCAGCAATCGCCCGCTCGGCTCGCGTTTTGCCGATTATTCGGAAGAAACGACGTCGGAACTGGCCATCATCCACGCGGCCGCCGAAGCGCATCGCACCTACGGTCCGCAATGCATTACGCACTACATCATCAGCAAGGCGGAGAGCGTTTCCGACCTGCTGGAAGTCAACATCATCCTGAAGGAAGCGGGCCTGTGGCGCGCCGCCAATGGCGAACCGCCCAGGGCCGCGATCATGTCGGTGCCGCTGTTCGAAACCATCGGTGACCTTGAGAATGCGCCCAAGGTCATGTCCGCCTATTTCGGCCTGCCGGAGATCGCGGGGCTGGTGAAGGCGCGCGGCCATCAGGAAGTGATGATCGGCTATTCGGACAGCAACAAGGACGGCGGCTACATCACGTCGACCTGGAGCTTGTTCAAGGCATCGACCGCGCTCGCGCCGGTGTTCGAGGAAGCAAGCGCGGCGATGCAGCTGTTCCACGGGCGCGGTGGCGCGGTCGGGCGCGGCGGCGGCTCCGCCTTCGCCGCCATTCAGGCGCAGCCGCACGGCACCGTGCAGGGCCGCATTCGCGTGACCGAACAGGGTGAGATCATCGCCGCCAAGTTCGGCACGCGCGATGTCGCGATGACCAATCTGGAAGCGATGACAAGCGCGACCCTGCTCGCCAGCCTGGAGCCGGAAAAGCTTTCCGACCGCGACTCCGCGCGCTTTGCGGGCGCCATGGACACGCTCTCGAAATCCGCGTTCAAGGCCTATCGCGACCTCGTCTACGGCACGGAAGGCTTCAAGGAATTCTTCCGGGAGCTGACGCCGATCCAGGAAATTTCTGGCCTCAAGATCGGTTCGCGTCCCGCCAGCCGCACCAAGAGTACACGGATCGAGGATCTGCGCGCCATTCCCTGGGTGTTCAGCTGGGCGCAGGCCCGCGTGATGCTGCCGGGCTGGTATGGCGTCGGCCATGCGCTCGACGCGTTCGAGGACAAGGCGCTGCTGGCCGACATGGCGCATGTCTGGCCGTTCCTCAAATCCGCTCTCGGCAATATGGAAATGGTGCTGGCCAAGTCCGACCTTGCCATTGCCGCGCGCTATCTGCCGCTCGTGCAGGACCAGTCCGCCGCCGAAACCTTCTTTGGCCGCATCCGCGACGGCTGGGCAAAGGCGCATGACGGCCTGCTCCACGCGACCGGCCAGTCGCGCCTGCTGGAACAGAATCCGGCGCTCGATACGTCGATCCGGCTGCGCCTGCCTTATATCGAGCCGCTCAACCTGCTGCAGGTCGAACTGCTCAAGCGCCATCGCGGCGGAGAGGATGATCCGCGCATCAAGGAGGGCATAGAGCTGTCGATCAATGCGATCGCGACGGCGCTCCGCAACAGCGGCTAGAACATTTCCAGGTCCGGTGGAAACGCAGTTCGGCGCGGCCGATCGCCGCACGGCCCGGAGAATGCGGAAGACACGGGCGCTGAACGGCATCAGGGCACGTGTCGCCGTTCACAACCAATTCAACCGCCGCGCGTTATCGTTTGCGTGCCTTATCTCGGGAGACAGACAATGACGCGCGTACGGCGGATGCCGATGATGCTGGCGGGGCTTGCGGGCGTGCTGCTGCTCGGCGGCTGCGCGACGGATGGCTACGGCTATGGCGGGATGTCCATGGGCGGCGGCTATTATGACGGCTACGACCCCTATTATGGCGGCCCGGGCTATTATGGCTATGGCGCGCCTTATTATTCGGGCTGGTACAACGACTATTATTATCCGGGCGGCGGCTATTACGTCTACGACCGCCGGGGTGCGCGGCATCGCTGGTCGCCGGAGCAACGCGCCTATTGGGAGCGTCGCCGTCAGGAACGGCGCGAAGATGCGAATCGGGGCGATGGGGTGCCGCGCGGTGGTGACTGGTATCGCGGCCGCACGCCGGGCTCTGCCGATCCGGCGCGTTCCGGGCAGTCGGCGCAGGGCGCTGCCCCACGTCAGGCTGGTCCCGCCCGTCAGGGCTGGCGCGATTCGCAGGCACAGGGACGCCGCTCTTCCGGCGACCAGGCGCGCAGCCGCCCGGCGCCCAGCTCCAATGGCGGCGGCGAACGGCGCAACAGCTGGCGTCGCCGCTGATGCCCCATGGCGGGGCATGGCAATGCCCGCGCCATGCCGCTGTTCATCGGCGGGACACGCCGTTCGTGGACCGATCTTTGCGCCCGCGCGCTTTTTGGCCTAGATTGCAACGGAATCCATGTCAGGACCTGTCACCTCGATGAAGACGACCTTTATGCGCAGCGCAGTCGCGCTCGGCGCGCTTGCTCTCGTTCCCGCCACCACGGCTGCGCTCGCAGAGGCGGAAGGCAACAGCTACAAGGCGCTCGACGAGTTCATGGACGTGTTCCAGAAAGTCCGCAGCGACTATGTGGACAAGGTCGATGACGAAAAGCTGATCAAGGGTGCGATCGAAGGCATGCTCTCCAGCCTCGATCCCCATTCCGGTTTCCTCGACGCCAATGATTTCCAGACGCTGCGTACCCAGACGGAGGGCAGCTATGGCGGCCTGGGTCTGTCGGTCACGCAGGAGGACGGCGCGGTCAAGGTCATTGCGCCGACCGAGGACACGCCTGCCTTCCGCGCCGGTATCAAGTCCGGCGACTATATCACGCATCTCGATGGCGAACTGATTTACGGCGGCACGCTCGATGAAGCCGTCGAAAAGATGCGCGGTGCGCCCGGTACGCAGATCAAGCTGACGATCGTGCGCCCCGGCCGTGACAAGCCCATCGACATGACCCTGACGCGTGAGATCATCGAGCTGAAGCCGGTGAAGTGGGAAGTGAAGAACAATGTCGGTGTCATCAACATCGTCAGCTTCTCGGCCAACACCGGCGCCGACGTGCGCCAGGCCATTCGCAGCATCGACAAGTCGCTCGGTCATAAGCCGACCGGCTATGTGCTCGATCTGCGTTCCAATCCCGGCGGCTTGCTGGACGAAGCTGTCTCCACGTCCGACATCTTCCTGGAACGTGGCGAGATCGTGTCGCAGCGCGGCCGCGCCAAGGGTGATGTAGAGCGCTATTATGCAAAGGCCGGTGACGATGCGAAGGGTCTGCCCGTCATCGTGTTGGTGGACAGCGGTTCGGCTTCCGCATCGGAAATCGTCGCCGGGGCGCTGCAGGATCAGCATCGCGCTCTGGTGATGGGCGAACGCAGCTTCGGCAAGGGCAGTGTCCAGACGCTGCTGCCGCTCAGCAACACGACGGCGCTGCGCCTCACGACAGCGCGTTACTACACGCCTTCCGGTCGCTCGGTCCAGGAAGGCGGGATAGAGCCTGACATCCGCGTGCCGCAGCTTTCCGATCCCGACTACAAGAATCGCCCCAAGTTCCGCGAAAGCGATCTGCGCCGTCACCTGATCAACGAGATCAAGGTGGATAACGCGACGCTGGAGGAAGACGGCAAGGATGATCCGCGCTTCGCGATGACGGCCGAGGATCTGAAGAAGAAGGGCATCGAAGACTTCCAGCTCGATTATGCCGTAAAGACGATCGGCCGCCTCGCCAGCAAGCCGGCGCTGATTGCGCAGGCAAAGCCTGCTCCGCGCAAGACCGCAGCGCGTTAGACCGGACCGGCTCGTCGCGATGGCTCCGATTGCTGCCCTGTCCCGCGCGCGCCTGGTCGCGATCCTTGCCCCCGTATTCCTGCTGGGGGGGGCATTGGTGTCGCAATATGTGTTCGGCCTGTTCCCGTGCGAAATGTGCATGTGGCAGCGCTGGCCGCATCTGGCCGCAATCATTTTCGCGCTGCTGGCCATCATCCTGCGCGGCAGGCCGCCGGTCAGCGTCCTGTTCGCGGCGCTGGCGGCCATTGCCATCTTCGTCAGCGGCGCGATCGGTGCGTTCCACGCCGGTGTCGAATATCACTGGTGGCAGGGGATCACGGCCTGCTCCGTGCCGGCCACGGGCGGCAATCCGGAAGATATATTGAACGCCATCATGAATGCGCCGCTCACGCGCTGCGACGTCGCGCCCTGGTCGCTCTTCGGTATTTCGCTCGCGGGCTATAATGCGATCTTGTCGACCATCGCTGCCGTCGCCATCTTTGTCCTGCTGGGCAAGGCACGGAGCCGCATATGATGCCGAAGGATTTTCCGCGGCCCACCCGCAGGGCCGACACAGCCTCCATGGTGCGCGTCGATCAGGCTGGCGAATATGGCGCGACACGCATTTACGCGGGCCAGCTTGCGGTGATGGGCGACCGGCATCCGCTTGGCCGCGCCATTGCCGGCATGGCGGCCCAGGAAGAGCGCCACCGTGAACATTTCGACGCGCTGATTGCCAGGCGTGGCGTTCGCCCCACCGTGCTTCAGCCGTTCTGGAATGTCGCCGGTTTTGCGCTGGGCGCTGTTACGGCGGCGATCGGGCCGGAAGCGGCCATGGCCTGTACGGCGGCGATCGAGACGGAAATTGATCGCCATTATGCTGAACAGCTGGAGGCGATTGGCGATGACGACCCGGAACTGGCGGGTCTGGTCGCGGATTTTCAGGCGGAGGAAGTCGAGCATCGCGACACGGCGCTCGCCCATGGCGCCGAAAAGGCGCCTGCCTATCCGTTGCTGTCGGGCGCCATCCGTCTCGGCTGCCGCGCTGCCATAGCTTTGTCGAAGAGGATTTGAACGATGATGGGACGCTCCGCGATCGCCCTGGCTGCACTCGGGTTTGCGCTGGCCGGCTCTGCATCGGCTCAGGAAACGCCTCCGGCGGCCCAGCCTGCGTCTGAAAAAGTGAACCTGGTGATCGTCTATGGCGATGACCCCTGTCCGCGCGATGCAGGCACCGGCGAAATCGTGGTCTGCGGCCGCAAGGAGGAAAAGGAACGCTATCGCATTCCTGAGCCGCTGCGCGGAGACCCGAACGCGCCGGCCAATCAGGCATGGGGCGAACAGTTCCGGTCGCTGGAATATGTCGGCAAGGAAGGAACGGAAAGCTGCAGTCCCGTTGGCGGCGGCGGCTTCACGGGTTGCTTTGAAAAGATCGGCAAGATGGCAAAGGCCGAACGGCGTCAGGCCGACAATGTCAGCTGGACCGATCTGGTTGCCGCAGAGCGCGCCAAGCGGCTTGGCCGCATCGACGCGGAATCCGAGGCTATTGAGCGTCAGGTGCAGGCCGAGGAAAAGGCGGAAGCCGCAAACGCCGCCACGCCCGCATCGTCCAGCCCGAATCCGTGACGGTCGGCCGGGTCCGGCGACGTTCGTGTAACGGGAATATGTCGCCGCCCGAAATCCGGTCGTGACAATGGCACTCCATCCGGGGGCGGAAGGAAGACTATGATGATCCGCCTTGCCTTTGCATCGCTCCTGCTGCTGGCGACGCCTGCCGTGGCGCAGGCCGAAGATCCGCCGGAACGCGTCCTGTCGCTGATCGTCTTTGGCGACGACGCCTGCCCGGAATCCAAGGGTGACGAGATTGTCGTGTGCGCGCGACGCCCGGAATCGGAACGCTATCGCATTCCAAAGAAGCTGCGTGAAAAGCCCGAAGTCTCGGGCGGTCCCGGCTGGGCCAGTCAGGTCGCGACCATGGAACAGACGTCGCGGCAGATATTGCCGAACAGCTGCTCGGCGGTTGGCACTTATGGTTTCACCGGCTGCACGGCGGCGGCGATCCGCCAATGGTATGCCGAACGGCGCATGCAGGAATCCGCCGGCGTCCCATAGGCGCACCGCCATTATGTCCTGTCCTACAGCACGCCGGTCATGCCATGCCGCGATTCGCTTCTGGGATCGCCGAAGGCCAAGGCGGGAATGGGGCGTAACGCTGCCGGGCATGCGCGGCATGCACCGGTGGGACGGTCGGTGCGGCGTTGTCCGGGAAATGAAGTCGGATATCCGCACAACGTCACGATAATGGTGAAGCCTTCGACGGACACCGGAATGTTGCCCGGCCCGTCGAATCCCGGACCCGCAAGAGAGGCGGGTCGCACCGGCCGATCTTTTATCTGCGCGGCATCCGATGCCCATGCGCGCCTGCGCGCCATGATCCTATTTGTGCCAATCTCCTATTTTGGTCGGGCTCCACGCATTTTTCTGTTGATTGCATCCGCAGGAAATGAAACTTTGTGGCAATAAAGAGCCAGCAAGGGGTTCGCATGGCCACGATGTTTCCTGATCGCGCCACGGGGTCTGACAATCGCGCACGGCGCATGAACCGCCACCTTGCGGCGGCGCTGGTCATTTTTGCGCTGCTTCAGATTTTCGTGGTCGCCATGACGGGCGGTTCGCTGCTCCTTCACTTCGGGATCATTCTCTCGCTCGGCCTGTTCGCCGGCATGGCGCGGGCGCTGGAGCGGCGCTGGGAGCGCTTGTCGATTTCGGGCCTGCCGGATCAGGGCCTCGCCACGCGCTATCGCATGGACGTCCTGCAACTCTGGGGCCTCAGCCTGCTGGCGCCGTTGTTGTGGATCCCTGTCGCCACGATCATGAACGCCCTGTTCGGCTGAGTCCGTAACGACCGGACCCTTTCCGCCAAAGGCTCGTTTTTCCTCCATATCTGAGGAGGAAAGCACCCATGGCCAAAGCCACAATCTTCGATAGCCTGAAGCAGGACCACGATCAGCATCGCAAGCTCATCGCGCGGATGACTGACGCAGCCGGCGACCCCGATCGCCTGGCCAAATTGTTCGATCAGTTCCGCGTGGAAGTCACGGCCCATGCCGCTGCGGAGGAGGAAACGCTCTACGCAACCATGCTCGCCCGTCCCGATCTGCGCGAAGATGCTCAGCACAGCGTGGCCGAACACAAGGAGATCGACGACTATCTTGAGGCGCTAGGCGAAAAGAAAGTCGGCTCGACCGAATGGAATGCGACCTTCGCCAAGCTCCGGAAACGCTACCTCCACCATATCGAGGAAGAGGAGCAGGAAATGTTCCCCGACGCGGCTTCAGAACTCACCGATGCGCAGGAAAAGGCATTGGCCGAGCGATTCGCAAAACGGAAACCGGCCGAACTGGAGCGCGCCGCGGAATCCGCCTGATCTACAGGTGCATCAGGGGCGGGTCTGGCCTGTCCCGCGCACCAGCCACTTGTATGTCGTCAATCCTTCGAGCGCCACCGGTCCCCGCGCATGCAGGCGGCCGGTGGAAATGCCGATTTCTGCCCCCAGTCCGAATTCGCCGCCGTCCGCGAACTGGGTGGACGCGTTCCACATCACGATCGCGCTGTCGACTTCGTTCAGGAACCGCGCAGCTGCATCCGCGTCCTCGGTGATGAT
>Ga0209066_10003274_pt1 | contig 18634 bp, 14 predicted proteins | sample All_14_2_FD_187198 | JGI IMG/M metagenome (GOLD analysis project Ga0209066, IMG submission 187198) | Freshwater microbial communities in response to fracking from Pennsylvania, USA - Allegheny Zone_MetaG_DW_15 (SPAdes) (version 2) ... | reverse complement strand
CGCCGTGCAGCTTATGCGCAGTTGGCTGGTCGGCATGCCGGGCGAGCGTGTCTCCTGCTCGGGCTGCCACGAAGACCGCCGTGCCTCTCTGCCGCCGCAGCGCAGTATTGCCGAGATGCGCCAGAGTGAACCGCTCACACCTTGGTATGGACCGGCCCGACCCTTCGCTTTCGCACATGAGGTTTACCCGGTGCTGGAGCGGCATTGTAGCGGCTGTCATAGCGAAAAGCATGTGGTCGGTCCACGCAGCAAACCCTGTTTCAAAGATCCGAGTGTAGCCTATGATACGTTGCATCCTTATGTACGACGCGCAGGCGTAGAGAGTGACATGGCTTTGCTGAACCCCATGGAATACCACACCTCCACCAGCCGCCTTTTCCAGATGCTAGAAAAGGGACATCACGGCGTAACCCTGGCTTCGATTGGGCGTGAAGCGCGTGACCGTTTGGCCTGTTGGGTGGACCTCAATGCCCCCCGCGCTGGCAATTGGAACCCGGCAGAGTGGAAAGGCTGCGATCCGTTGCAGCGCCGTCTGGCGTTCTCGAAGAAGTTCGCGCAAACGGATGTGAATCCGGAGGCCGAATATGCGGCAGCTGCGGAAGCTTTTCGCAATCGCGCGCCTGTCGGGTTTGTTAAACCACCGCCTGGTGAACCTGTCTCTCCGGACGGACTGCAAGCGGATGGTTTCCCGTTTGACACAGCCGGATTGTTCCGCGGTCAAGCGGTCGGACGTAGTTCTTTACCGGATAGCATAGACTTGGGGAACGGGGCCATAATGAAGCTTGTCGCTATTCCGGCAGGGGAGTTCATCATGGGTAACCTAGGTGGTGCGCCGGACGAGAGGCCGCGTGCTGTCGTACGGATAAATAAACCTTTTCGCATGGCGGTCACCGAGGTGACCAATGACCAATACGCGCAGTTTGATCTCGGGCACGACACACGATATATCGACATGCATTACATGGATCATGTGGTGCCGGGCCATATCGCCAACCACCCTGACCAACCGGTCGCGCGCGTATCTTACAACGAGGCTATGGCTTTCTGCGCGTGGCTCAGCGCAAAGTCCGGCCTGCGCGTGACGCTACCGAATGAGGCGCAGTGGGAGTGGGCAGCCCGAGCCGGTACCGCCACACAGTTTTTCTATGGCACGATGGAAACTGATTTCGGACGTTTCGCCAATCTGGCCGACAGCGATTTGCGTAATTACCGGATGAAATGGGAGGGCCCAAGCGTGCTCCAGGGCCGCTATCCCCATCCGCCGGAAAAGAACTTCCCGCTGCACGACCCGCGCTTCATGGACAACTGGTTCGTGGTGGATTATGTCGGGCAGACCGAAGCCAATGCCTGGGGGTTGAAAGACATGGTCGGCAATGTCAGCGAGTGGACCCGCTCGACCTACGCGCCTTATCCGTATGACGAAAAGCGCACGGTGCCGGACGGGCGCAAGGTCGCGCGTGGCGGCTCGTGGGCTGACCGGCCGGCAGATGCCGGTTCTGCGGTGCGCCGCGCTTACCAGCCTTGGCAGAAGGTGTTTGATGTGGGTTTCCGCGTGATCGTGGAACAGGATTGAGGTGTTTACCGGTGGACAGTCTAAAACCAGAGAAAGGTAAAGCATGAAAATCGCAAGAATTGCAGACCAGACCGGAAGGGTGACCTATGCTGTAGCTGAAGCGGACGGCTACCGGGTGATAAAGGGGTCGATCTTTGCCGAGCACGCGATGACGGATGAACTCATCCCGCCGGGACAAGCCCGGTTGCTGAGTCCGGTCGAGCCGCCGCAGGTGGTTGCCATCGGTCTGAACTACCGAAAACATGCGCAAGAGAGCAACATGACCGCGCCGGCCGCGCCGGTGGTTTTTATAAAGGCCTGCAGTGCCGTGGCCGGGCCGTGCGACCCGATTATCCTGCCCGCGATGGCCCCCGACGAGGTCGACTATGAGGCTGAGCTGGTGATCATCATCGGCAAACCCGCCAAAAACGTGCCGGAAGAACAAGCCGATCACTATATCCTCGGGTACACCTGCGGTAACGATGTCAGCGCGCGCGATTGCCAGCTGCGCCATGACAAACAGTGGGCGCGCGGAAAATCTTTCGACTCCTTTGCGCCCCTCGGCCCCTGCGTGGCAACCGGTATCGACGGCGACAACCTTGACATCCGTCTGCTGTTGAACGGCGCAGTCATGCAGGCTTCGAACACCTCGGACATGATTTTTAATTGCCGCTATCTGGTCAGTTACCTCTCGCGCTGCATGACGCTCCTGCCGGGCAGCGTCATCATGACTGGCACACCTTCGGGCGTGGGCATGGGGCGCAAGCCGCCGGTCTGGTTGCGGGCCGGCGACCAAGTGACGGTCGAGATCGAGGGCATAGGTGCCCTGACCAATAACGTCATTAAGGAGTGATTCGGTGACAACTAAGACACAGCTTTTCATTGACGGCAAGTGGGTCGACGCCTCCGCGGGGCAAACGATCCGCGTGATCAATCCCGCGACAGGCAAAATCCTCGCGGAAGTTCAGAAGGCTTCGCAGAAAGACATCGGCGTTGCGATCAAGGCTGCCCACAAGGCGTTTGAGCAGGTCTGGGGGCCGATGAATCCCTATGAGCGTAGCGTCTGGCTGCATAAGGTCGGCGATGCGATCATTAAACATCAGGAGACCCTGGCGCAGGTCGAAGCGGATGATGTCGGTAAGCCGATCGCCGAAAGCCGCGGCGTCGACATCGCTTCCGGCGCCGCGACCTTTCACTATTTCGCCAACATCTGTGTCGAGGTCATGGGGGAGATTCAGCCTTCGCCCTATAGCCAAGTGCTGGATTACACGATCCGCGAGCCGCTCGGCGTGGTGGGCGCGATCATCCCTTGGAACTTTCCCTTCCTGATCGCCTGCCGCAAAATTGCCTCGGCCTTGGCCGCAGGCAACACCATGGTCATCAAGCCCGCCTCGTGGGCGCCCTTGAGCACCCTGCTGCTGGGCGCGATCTTCGAGGAGGTCGGCATGCCTGCGGGTGTCTTGAACATCGTCCCCTCGGGCGGGCAGGATGCGGGCGACGCTTTCGTCAACTCCGACATCATCACGGACATCACCTTCACGGGCTCGACGGAGATCGGCAGCAAGCTCTACAGCGCCTGCGCCCCGCGGCTGAAGGGCTGCACCTTGGAGCTGGGCGGCAAAAGCCCCGGTTTGGTGCTGCCTGACTGCGATATGCGGGAGACGGTCGCCGGCACGCTCTTCGGCGTTTTTCTGAATCAGGGCGAGTGCTGCTGCGGCCTGACGAGGTTGCTCGTGCATGAGGCCGTGTACGACGAGTTTGTGGAAAAATTCGTGGCCGGCTGCAAGGCGATCAAGATCGGCATGCCGCGCGACGAGCAGACGCGCCTCGGGCCGCTGGTGCATCCCGACCATCTGAAGAGCGTAATGGGCTATGTCGAGTCAGGTCTGAAAGAAGGCGCGATCTTGCTCTGCGGCGGTAAAACCGTAACAGATGGAGCGCTGGCCGGCGGCAGCTTCATGGAGCCGACGGCCTTTTGTGACGTGAAGCCGTCGATGCGGATCTGGCGCGAAGAGATTTTCGGGCCGGTCGTAGTGATTGTCAAAGCGTCGTCCGTGGATGAGATGGTCAAGATGGCCAACGACACGCCCTACGGTCTGGCCGCCAGCGTGTGGACGACCAACATGAAGACGGCTCACGCCCTAGCGCCGCGCATCAAGGCCGGCACGGTCTGGTTCAATCTTCACAACTTCGTCTTCCCGAGCGCGCCATACGGAGGCTTCGGTGCCAGCGGTGTCGGCAGCGAGCTGGGCAAGCAGGGCATGCTCTCCCTGACGAGAACCAAGAACGTCATGGTCAGTTTGTTTCCAGACGGTTTCACATGGTACTAACGTTCAGCGTTCGACGTTGAGCGTTCGGCGTTCAGCGTTGAGAAGGCAGGAGAGGGAAGACATGGCAAACGACATCAACGCGGATCATCTTTCTTTACGGCACCTGTGCTCGGATATCCAGAAGGGGTTCGGCATAGCGGAGACGGACGCCCGGACGGTTTCCGACTGTCTCGTCGACGCGAATCTGATGGGGCTCGACACGCACGGCGTCATCCGCCTCAAGTTCTACTTGGACCGCGTGAAGGCCGGCGGCAACAACGCTGCACCAAACATGCGTGTCGTTCGCGAGAACGCCTGCACCGCCCTGCTGGATGCAGATAACGCGCTGGGTCCTGTAGGCGGCAAACGAGCGATGGATCTTGCCATGGATAAAGCGGCCTCTGCCGGGATCGGCGTGGTTCTGATCAAACACTGTAACCACTACGGTCCCGCAGGCCACTACGTCCGGATGGCGCTGGGGCGCGGCATGGTCGGTATCTCGCTCTCGAACGTGCTCGGCAGTATGCCGCCCACGGGCGGTGCGCAGGCGCTGATCGGCAACAACCCTTACTCTATAGGGTTCCCAGCAAAAGATGAGCACGCCGTGGTTGTTGACGGTGCCACCAGCAAATCGTCCTGGGGCAAGCTCTTTCTCTGCGCCCAGACCGGCGAGAATCTTCCGGATGGCTGCTATACCGACAAAGATGGACGGCCGACACTGAGCCCAGCTGCCGTCATGGACGGAGGAGCGCTGCTGCCTTTTGCGGGCCATAAAGGGTATGGCATCGCCGTGGCGATCGAGCTGCTCACCGCCATGCTGGCCGCCGCCCCTCTTGACCACACGATCCCGCATCCCTATAAGAACCTCTCAACCCCCGGAGAAAACACCTTCTTCATGTTGGCGTTGCGTGTGGACTGTTTCTCTGAAACGGAAGATTTTCGCAGTAGGATGGACGATTGGATCAGATTCATCCGCGGCAGTCGCCGCGCGGCCGGCGTGGAGCGTATCTGGTTACCGGGCGAGAAAGAGTGCGAGACTCGCATGCAACGCCTGCGTGACGGTATCCCGCTGAACGCCAAAATGATCGAAGAGCTTTACGGGCTTGCGAACGAGGCGGGTGTCCCGTTCACATTGTAGATTCACGTTTTTTCACAAATAGGAGGTTGATTATGAAAAAGGTATCAAGCGTGGTAGCTATGGCCCTTTTTGTGGCTGCGGCAAATCACATAGCTGGAGCCGCTGACGGCACCTGGACGAACCTGACGGACGGGCAGCTCTGGAGTGTTGCCGGCAACTGGCAGGACGGCGTTGTGGCGGACGGCACAGACGCGACCGCCGCGTTCAACACGCTCGACATCACGGCAGACACCACGGTGCATCTGGATGCACCGCGCACGGTTGGCAATCTCGTTTTCGGCGACACCGTCACAAACAGCGCTGTAGGTTGGACGCTCGACAACAACGGCAATGGTGCCAATGTGCTGACGCTGGCCGGTGTCGTGCCCACGATTTCGGTTGGCATGCTTGGTGCGGGCAAGCGCGCTGCGATCAGTGCAGGCATCGCGGGCGAAGACGGTCTGGACAAAACAGGCCCAGGCACACTTGAACTTTCCGGAATGACATCCTACACAGGGGATACCAGCATCGAAGCAGGCAAGCTCAGTGTCAGCAGCAGTTTGTCATCAAACGGTGTTCTCAACATCGCTGGCGATGCCACGCTAGAATATACAGTCCCGTCCGGCGAACTTCCGCAGCGCAAAACACGGGTCACAGGCACGGGCACGCTGTTGAAAACAGGCTCGGGTACAGCCTATTTCGGAAAAATTGTCGGCAACCGGATTGACTGGGCACTTGGCGAGGGTGGATGGATTGACGTGCAACAGGGAACGTTGTATGGTGGCGGATTTAACAACGGATACTGGACTGAAAACATGGGGTCGCTCCATATTGCCGCCGGAGCGACGTTCCAAGCTTTGGAGGCTCAGGTCTATGTGGATCAACTGACGGGTAGCGGTACCTTGATGGCGGGATATCAGACCTCTGGGGCGATCCGGGTCGGGATAAACCAATCTTCGAGCACGTTTGACGGATCGATCATCAATACGGTTATCGCCGGCGTGAATTCTCGGGGACAACTTATCAAGCAAGGCTCAGGAGTTTTCACGTTGACAGGAAGCAACACCTATACGGGAAACACAACCGTGGCGGGCGGCACGCTCGCGGTTAGCGGACGGCTGTACGCAGTCGCCGCGCCTGTCCCGGTGGCAAACGCCACCGTGTCGGTCCAAAACGACGCGACGCTGGAACTGGGCACATGGGGTTGCGGAAGCGGAGAAAGCCTTGGCCTGCTGGCGTCGTCCGCTGGGTGCGTTGCGTTGGGTAACAACAGTAGGGTTCGTCTGACAGGCACGAGCGTGAGTCGCCGCGCCGCGACGGTCAGCCCCGGAGCTGTCGCCACACTTGAGTCGGCTGACGGAGCGCATTGGGAGATTTTAAGCGCGGAATCCCCTTGGTCTTTTGGTGCGGGTGCGTCATTGACGCTGGCGGGCGCAGGTGATGGACGTTTGGCCAACGGGTTCTCTGGGTCGCGTGGGATCGAGAAAACGGGGGGGGGGAACTGGACGCTTGCCGGCACAAACACCTTCAACGGCCCGATCCGAGTCCAATCCGGCGTTCTGCGTGTGGCGGCCTCAGAGGATGACAATTCCATAGATTTTCTAGGTCTGTGGTTGGATGCCACGCGAGGTGTTGTGACAAACACGGCAGGTCACGTCATCAAGTGGACGGATTTGAGCGGTAACGGGCGTCATGCGACAAGCACAAATGGCCCCATTGTCATGGCTGATATCAACAGCCATCCCTCTTTACGTTTTACGAGAACCCAGTCCCAGTATCTGGAAGGCTTCGGACTACGTAACCTAACCAACCTGACAATCTTCGTCGTTCATAAACTGGCTACTTTTCCCTCTGATTTTTTTACCCTGCTTGCCGAAGACTCGATATCGTCCAACGCTTACGGATGCGCCATCCACTATAATGTTAAGAGCAATAAACAAATCGAATACTATGTTAGCGGCAGCACTCCAGCCAGCATAGCTTTCACAACAGCGGCTGTAACCAGCAAGGCGCAGATATACGAGATACTCGACAATAACGGCGTTTGCCAGTTCTTTATGGATGGCGTAGCTGATGGCGGCGGCACACGTACGGCTCACTGGAAACGTCTGAATGATTTCCGTATCGGCGCTTGGAATAACAGCCGTTATTACGACGGCAGCATTGGAGAGCTCCTCGTTTACGAGAAGGCTCTGAGCGACGCTGAGCGCGCGCAGGTCTACTCCTACCTGAATGGTAAATGGATGATACCCGGCGGTGGTGTCCCGTCAATCACCAATATTATCGCCTCGGATGCTGTGGTCACCGTGGACACTGGCGCGACAGTGGACTTCGGAGGGCAAGGCCAGACCTTTGCCGTCCTGCAGGGTAATGGACTGGTGACCAACGGCGCGGCCACTGCCACCTTAGCGATAGCCCCGGGCGGCACAAACCAGATCGGTACGCTGACTGTGGCGCAAGTCACGTTGGCGGGTCATCTGGTGATTGATGCGGATGTGGGGGCCAGCGATCACCTCGACGTGATCGGCGATCTGGATCTTTCCAGAGTCGATTTACAGCTCGCAGCTACAGCGACTCCGGGCATCTTCAAACAGTACGCGATCGCCACCTGCACAGGTGAACTGATCGCGCCATTCGCCTCTGTCAATCTCCCCGGCGCATGGCACATCAGGTACACCGGCCAGCAAGTGCTCCTGATCTGCCGTACCGGCACGATGATCTCTGTACACTAAAGTGATACTATTATGACTAAAAACAAAGCTAAATACGATGTGCCGAGCTTGAAGACGGGATTCGACATTCTTGAACACCTTTCTCATTTTCCGCGTGGTCGTTTACTTACCGATATCGTTGAGGATTTTGGTTGCCCGGTCTCGAGCGCCTATCGTATCGCGATGGCGCTGGAGGACATGGGGCTGGTGTCGCGCGATCCTGAGACCAAGCAGATACGGTTGACGAACAAGATGCTGTTGACCGGGCAGCGGGCGATCACTGAGACCAATCTGCTCGAAAACTCGCTGGATATCATGCGGGAGCTGCGCGACCGTGTGATAGATACGATACTCATTGGTGTGCTTGATGGTTCGGAGATTGTCGTGTTGGATCAGGTCACGGGAGCTCGAATGTTCTGTTTCGTGGCCAAGCTCGGTTACCGGATCGGCGCCTACTGTTCGGCACCCGGCAAGGCAATCCTCGCCTTCTTGCCGGAGAAAGAGCGCGAGAAGGTTATTGACGCAATTACGTTCGTCCGTTACAACGAGCGAACTCTCGCCACGAAAGAACGGCTTCGGCACGAACTGTCGGGCATAATTAGGAGCGGCTTTGCATTCGACGACAGCGAGCAGTTCGAAGGTGTCTACTGCATCGGCGCCCCGGTCTTTGATCGCAGCGGCTTCCCTGTCGCCGCGATCTGGACTACGGGGCTGATGATGGACTTTGATCGCAAATGTACTCATGAAACCGGGGCGGTTATACGGGAAAGTGCCGATCACATTTCTGCGAGACTTGGTTTTACTGGAAAGCGTAAATGAAGCAATTTTCGTAAAGACGACCTGCTCTTAGGAGGATATGTGTCCGTAAATATTCAGATTTAACACCCAATTAAGGTTCGTTTTGATAAGCGGGTTTTTCGGGGATCGGGGTTCTCATGCGGGGGCTAATAGCAGGGCGCAGAAAATGAGTTTTAAAGGGGTGGCCTTACCGTCATCGCGAGGCAAGGCGGCTCGCTGAGTATCGATGCACGAAACGGGTTCAGCGTTGCGCTCGCCCTGCACGTAAACGCCGTCGAGTCAAGCGACCGGAGAAGCGCTGATGATCGAGGATAGAAATAATCCAACGATTCAATGATATATCAATTGATGAGTGATCGGGCTTTAGGCGCAAACCAATCATGAAAAGGGAACAATCCATGTATCGACATTTCGCGTTTTTGACGTGTCTCCTCTGCGCTTCACTCGGCGCAACTGAGTGGCAAGATTCGCTTTGGCTGGGTCGCGGCGATATCTGGCGGGCCCGTCTTCCTGTCACAATCACAAATCCTTCCGACCTTGCTCTCGAAGGCGTACCGGTCGCGCTAATCGTCGGAAACGCGGCGGGGCAAGCCCCTCTTGTCGGCATCCGTGCCGAAACTTTACGCGTGACCGACGAAAAGGGCACGCAATTGCTCTACGGGCTGTGGGGTCCTGCTCAGGATGAGCTCGTCACCACGGGCGCTATATCCGACGGCGCAACACTGATATTACCTGCGGTATGCGGCCCCAAAACAGCAACCACTTACTACGTCTACTTTGACAACCCGCACGCCTGGGGCCTCTCCGATTTTTTCGATAAACGTGCAGTCTTCGATCTCAACGGCGACTTCGAAGAAGGACTCAAGGACCTACCCTTCGGTTGGCAAACCGCCCAAGACACAGCGAATCACCGACTCATCTGGTCATCTGAGAAGCCCTTTTCCGGTTTACGCTGCCTGAAAGCCGAAACCACATCTGACGCGGATAAATCCTGGTTCAGCTTTACTCGCTCCGACTTAGCGGTCGTACCTGGAGCTCACTGTACGATCCGCGTTCGCGTTCGCGGCGAAAACTTGAAAGGGGATGCAGGGTGGTACGTGCACGTAGGCGACGATAAGAACGCTCAGCGCCTCAACAAAGTGGTTCGTACTGGTGAAGGGAGCTTTGACTGGAAAATGCAGGTCATCACGTTCACAGTACCCGAAGCTGCGACGCGCATGCAGACTGGAACAGTGCTTTACGGTACCGGTACAGCATGGTATGACGCTTTCTCGTTTGAGACTGACAAGGCACCTCCCCTAGTGACGGCGAACGCAGGTTCAATCGAGCGCCTTATCCTCAATGAGGTGGGTACACACGCCGCATGGTTGACCTCCGCCAGCCCGGCCCAGTCCAACTGGTTTCGACGCATATTTTCCGAAGGCAAACCCCGGCTGGAATGGCTCTTCCGTATGCCCGTGCACGTGACAAATGTGCGTAGTGAGAACATTTTCGACCTGTTGGCTGTGGCCGACCTCAATACCGCTGCGCGGGCAGCCCCCACGTTTATTTTGACCTTGAACGGTGAACCCGTTGATGCCTGCCGCTTCGGTGATCGCCTGCTCTTTTCGTGTTCGGTTGCGGCACGCACAACAATGACCTACTATCTCTATGTAGGGAATTCCAGAAAAAATGGTACGCCCGTGAAACCGTCAGCCTCCGTGCTCGGTAGCGACATTCCTTCGGATCAAATGCTTGCGGAATGTCTGAGTGATACCGATGTACAGGCTTTTTCAAAACTGCTCGCGAGCCCTGTCAATCTGATAAAAAATGCCAACTTCGAGAATGGCAAGGGCGTCCCGGATGTCTGGACGCACAGCGACACGAATTCTGGTGTTGCTTTTATGTTCGGCACTCCAGGTGGATTCGGAAAACGATACGCCCGTCTCACTGTGCCTGCAACGGCTAAAGACGAATGGCGCGGCTGGTACCAAGCCGTATCCGTCAAGCCGGGACATACCTATCTCTACGGCGCGTGGCTCGCGTGCGATTGTCTGGAAGGTTCTGCCAGCCTGCATGCGCATCTTCGCACTGATAAGGGTGGAATCGCGACCGGAGGTTTCCTAGATGCCGGAGAGCCAATCAGCGATACAAAGAAATGGACCCCAATGTTTGGCGAAGTGGCGTTACCACCCGATGCAACGAAGTTTCAGATGCATCTCACCATGAATGGCTTCGGCACTCTTAAACACGACGGCGCTTTTTTGGCCGAATGTCTGAACGCCACGACCGGTGATCCCGACACACCCCCGCTCCCGGTCCGCGAGTTTAAGGTATGGTCCGTCGACCCTGTCGTCAAGGTTTTTCATGAAACCCTGCCTACCCAAGGCCCCGGCGGGTCGTTCGTCCTTTCGCTCGCGCGTAACGAAGAAGAGGCTCTCCAAATCGCGGTGCGCTCAGAGCATGACATTCCGAATGTTAAAGTCGAGATCGATAAGCCAAAAAACAAACGCGGGCAACTGATCAGCGATTTCACTGTGGGATGGGTCGGCTATGTACCGATCGACCACCGAACAGCCTACTACAATCTTAAAATACCCGCATGGGAGCTTAAATATCCAACCAGCGCAGGTTCGTCAGACGGCTGGTCCGGCTGGTGGCCCGATCCTATCCGGCCGACCGCAAGCGGCGCTCTCGTTGCCAACCAGACACAGGCCATCTGGCTTTCCTTCAAGACCGCAGTAGACACGCCAGCCGGATCGTATAAGGGTCAGATCCGTTTTCTCGCTGACGGTAAATTGCTCGACGCCGTACCGTTCACACTAACGGTTTGGGACTTCGCGCTACCGCAGTCACCCACCTGTGCAGCCATCTACGAGCTTCGCCTGAACAAACACTGGCTTGCTGATGGCACGTCCGCCGCCGCACAACGCGAGCGCCTCATGCGTTTCATGGCATCCAAAAAGATCTGTCCTGAAGAAGTCATCGTTGCTCCTAAGTTCACGCGCGTCGCGCGGGGGAAATTCACCTGTGACTTTTCAGAGTACGATAAAGCAGCAACGGTCTATTTTGACGAACTGAAATTTCACACATCGTATATGCCGAAACTCTTCTACCTCTTCGGGTGGGAGCATCCGCCTAAAAACTTCTTTAACGAAGAACCTTTTGAAGATAAATATCCCAATAAAGACGCTGATCGCACGCAACTCCGCAAAGAGTATAAAGACGATTATCAAGCGTGTCTGCGTCTTTTCTGGGAGCATGTCAAGGCCAAGGGGTGGGCTGACAAACTGACGCTTTACATTTCTGATGAACCCTTCCTCACCAAGAAGCACATCGTTAACCAGATGAAGGCTTGTTGCGACATGATCCACGAGGTCGACCCCCAAATCCGCATTTATAGTAGCACATGGCGTCACTGCCCTGATTGGAACGGTTACCTCGACGTTTGGGGCGTCGGTCACTATGGCTGTTTTCCTGTCAGCGAAATGCAGGCACGTGTCGCCGCAGGCGACACCATCTGGTTCACCACAGATGGACAGATGTGCACCGACACACCCTTCTGCGCGGTCGAACGTCTCCTGCCGCACTACTGCTTCAAGTACGGTGCATCCGCCTACGAGTTCTGGGGCGTAAGCTGGCTCACTTACGACCCCTGGCGGTTCGGCTGGCACAGCTACATTCACCAAAGCAGCACGCCCGGTGAATCGTACTACGTGCGCTATCCTAACGGCGACGGTTTTCTGCTCTACCCCGGTGCCCCCATCGGCGTCCAAGGTCCGGTTACTACGATTCGCTTGGAGGCCGCGCGTGACGGTGTCGAGGATTACGAATACCTCCATCTGCTGAAGGCGCGTGTAAACGACCCCAAAGCCGCGCAACTTCTCACCGATTTCGGTGCGTTGATCGATATCCCTAACGCGGGAGGACGATACTCGTCCAGAATTCTACCTGAGCCGATGAAGCTCGCGGCACTGCGCATCCGCGCCGGCGAATTGCTGAGCAAAACAACTAAATAGTTTCTGAGTGGCCACATCCGCCCAAACGAAAAATGGAAGGAGTGGGACATGGATCACGACTGGCATGCTATTTATTGTTTTCAAAATATGCGTTATACGATTGGAGGTAAACGCTTGTTCCTGATTCTGATTATGCCTTCGCGATGGTATTGCTGGAGGCGATCTGCGTGATCTATGTCGGAAGATTGATCATGCAGGAGAGGCTTGAATCTTGGCATGTGCCGGCACGGCTCGGGCGGCATGTGGATGAGGGGTGATCGGCTGCTCTGCCAGTTTGTGCCGAACGCGGAGATTTGGGTGAACGCCAGCAACGGGTTTGCCAACAGGAACATTTCCAATTCCGTGTATTCGATCGCGACGCCGATGGATTCCGTGCTGGAATTGATCGGACTCTGAATGGCGGGAGAACGGGTCGGGGAGGCGTACATCGCGATCAATCACTATTTCGATAGGGCGGGCGACATGTGTGGGATTGGAGACATGCGGATGATGGCGAGCCGGGGCAATGAGGCGCATATGAGACTGATGAAAGCAAAAAAACTGTTTTTGGAATGGGCTGGTCGGGCCGGAACGCTGGATCGGGCGCTGGCCTTCGCGCTCATGGCGGTTACGGCAGCGGTCTACCTGAGCACGGTCTGCAGGGGCCTCTATCCCGGGACGTCCGCGCTTGAGACGGCGCAGGCGATGGGGCTCGCGCCGATTACCTGTCACGCTGCCGCGCTGGCGGCTGCCAGGATTGTTTCGGCGTTGCCGGTGAGGGATGCACCAATTGCTGCTCAACATCTTCAATGCGATGTGCGGCGGTCTGGCCGTTGCCCTTTTCTATCTTGTGACCAAACAATTCAGTATGGAACTGACCCGGCCATCACCGGACGTCTGTGCCGCGCTTGAGGACCTTGGCGATACGGGGCGGATAAATGATATGGCCGATGAACCGGAAAGGACAACGGCAGCCACGCTCGGTGGTGTTCTCGGGGCACTGACGCTCGCGTTCAGCGCCCCGTTCTGGCGTGCCGCGACATCGTATTCCACTCACCCGTTGGACACCGTCTTGCTTTTGCTGCTGGCAAGGGTTCTCTTGCAGTGCCACGCGAGGGGAGGAAGATGTCTATGCGTCGCGGCCATGTTCCTTTGCGGACTGTGCGTCGCGGAGTCCCCCGTGTTCCTCGCGCTCCTCCCGGTCACGATCCTGCTGGTGACGCGCACAGTCATCCATTCCGATCTCGGTTCGGAACAAGCTGTGCCGGCTTGCCTGCTGGCGGGACTGGCGGGGCTCGCAGTGAATGTAACGCTCGGCCTCTTCCAATTCCACGCCACGGGGGCAGCCGGGGCGGAGGGCGCGTCGGACGCCGTTCAGGCATTGGGACGCGCGTACCTTGATGCTGCCACCGGATCAGGGCTCGCCGATTGGCCACTTGTCTGGGCTGTTCCGTTTCTCTCGCTCCTCCTTTCGATAGTCAGCGTCCAGATTGCGGCTTTCCGCGAAGATGAAGTGTGCGTGGACGGTTGGGCACTGATTGTGACTCTGGCGTGCGTTGTCATCGCGCAAATGTCCGCCGCCCCTTATTCGTCGTGGTCGGTAGCTCGTGCGGGGGATTCCCTGCCCGTGATCCCCTCGCTGATGACGGCCCTCGCGGCTGCGGGCATCTTCGCCGCCGGGTACATTGCCGTCGCAGTGCCAAGGCACGGGGATGAATACGGGCTGACGGCGTTCCGGTCGCACCCGTTATGCGCCATAGGCAGCGTCGTGTGCGGGGCTCTCGTCATCGCCGCGCTGAGGCAACCGTGTGTCACGGCCTGTGACGCCGACGGACGGAGGGCGGAGTTTGCGGACAGGGTCGCGCAGGAACTTCTGGAGCTGTTCGGAAGCGAGCGGATTGTCCCCGTGAGAGGCGCACTTGACCTCAATCTGAGCATGCGGGCTTTGGTTCTGAAGAATCAACTGGAGGGCTGCACGTCTGAAGCCGCGAGCTGCGAGAGTAGTGAACGCGGGATGACCACAGATCTACCTGCGCGGTTAGTCCGCTTCGAGGCCGTGTGCGGCCCGCTTCTGGAGAGTGATCCTTTGTCGCCGCCGTGGCTGATGCGGACGCGGGTGGAACTGCGCAGGCATGTCTGCGGGAATATACGCGAGCTTGGAAAGATCTGCGACGAGACCGGGTGTGCCGACGCGGCGGCTGCGGCGTATGGTTTGGCTTCAAGGATACAAACCAAAAGAGAAGGGAAAGGAGAGATGTGAGCGCGTCGCCGGGACGGCCCCGACTTATGCGGCCATTTCCCGGCACTGATATACAGACCACACAACCAACCAAAGCATATGCAGACCACACGACCAAAGAAGATATGACCACTCCTGTCATGCAGCGCCCGGGGCCGGGGCAACCCGGCCCCGGGCTTTTTACTGGAGAGCAGTGTACGCGGACATGACGGACGTAACGGAAAGAAGTGGGGTGACTAAGTTGACTTACAGGACAAAAGGGACATGTTTGGCGATATGAATTGTGATTGGATGGAGATGGGGACGTGAGGGGCAACTTGTTGCGCGGGTGCTGCACAACGCCAGAGACAGTGAGTGCGAGGGAGGGCTGATGCGGTGAGCAGGTGTTTCGATTCGGTGAGGAGTCTGAAGCTGTTTGATCCGGATGTGCTGTGCGAGGCGTTGAGGCATTTTCCGGATGATCTGGAGCGGGGCGGAGTGGCACTGCCGGAAAGCCCCGGTCTCGAGAACATGCCGTATGAGGCGATCCAGAAGATGCTTGTCACGGGGGACGCTTCGGACGGTCTTACGGATTTGCTGTTCTACGTGGAGCGGCTCGGTAATGCCGAGGGTTGGGAGCATGTAGTCCGGGAGGCCGGGCTGCTGGGACTGCGGGTGGAAGAAAGGTCAACGAAGTACAGCTACGCGGGATGCGTGTTGCGGGCGTGGCTGACAGATTGGCCCAGAAACAGCGAATTGATCGAGAAAAGTTATGCGCGGACGCGACTCTATTCGCTGACGGCGTACCACTATTTCCCGATGGACCGGGATCTGCGGGGAAAGTATCGTCCGCCCAGCGAGGAGGATATCAAGAAACTCGAGCATGACCTGGTGCGGCATTTCGACGGACGGGGGCACGGAAAATGGGTGCGGGTTCACTGGTACGAGTTCGAGGATGAGATCTGGTTCATGATCCGTCATTCGGGTCGCTATGAGTATGTGCAGACGGCGGACGATAAAGGTGAGGAGGTCCGCAAGTACCGGCCAGTCAAATTCGACGCTGTGACGTATAGCAAGAAAAACGGGTTTTTGCGCATGAACACAGAGCGCCGGGTTGAGCAGGGCAAGTACCGCACAGTGATCGGACATCTGCTGTTCGGCGAGGCTAACGTGTTCATCGAAGACCGGCTGTGCGTGACGCTTGAGCCGCTGAAGGGCGAGAGCGCCGGGATATTCGATTGCGGGGACATGAAGGGAATAAGGAACGTGGAGCTGTGCGAGGTCCATTTCGTAGAGTTGGCGTCGCCGGGAAGAACGGTCATGTGGAAGCAGGACGGTCATGAGGGGATCGCTCTGAGCCGTACGACGTACGTGCAGTTTGAGGATGGGATACGGGTACCGTATGACAATCATGTGCTGCCGCCTTCGACCGGGCATGTGATAAGTGCGAAGTTCAGGTACACGCTGAGAAACAGTCGTGGCCGGCGTGAGTCATTGACGGTGCATGCCGGCAACCGGCTGAGGTATGCGCGGGACTCGGACGCGGCGCGGATCGGTGAGTGGCTGATCGAGCGGGGGTTCGTGAGAGTGGGGGAGGGAAGGTGGGGGGAGAGAAGTGCGTTAGTGCGAGAGTGCATTGTTCATTAGTTCAGGACGGAAGACGGAGGACAGATGGCAGCGAAGAGAGTGGCCACGGAGGAAACACGGGGAACGCTACGGGGTACGGACGATGCGCACGGCCCGTTTCGCGGGGCTGATGCCCCGCCGCCGCGATACCGGCTGAAAAGCTCAAGTGCGGCCTGCCCGTACCCACTTCGCTTTTTGGGTGGGGAAGAGAGGAGGGATGAGAAGTGCGGGCGTTGAGAGAGGGTCTCACGCAGAGACGCGAAGGGCGCGGAGTTTGGGACTGAGTGGGGGCGGGACGGCGTGGGCACGGACAGACACGGACTAGCACGGACAGGCCGGTATTGGCAGGAGCTTGTTGCGCTGACGCTACACGGTGCCAGACGGAGATGGAATGTTCGGGATTGAGTGGTGTTTGAGGTGGTCGCCGAAAGATGCGGCATTTTGCAGAGCGGACTGGAAATTGTATCTGGGTGAGGATATCGGGAAGGTGGAGCCGTATCTTGAAAAGGTCACGGGACGCGTGACGGGATCGTATCCGGGTGCGGGCGGCAATATCCGGTATGAGGTGCGGTTACATGGGGAGTTCTGGCTGGGGGTTCCGTATGACGGCGGAGAAGAAAGCGACGACGCGCCGTGGCCACGCTTGACGGTTGAGGATGTGCAGTTGTGGAGACTGAGCGAGGAGGGGCTCGCTGCGCTGACGCTCCGCAGCGCAAAAGAGGATGTGAAGAGCGGTCATGCTGCCATGCGGGGTGATGTGCAGGTGAGTCCGGATTACAAGGTCGTCCGGATCGGGAAGCGAAGAATAGATCTGTCGAGAAAGCCGAAGGCGCGGGCGTTCCTGCGGTTTGTGCGGGAGCGGGCGGGAATGAGCGAGTTTCAGGTTGAGGAGATGCGCGAGGCGTTCAACGCGCAGTTCGGGGAAGGGCAGGCGCACAAGGGCTGGAACTCCGACCGGTTGCGGGAGGATCTCTTCAGAGGATTAATGAGGGATGAGTTCGATCTGTTGTTCGACACAGTGAATCTTGCGGCGGGAATCTACAGGCTGAAGATATAGGCGAACGCAAAGAGTGATGAAAAGGCTTCCGGGATACTCTCCCGGGAGCCTTTTTCATTTCACGGGCAATCCCATTCCACTGGAATCCATCGGAATCCATTCACGGCTCCATGCGTCATGTGACGCGTTGTGCGATTCTTCAGTCGTGAAAGGGAATGGAAGCGGTGCGGCAGTTCAGTAGTGCGCGAGTGCGGATGACGGTGAAATGGGACTGAAAGGGAGATGGATCTCCCGCAAAGGCGCGAAGGCGCTGAGAAAGTGAGATGAGTAAATGGCGATTCTGCAAGAGGCGAGCAGCAAGAGTAACAACCCGTTTCTGGAACTGGTCAAGGACGACCTGGCTCCGGCGGGTACGTGGGTGGCGACGATCATCGACATCAGGGATCAGTTCGGTGTCGTGCGGCCTTCTTTCGACAATCCGCAGGTGACGGAGATTGTAGACCTGACCACGTTCCTTTTCGGGTTCCGGGATCAGGTTGGGCAACCGCACCGGATCGCTTCGAAGACGATGCGGATCAGCGGCAACGAGAAGTCGACGCTTTTCGGCTTCCTCAAGGCCGCGCTGGGGTGCGCGCCGAAGTACGGTTGGGACTACTGCGAGATGAAGGGCCGCAAGTGCCTTGTCACGGTGGCGCACGAGCAGCGGCACAACGGGCAGGGGGTGTTCCCGTCGATTGCGGCGCTGTGCCCGGTGCCGACTGGGATGGCGGGGACGGTTGGCAGTCCGCAGTTGGCGGTCGGCAATGTGCAGCCGAGTCAAGCGCCTCACGGCACCACTGCGAGCGGGCAGTCGATGGCCGCATCCGTGCAGGTGGGACCGGCGCAAGGCGCGATAAGCCGGGGCGGCGCGATAAGCGCTGGGAGCGAGGTGGATGAGGAGCTGCCGTTCTGAGACGGAAGGGGACGGATGGGACGGATGGGACAAATGGTGAGGGCGGCCACAAGGGACCGCCCCTACGGGATGCGAAACGAGGTGAGGTGATGGCAATACTGACAAGGAATGCGGTGAAGACGGCGCATTGGTACACGCGGGAGGGTGAGCCGATGCACCGGATCATGAAGGCGGACGGATCGGGTGACCGGGCGACAACGATCAAGGACGCTCGGCGGCTGGGGCTGCTGCCGTCCGTGACGTCGATCATAGGGATTCTGGCTAAACCCGCGCTGGAGACGTGGAAGATGAACCAGGTGGCGCTGGCGACCCTGAGGACTCCGAAGGCGGAGACCGAGACGCCGGAGTACTGGTGTCAGCGCGTATGTGACGCGGCG
>Ga0209066_10003273_pt1 | contig 18635 bp, 18 predicted proteins | sample All_14_2_FD_187198 | JGI IMG/M metagenome (GOLD analysis project Ga0209066, IMG submission 187198) | Freshwater microbial communities in response to fracking from Pennsylvania, USA - Allegheny Zone_MetaG_DW_15 (SPAdes) (version 2) ... | reverse complement strand
GATTTCAATCGAGGCAGCATAATTTTATTACTTTAAAATTGCTACTAGGAGTTGTTCTTGATTTTTGCAGATATTTCATAGCGATTCAAAATTTGTTTTTTTTATGAAAATAGCTAACATTCTTCTTGACTTTTGCTCATTTAACATAAGTAGCAATACGTCCAAAGACACTTCGGACAAATTAGTGCAGTATAGCATATCTACACTTGCTACAATCTTTTTCTTACTAATTCTATCTGCATTATCGTTTATAAAATCGGATTATACCTCAGGCATTATACTTACCACATCATTTATATCAATTTCAATAATTCTCGTTCTTGCATTTTCAAAAAAACAGATCAAAACATTCGCTCCATTAGCGTTATTTATACTTGGAACTTCTTTGTTGCTAGTTATAGCAATTGGCAATATAAACTATTTGGTTTTATGGGCTGTATTACTTTTTCCTATCGTAGCAATTACATCATTTGATTACTCTAAGGGCAATGTTGTTGCTGTTGTGTTTGAAATAGTTTTAGCCATCTTGCTTTTCGCCCCTATTGAAGGGAACAAAGCACGACTGCTTGAACCTATGATTAAGATTCTAGTTTTAACTTTTTATCCTACCCTTCAATTTGCAGTTTCGTTACTGTTTTTCTATAAAGTAAAGAGAATTCAAGAAACTGAAAAACTTTTACTGGAGCAAAAGAATGATAGCAAACAAAGGGAGGAGTACTTGGCAAAACTATCACATCAAATTAGAACTCCACTCAATAATGTAATGATTATATCCAACATGCTATCGAACGCTACGCTCGACGAAAAGTACAAGGATATGATTGACACAATACAGGCATCAACCAATAATCTGGTTAATGTTTTGAATAGCATGGTTGAAATATCGAGTAGTGATTTGCAATCTCAAGCCGACTTTAACATCAGTTTCAACCTTAGCAACACCATTAACAATACGATTAAACTTTTTGCTTCGCAATCGCAATCGGTTAGTTTTAGCGTTAAAATTGACGAAAATTTACCAAAAACACTACTTGGCGACCCGGTTAAACTCAAACAAATATTTTTGAATATTATTGAGAATATTATAAAGAATAAGAGTAGCAACAAGATTAGTATTGAAATAAAAGTAAATAAGGTTAGCCAAGCATCCAACTCGCTGGATTTATTCTTTGAGGTAAGAAGTAATACTCCTTTATTACTTCCACAGAACGAGGGTTATACCCAATCGATAATTGGAGAAAACACTCTCTCTTCGGCAAACAATCAGATATACATTGATTTGTTAGATCTGAATATTACCAAAAAACTTGTCCAAAGTAATGGTGGTAAAATAAAAATCAAGTTAACTTCCGACGATGCAGCAATCAACTTCAGCTATAAAATCCAAGTAATACCATCGGAACTTAAAGAAACTCCTATTAAAGAAAAATTTGAGGAGAAAAAGGAACATACAGAAACCGATCATCAAACACAGGCTACCGAAAAAGTATCAACAAAAACGAACATTGATATTAGCAACGCAAATGTTCTTCTGGTAGAGGACAACCTTATAAATCAGAAAATTGTTATTCTCAGCTTAAAGAAGATTGTAAAAAATATTGAGGTTGCTAACAATGGTAAGGAAGCTCTCGATAAGTTTGGCACTAGTAAGTACGATATAATTCTTATGGACATCCAAATGCCCATAATGAATGGATATGTTACAACAAAGAAAATTCGGGAAATTGAATCGAGCACTAACTCACATACTCCAATAATTGCAATTACTGCAAATGCTCTTCTAGGTGATAGGGAGGAATGCTTAGCGGCTGGCATGGACGATTACATCAGCAAACCATTCCAAATTGAAGTTCTAATTCAGAAAATGAGAAATTTGTTACACTCCTAGTCCCGCAATTTAATTCTCAAAAACTTTAGGATTGAAAATTGAGTAGCCAAACGATAGGCTAAAGTATAGTTCATTTCTGCCATTGGACGGGTAGTATGCTGCTGTTGCAGAGATTGGCCCAATTGGCGATGAATAAACGAATGATCCGGAACTAATTAACCACCTATTCTTTAGCACTCCGCCCCAAATTGGTTCATTGTTTACATCTGCATTAATCACTTTAACCGGCTGATAAAGATATAACTCAAGTCTTAAATGGATACTTTTGCTTAACTCAAACAATGGAATAAGTCCGGCAGCAACATACCTGCTATTCCTGTAATTCTGAAAAAATAATGAATTGGAGTGCGATGTGGGACAATACTGATTTAGCGACAGTATTGTTGCATGGTAGTTGTTAAAAAAACTCTGCCCTGACCAGTATGCGTCAAAACTAAATCCTACCCAGAATCGACGTCGAAATAATTTGTGATAACTCTCGTTGTGAACATAAATAGTTGGAAAAAGATGATGCTGAGTCGATTTTAGAATTGATGGAGCGGTTGTTCCGGGGCTATGAATCTCCTCACCAGAATAAAGCGAAAAACAAACAATCTGATTTCTCCCTCGAGTAGCAAATTGCTTATTATTCAGCGTTTGTTTTTGGTACTTCAACGTACTTTTGATAAACTTAAAAATCGTCCTATCGGGTTTGTCGTAGGAATAATAATTCTCAATCTGATAGTAATCGTCAGCCTTTTCTCCTACCGAAATCATTGCGGAATAATTGGCTGCGCTTGTATGGCTAAAGCGGACCCCAACCGTACCAAATAATTCTGATTGAATAACATAGGGTGGCTTTGTATCTTCAAAAAAAGGAATGGGATTGCTACTATGATAATCGAAACGATTTGCAACCACCTGGGAGTAAAGCGACAAAGGTATTCGGGTGGAGAATATTTTCACAAAACTTGCTCTTGCGCTATTGTAGAATTTACCAAAATAAATATTCGAATAAATGGTATTTGATGTACGGGTCAGCCAGGAGTAATTTGCTGATAGAAAACCTGAATTACCCACTTCGGACGAGAGCCCAAGCCCAACACCAACATCTACCGATCGTTTTAGCTTAGCATCAACAAAAACATCAAACTTATTGTAATTTGAGTTATAGACCAACGTTGGGAAAAGCCGAAGAAACACTCTATCGGACATTAATCTATAGTAATCCCTTTTAAGTTTATCAAAAGTAATCGTCTCCTTTTTCCCAAAAATAAGTTTGCTTACATATTTCTTTTGCTTATCGTTAAGCCCTGAAACGGAAATATTTCTTATATCCATATCAGGGAAACTGGCTCTGAATTGCTTTCGTCGATTATCGACCTCAACAATATCTACTTTTGTGTTAACCTTTTGCTTCAAAATGGCAATGTAGGTTGATGTTGCTTTGTATCCAGCATCAACAATCTCATCAACCTTTTCAAAGTCCAACAAGCCAACATCCTGAAATGGAATATCGATGACAATGCCTATAGAATCGGGAATACTGTAATCGGTTAACCCAACAATCATTGATTCTACCTGCTGAAAAGGATCTTCATCGCTGGGTTGTTTCGAATTTGAGGCCACCTTACTTCCAATTATAAAATCGGGATTGAATTCTTGAAAGCTTTCTCTCCAAAGAAAATTATTGTAGATTCCCCCATCGAAAAGCAGGACAGAATCAACAAATATTGGTTTAAAGTACATAGGGAAAGTCATAGAGGACCTTATAACCAAGCCTAAATTACCACTTCGGAAGTACACCATTTTTTTTGAAACAACATCGGAAGCATTACACCTAAAGGGAACAAAAAGTCTGTTGAAATCGCCACCAGAAACCGCCGTTGCCTGTGCACAAAGTTCTTCAAAGGCGATGTCCATTCCAACAGTTGGAATATAACTGGAAAAAAGTTTAGGTTTCAACCCTTTTTTATCGGCAGATAAACCAATGCTTAAGTTTTCGGCATCGCTATTAGTAAAACTGTTAATATTGTACCTCAAATCGTTATCAATACGCCCTTTACTCCAATTACTAAAGTCTCTGGTTTTGAATAGGGCAATCATTTCGTCGGGAGAATAGCCCATGGAGTACAATCCACCAATAATTGCCCCCATAGATGTACCGGACACGTTGCTTATTGGAATCCCATTCTCTTCAAGCGCTTTAATTACACCAATATGAGCCAAGCCTTTTGCTCCGCCTCCGCTTAAAACGAGACTAACGGTTTGACCCGAAATTAAGCCAAGGAAAAGAAAAAAAAGGGTGAATGTGGAAATGAGAGTTTTCATACAATGGTAAAGAGAAGCAATCAATTAAAACATGCAGCTCAAATCGGGGCGAATACCAATAATCAGAATATCATCAACTTGCTCATTGTCGCCCTTCCACTCCATCATGCTATCATAAAGCAATTTTCGTTGCTGATCGAGAGGTAGTTTGTGAATGTTAAGCAATAAGTGGCGGAAACGACGGAATTTAAACTTTTTGCTATCGGGTCCGCCAAACTGATCGACATAACCATCGGTAAAGATATAAAGCATATCGTTAGGTTGAATAGGAATGTAGTGGCTACTGAAAAGTAAATGTCCCGTATCGGAAGCCATACCAACCGAATAACGATCGCCCTTTACTTCAATTATTTTGCCATCGCGAAGCAGGTAAAGATTGCTAAATGCCCCTGAGAACTGCAAAATATTGTACTCCTTATCAATAACACAGAAAGCCACATCCATGCCATCCTTAACCTTAATTCCTCCCTCACTGAGTAGGACACCTGCTGAAAAAGTTTCATGAATACTAATGCTCAACCTATTCAGAATTTCAGCGGCATCATCAACACCTTCGATATTGGTTATGTTCCTAAGCAATTCAATACCTATAATCGACATAAACGCACCTGGCACACCATGGCCAGTACAATCCACAACGGCAACGAAGGTTTTGTTTTTAGTTTCGTTTATCCAATAAAAATCACCACTTACAATATCCTTCGGCATAAAGAGAATGAATGAATCGGGCAGGTACGTTTTGAATGAGTTGATAGGTGGAAGAATTGCATCCTGAATTCGTTTAGCATAGTTAATACTATCCGTGATATTCTTATTTTTATACATCAACTCTTCCTTTTGCTTTTCGAGCTCAACCAGCACAAACTCTCTTTCGTTTAGGAGTTTGTTGATCTTTTTTAGGTTCTTATTCCTATAGTAGAACCACGAAAGCAATAAAATAAAAACTAACGTACCATATATTATTAGTGCAACTCTCGATCGCCAAAGGGGAACAGAAATTTGAATTTTCAGCACTGTAGGATCGGCACACCATATTTGATCGCTATTTGCACCCATTACTTTAAAAAAGTACGTGCCTTCATCCAGGTTTGTAAATGTTGCAGAGTTTTTGTGTCCAACCTCCATCCATTTATCATCCATACCGGACATCTGATAACGGTACAAATTCTTTTCGGGATGATTAAAATCTAAGGCAGAAAACTCAATGGTTAAAGTTTTAAAATCCTGGGGAACTTTAATTTTATCGATACTGTTTGGATAAATCACATCCACACCCTGACTTCCAATTATTTCGATCCGGGTGATACAAACATTTGGAACAGTTGTATTTATGGGGATTGAATCGGGGTTAAAACTATTATATCCTAAAATTGAACCAAAGAACATATCACCCTTATCGGATTTAAAACTTGCGCCAATATTGAACTCATTACTAAGTAAGCCATCGGAGGTTGTGTAAGATCGAACTAAATCGGTGATAGGATTTAATACAACTAAGCCCTTGTTTGTGCTAATCCAGAGCCGTCCTTGGTCATCTTCCTCAATTGCATTTATCACTTTATTTGGAAGGTTCTGCAGGTCGGTATACAGCTTAAATCTATTACTCTGTCGGTTATACTTATGTAACCCAGAGGTTGTTCCAACCCATATAAAACCATTCTGATCCTCGTGCAAGCAAAGAATTTCGTTAGAGATCAACTCCTTACCGGTATATTGAGCAGGCCGTTGAAACACAGTTACAGAGGAAAGATCAGGAGAAATTACGCTCAAACCATTGTTGGTTCCGGCCCATATATACCCCCGACTATCGACCATTACATCATAAACTTCGTTACCCGAAATAGATAGAGAATCTCTTCTGCGCGAATAAAAACTTCGAATCTTATTACTAAACACAGCATGAAGCCCTGAACGAGTCGCAATCCACAAATTACCAGCGGAATCTTCGTCAATTGAATAAATTCTGTTGTTATTGAAAATCTCGCCGGAGTATTTCCCTTTAAAATCGAAATAATCCACAAAAGCACTCCTGTTGGAATTATAAAGGAATAATCCATTTCTGGTACCAACCAATATTTCGTCATTGCTTGTTTTATAGATGGAATGAACAAAATCGTTATTTAGTCCACCTACCATACCTGCTTTAAAACTTTTAATAGTTGAACCGATAGCAGGGTTAAACAAATGTAGTCCAGATCCCCAAGTACCAATCCAGACAACGCCATTATCCTCGAATATAGACGAGACTATATTATTGGAGAAAAGAGCATTACCTGTTATATCTTTTCCATATCCATTGAAACGTGCTCCAAATGGATTCCACTTAATTAAACCAATTTGAGTTCCTATCCAAAGCACATTTGACTTATCTCTAAAAATTGCAGATACGTGAACCGGGGTAATTCTTTGATTATTATAAATTAAATTGTCTACAATCTCTAATTCTCCATTCTGAAAGAATTTATAAAAACCTTTATCAGTCCCTATCCACAGAAACTTATCCTTATCTTCTCCAATAAACTCAATAACACTACCCTTCAATGTTATATTCTTGTGGGAATAGTTTGCTACTGAATAAAACTTTTGAGTTTTAAAATCAAATCTACATAGTCCTAAATCTGTCCCAATCCATAATAATCCATTCGAATCTTCAAATATCGAAGTAACTCTATTACTAATAATTGAATTTGGGTTATTTGGATCGGTAAAGTACCGCTTAAAAACTCCAAGGGTCTTATCGAAAAACATTAATCCATCCTTAGTACCAATCCAGATTCGTGCTTGTGAGTCCTCATAAATTTGATTGGCAACAATTTCCGAGGGGATATTAAAGACATCATTAAAGTGAGGGTGTCGGATAAAGTGGTCTTTAGCAGGACTATAAAGATGTAGTGCCTCCATTGTTTTTACCCAAACCAACCCTTGCCTGTCAACAAACACTTTAAAAACCGAGTTGCTCGACAGAGAATTTAAATTATTACCAGAGGAATAGTAATTCTTGAATTTTCCGGTATTTTTATCAAATCGGCTCAACCCATACCTAGTTCCGATCCATAAATACCCTTTATTATCGTCGGCTATTGAATAAATAAAGTTATTACTTAAACTAGACGAATCGATTGGGTTATTTGTAAATATTACAAATTGATAACCATCGTACCTACATAATCCATCCTGTGTTCCTATCCACAAAAAACCAGTTGAATCCTGAATTATTGTATTAATGTTAGTTTGAGGAAGACCATTGTCTGCATTAAAAAGATCAACATTAACAACCTGACTTCTTGCAATAAAACTATTGCAAAAAATTAGAATGCTTATTAAAAAATGTGTTCTTTTCAAGGCCAGAAACGGATGTATGATTATGGCTAAGATATAAAAAAAATGCGTTTCTGCCAATTAAAAACCAAACCTTACAATAGGTTCATCGCCAACTTGAAGACCCTGAAGAGGGATTGATGGCGATGAGATAAACTTGCCTAAGTCCAATTCGCTCCATAACTCATCAACTCTTTCGATGGTTTTCTTATCCATTAGCACAACATTGGGCCAATCGCGGCTAAAATTATCGGTATTATACGCCTTTCTAGTTCCATCAAAACCTACACGTTTTCTTAAATCAGAATCGAGGCTAATAAGATGTATGTCGCGCTGAGGGTCAATATTTCCAGCAACAAACCATAGGGCAAGGGATAAGTCTTCAATAGAATCACCAAAATCTAATGCGAAAATTGCAGTAAGTTTTCCCAGTAATTCATTCTTAAACATCCGCTCTAAGGTATCCTTTACAGTCACAACTTTCGACTTATCGATGGAAACAAATAGAATTGGGAAACCATCCTGAATCATCTTTGTGTTAATGGCTCTTACCTCTGCAAAGTTCTTTTCAATTTCATCAGAAAATTCAAGATAATTTGCACTAAAATCCGATGCTAGTTCTTTTCCTATTGTAGAATCAATAAATAGTTTTGTTCCCAATCCAGCCATGCTCGACGAGTGATCCAGCACATCTAGAGGCCCTTTTCCAAAATGAATATCACGCTCAGGATCAACTGAATTTACTATGCACTCAATAACTTGATGTGCATTATGAACATCAACGTTATCGGGCAAAGCCACTAGAAACTTATTAAACATCATTTGTCCTGCACCCCAAAGAGCGTTCATCACCTTATAGGCATGACCCGGATATGCATTGTTAATTTTAACAATCGCAATGTTATGCGCAACACCCTCGAACGGCAGGTTCATATCGTTTAGTTCGGGAAGCATCGTTAACCTTATCGGCTCAAGGAATATTCGCTCAGTTGCCTTTGCAATGTATGCATCCTCCATTGGCGGAACGCCAACAATTGTAGCAGGGTACACCGCATTCTTCCTGTGTGTTATGCAGGTGATATGGAAACGAGGATACCAATCGGCTAGCGAGTAAAAACCTGTATGATCACCAAAAGGACCTTCCCAAGCCAAATCGTCAGAGGGGTCAACGTAACCTTCAATCACAAAATCAACATCAGCAGGAACTTCCAAATCTACTGTTAGGCATTTTACTAAATTCACCTTCTTTTTCCGAAGGAAACCTGCAAGTAAGTACTCATCAAAATTATCGGGCATTGGAGCAGTAGCTGCGTAAGTATAAACAGGGTCGCCACCCAAGGCAACAGCAACGGGCATAGGCTTGCCAAGTCTCTTATACTCCTCAAAATGTCGAGCGCCAACCTTATGCTGATGCCAATGCATACCAGTTTCAGCTTTATTGAATATTTGCATCCTATACATCCCAACATTGCGAATATTCGTGTGTGGGTCTTTTGTGTTTACCATTGGTAGGGTAACAAACCTACCACCATCGTAAGGCCAGCATTTTAAAACAGGAAGTAAATCAATATTCGGTTCCATATAAACGACTTCCTGACACACACCCTTCCCGCTCGAAACTGAGGGCATCCAACCGGCCACCTTACCAAGTTTTGGCAAAGTACTAAGCTTCTCCCAAAGGCCATCTTTCGGACCAACTAGTTCCTTAAAAAGAGAGCTCATCTCAGCCCTGATATCTTCCAAATCGTCAACACCCAAAGCAAGACACATCCTCTTAATCGACCCCATTGCATTGGTTAACACCGGAAACTCAGTCCCAGTATTCTCAAAAAGCAAGGCCTTGCCACCATCTGGTTGTTTAGATACTCTATCGGTGATCTCGGTGATTTCAAGAACAGGATCGACGAAACGCTTAATTCTTACCAGTTCGTTATTCTGTTCAAGAACCTCTATAAAATGTTGAAGTGATTTGTACGCCATATAATTGGGTGCTAAATTTCGAACCGAAAACTTTATTTGTTTTACTAGGGTTAAAAATAAAAAAAGGCTCTGGAAAAACACCAGAACCTTTAGTAAAGTTCAATAAAAACTACTATTTCTTAATATACTTAAAGTTTTTACCAAGGTAAATCGCAGAACTACCTAGCATTTCCTCAATGCGGATTAGTTGGTTGTACTTTGCAATCCTATCGGAACGTGAAGCCGAACCAGTTTTGATTAAACCAGTATTCAACGCTACAGCCAAGTGAGCAATAGTGGTGTCCTCAGTTTCGCCAGAACGGTGGCTCATAATTGATGTCATAGAGTGAATATCGGCCAAGCGAACTGCATTGATAGTCTCAGTTAAAGTACCAATTTGGTTAACTTTAATAAGGATACTATTAGCAACGCCCTTATCGATACCTTGTTGCAAGCGGTCAACATTAGTTACAAACAAATCGTCACCAACAAGTTGTACTTTTTCACCTATTCTCTCGGTTAACATTTTCCAACCATCCCAATCGTCCTCGGCCATACCATCCTCAATAGAGATAATAGGATATTTCTCAACCCATTTAGCCCAGTAATCAACCATTTGAGCAGGAGTTAACTTCTCTCCGGTAGATTTGTGAAGGTGATAAACTTTTTCCTCTGGAAGGTAATACTCTGATGAGGCGGGATCTAATGCAATGAATACATCAACACCTGGTTTGTATCCGGCATTCTCAATTGCTTGAAGAATAACAGTAACAGCCTCTTCGTTCGATTTAAGGTTTGGAGCAAATCCACCCTCGTCACCAACGTTAGTAGAGTAACCTTGTTTCTTTAGCACACTGCGTAGGTGATGGAAAACCTCGGCACCCATTCTAATAGCCTCAGTGAAAGTCTCAGCACCTACAGGCATAATCATAAATTCCTGAAAATCGATACTGTTATCTGCGTGTGAACCACCGTTGATAATGTTCATCATAGGGATAGGCAGAGTACGTGCATTAACGCCACCAACATAACGGTACAAAGGCTGACCAGTCATTTGAGCAGCAGCATGAGCAACAGCTAACGATACTCCAAGCATTGCATTTGCGCCCAAATTTCCCTTGTTGGCTGTACCATCAAGTTTTATCATTGTTTCATCGATAAGTTGCTGGTCAATTACATGCATTCCAACCAACTCCTCCGCGATAATTGTATTAACATTATTAACAGCCTTTTGAACTCCTTTACCTAAGTAACGGCCTTTATCGCCATCGCGAAGTTCAACAGCCTCATGCACACCTGTTGATGCTCCACTTGGTACAGCAGCACGGCCAAAATAACCACTTTCGGTCATTACATCAACTTCAACAGTTGGATTTCCTCTTGAGTCGAGGATCTCACGAGCGTGAATACTAACAATTTGTCCCATATATGTAAGTTTTAAAGGTAAAATGTTTCGATAAAAAAAGGGATACAGCAAAATTGCCTATCCCCATTCTTTAATATGTCAACAAACAATTACTCTGATTTCTCATCAGTATTTGTTTCGGTATTAGCTTCAGGAGCATCGGTTTTCTCTACGGCTTTTGGAGCTTCAGATTTAACCTCATCCTTTTTAGCTTTTGCGCCACCTGCTCTACGAGTTTTCTTAGCTGCAGGTTTTGCTTCTTCCTTCACGTAGGTTGTGTTGAAATCAACCAACTCAATAATACACATATCGGCATTATCACCTAAACGTGTTCCAGTTTTAAGGATACGTGTATACCCACCTGGGCGTGTAGCAACTTTCTCAGCAACTTCGCGGAAAAGCTCAGCAACAGCGTACTTATCCTTAAGGTAACTGAAAACGGTACGACGTGAGTGAGTTGTATCGTTTTTACTTTTTGTAATTAAAGGCTCTACGTACATTCTTAAAGCTTTAGCTTTAGCAACGGTAGTTGATATGCGTTTATGCATAATCAAACTCGAAGCCATATTTGCAAGCATTGCTTTACGGTGAGCGCTTTTCCTTCCTAAGTGATTAAACTTTTTATTATGTCTCATCGCAATTAATCCTTATCCAGTTTATACTTTGTAATATCCATGCCGAATGATAGGTTCAAACTATCAAGTAGGTCTTCAAGCTCGGTTAACGATTTCTTACCAAAGTTTCTAAACTTGAGTAAGTCATTCTTGTTGTAACGAACAAGTTCACCTAGGGTATCAACATCGGCAGCTTTTAAGCAGTTGAGTGCACGAACCGAAAGATCCAGATCAACTAACTTTTGCTTTAACATCTGACGCATATGAAGTACTTCTTCGTCAAATTCTTCAGAATCATACTTATCCTCAGTTTCAAGAGTAATCTTTTCGTCAGAGAATAGCATAAAATGATAAATAAGAATTTTAGCGGCTTCCTTTAAAGCATCTTTTGGGTGAATTGATCCATCGGAAACAATCTCCAAAAGAAGTTTTTCGTAGTCAGTTTTCTGCTCTACACGGTAGTTTTCCACTGAGTACTTTACGTTACGGATAGGAGTGTGAATAGAATCAATTGGAATAATTCCAAACTCACCATCCTCGGGTTTATTTTCCTCAGCAGGAACGTATCCACGTCCCTTGTTGATATGAATGTCAACCTCGATTTTTACATCGGGCTCCATCTTACAGATAACCAGGTCAGGATTAAGAACTTTAAAGTTCGACAGGAAGTTTGAAAGGTATCCTGCCTTAAATTCATTCTGTCCGGTTATGGTGATGGTCACTTTCTCGCTATCAACTCCATCAACAATACGCTTAAAGCGAACCTGCTTCAGATTAAGAATAATCTCAGTTACATCCTCAATAACACCAGGGATGGTTGAGAATTCGTGGTCTACACCACGAACCTTAATCCAGGTAATTGCATACCCTTCAAGTGAAGATAGCAGAATTCTTCTAAGTGCATTGCCCACCGTGATACCATAGCCTGGCTCAAGAGGACGAAACTCAAATTTACCAACTGTGTCGGTAGATTCAAGCATGATAACCTTATCGGGTTTTTGAAATGCCAGTATTGCCATATGGTACGGGTTTAATTACTTAGAGTAAAGTTCAACAATCAATTGCTCTTTAATATTTTCAGGAATCTCAGTTCTTTCAGGTAGGTTCATGAACTTACCACTGAACTCATCCTTATTCCACTCTAACCAAGAGAATTTGGTATGACGGTTGCTTGCAATAGAGTCGGTAATAACCTCTAAAGATTTAGAACGCTCACGCACTGCAACAACGTCACCAGCCTTAAGAAGAGCCGAAGGAATATTTACCACAGAACCATTAACTGTAATATGACGATGCGACACCAACTGACGAGCAGCAGCCCTTGTAGGGGCAATACCCAAACGGTACACAACGTTATCCAAACGCGATTCTAAAAGTTGAAGTAAAATTTCACCGGTAATACCTTTGCTACGAGCTGCTTTATGGAATACATTTGCGAACTGACGTTCTAGAACACCATAAATAAATTTAGCTTTTTGTTTCTCCTGTAGCTGAGTACCATACTCCGACATTTTTTTACGTTTCTTCATTAAGCCGTGCATTCCGGGAGGATAGTTCTTCTTCTCGAAGTACTTATCTGGTCCATAAATAGGCTCACCAAACTTACGTGCGATTTTGGTACTTGGTCCAATATATCTAGCCATTACGTTTTAATTTATTTGTTACTCAAATCTGTTAACGTAGGATTATACTCTACGACGTTTAGGAGGACGGCATCCATTGTGTGGAAGTGGTGTAACGTCAACAATCTCAGTTACCTCAATGCCTGTAGCATTAATAGTTCTAATTGCTGATTCGCGTCCTGCACCTGGTCCTTTTACAAAAACCTTAACCTTACGTAGTCCTAAATCAAAAGCTACTTTTGCACAATCTGCAGCAGCGGTTTGTCCGGCATAAGGAGTATTCTTCTTAGAGCCTTTAAAACCCATTTTACCTGCAGATGACCAAGAAATAACTTGACCAGTACTATTGGTTAAAGATACAATAATATTGTTAAAGGATGAATGAACGTGTGCTTGTCCAACTGGGTCAACCTTAACGATTTTCTTCTTTGCTGTTACTGTCTTTTTTGCCATAGCCTATTTACTATTTAGTAGCCTTCTTCTTATTGGCAACGGTTTTCTTTCTTCCCTTACGGGTACGAGCATTATTCTTGGTTGTTTGACCTCTCACAGGTAAACCAAGACGATGACGAATTCCACGGTAGCAACCAATGTCCATTAATCGCTTAATGCTTAGCTGAACCATAGAACGGAGTTCACCCTCTACCTTGTAACCTTCATTCAGGATACTACGGATTGCATTGATATTTTCATCAGTCCAGTCCGATACTTTTGTATCGTAACTAACACCGGCCTGATCAAGAATCTTACGGGCGCTACTTCTTCCTATGCCATATACATAGGTAAGGGCAACTTCTCCTCTCTTGTTTTTCGGCAAATCTACACCTACTATACGTGCCATATTATTACTTTAAAAATTTAGAGTACAAAATTAAACAAAATTATCCTTGGCGTTGCTTGTACTTTGGATTTTTTTTGTTAATCACATACAAGCGGCCTTTACGCCTAACGATTTTGCAATCGTCGCTGCGTTTTTTTATTGAGGCTCTTACTTTCATATCTATAAGAATTTGAGTTGTTTATTTATACCTGAATGTTATACGTCCTTTTGTTAAATCGTAGGGTGACATCTCCACGCGCACCTTATCGCCAGGTAAAATTTTGATATAGTGCATACGCATTTTACCGGAAATATGTGCAATAATAACATGACCATTATCTAACTCTACCCTAAACATTGCGTTGGATAGCGCTTCGACAATTGTCCCATCTTTCTCAATTGCTGTTTGTTTCGACATTCGTTTCTAAAAATTTAACTTAAACGTAAAACTTCATCAATATAACTGAAGGTTGAGAGCGTTTCCGCTTTCCCCTTTCGAACTACAACGGCCAACTCGAAGTGTGCCGATGGCATTCCATCCTGAGTTCGGATGGTCCATCCATCTTTTTCCTGATAAACACCTTTTTTGCCCATGTTAATCATAGGTTCAATGCATATTACCAGGCCTTCAACGAGTTTAGAACCTCTACCTCTAGCACCATAGTTAGGAACTTCTGGTTTTTCGTGCATATTGCGACCTAAACCATGGCCAACTAATTCGCGTACAACAGAGTATCCGTTAATCTCAGCGTGTGTTTGAACTGCATAGGAGATATCTCCTACCCTTAAGCCATCCACTGCTGCTTCAACACCTTTCACAAGGCATTCGCGGGTTACATTTAACAGCCGCTGCACTTCTGGTTTTATGTTGCCTACAGCAAAAGTAAACGCTGAATCGCCATAAAATCCGTGCAAGTATGTACCGCAATCAACCGAAACTATGTCTCCATCGCGGAGTGCATAGGAGGAAGGAATCCCGTGAACCACAGAGTCATTTACCGAAGTACAAAGCGTTGCGGGATACCCGTTATATCCTAAGAATCCTGGTTTTGCGCCATTATCGCGGATAAACTCCTCTGCTCTTCGGTCTAACTCCTTTGTAGTAACACCCGGACGAATAATCTTGGCTACTTCGGCTAAAGTTCGTGAAACTAAATCGTTATTTAGCCTCAGTAACTCAATTTCTTCCTCGGTTTTTGTATAAAGCATTATAAAGAACTTTGTGGCTTGCGCCTTATAATCCACCACCCGATCTGCCTTTGATTCTTCCTGATTTCATTAAGCCATCATAATGTCTCATCAACAAATGGCTCTCAACTTGTTGTAGTGTATCTAGAACAACACCAACAAGGATCAACAACGAAGTACCTCCGAAGAACTGTGCAAATTGATTATTAACGCCTACCATCATTGCAAAAGCTGGCAAAATTGCCACAATTGCAAGGAAAATAGAGCCAGGCAATGTAATCCTTGACATTATTGAATCAAGATACTCAACGGTTTTCTTTCCAGGTTTAACACCAGGTATAAAGCCGCCATTCTTTTTCATATCCTCAGCCATTTGATTAGGGTTAATCGTAATGGCAGTGTAGAAGTATGTGAAAAGAATGATCAATAATGCAAATGTAAAATTGTACAAGAAACCTGTATAGTTAAATGCGGCAGCAATACCTGCAGTTGCATCGAATCGTGCAAAAAGCATAGGGATAAACATAAGTGCTTGTGCAAAAATGATTGGCATTACACCTGCAGCATTAACTTTTAAAGGAATATATTGACGTACACCGCCATACTGCTTATTTCCAACAATTCTTTTTGCATATTGAACAGGTATTTTTCTTGTACCTTGTACCAAAAGAATGGTAAACATAAATACCACAAAAAGAATAATTAATTCAACCAAGAACATAACAAGACCTCCGGAGAGTTCTTCGGATCTTGAGAAAAATTCAGCAAATAAAGCGAATGGTAGACGTGCAATAATTCCAATCATAATGATAAGCGATATACCATTGCCGATACCCTTATCAGTAATTTTCTCACCCAACCACATAATAAACATAGTACCTGCAATCAAAATCACGGTTGATGAAATTGTAAACATGGTACCTTTAAGTATAAATGCAGACTCGGGAAGTTGAGCATGTAGGTTTGCTAAATAAGCAGGACCTTGTAAAACCAAAATAATTACAGTTAGGATACGAGTAATTTGGTTGATTTTTGTTCTTCCACTCTCGCCTTCCTTCTGTAACCTTTGGAAATAAGGTATTGCAATACCTAACAATTGCACCACAATTGATGCAGAGATGTAAGGCATAATACCAAGTGCAAAAATAGATGCATTGTGGAATGCACCACCCGAGAACATATCGAGTAGTCCCATAATGCCATCTTTTGTTTGCTCTTCAAGTGCTCCTAGCTGATCAGGATCTAATCCTGGCAGTACTACAAAACTACCAAGACGATAAATTAGCAGAATACCAAGAGTATAGAGAATCCGCTTACGCAGATCCTCTATCTTGTAAATATTCTTTAATGTTTGGAAAAAGGCTTTCATTAACTTAGAGTTTTACGACGGTTCCTTTAACTGCTTCAATTGCTTCAATTGCTTTTTTAGAGAAGGCATGAGCCTTAACTTCTAACTTGGCTGTAAGTGTACCGTTTCCTAAAATCTTAACAAGATCGTTACGGGAAACATAACCAGCATTGATCAGAGTTTCAACATCGATAGTTGAAAGGCTGTTTTTATCAGCGATGGTTTGAAGTACACCAATATTGATAGCTTTGTATTCAGTACGGAACGGATTTTTAAACCCTGACTTAGGAAGACGACGCTGAATAGGCATCTGACCACCTTCGAAGCCAACTTTTCTGGAATAACCAGAACGAGATTGTGCTCCTTTATGACCTCTTGTAGAGGTACCACCATGACCTGATCCTGTTCCGCGACCAATTCTCTTCTCCTTGTGGGTAGATCCTTCAGCGGGTTTTAAATTGCTTAATTTCATAGCTCAATTCTTTATAGTGGTTAAGCCAACTATTGTTCAATACGAACAAGATGTTTTACCTTTTCGATCATTCCTAGGATTTGAGGATTCGCCTCAACTTCAACGGTCTGATGCATTTTACGAATACCAAGAGATCTCATCGTGCTGCGTTGACGCTCCGACTGTCCAATTAAACTCTTGATTTGGGTTACTTTAATCTTTGCCATATCCTAGTAGTCTTAACCGTTAAACACTTTATTTAGGTTTACGCCGCGTTGATCGGCTACTGTATGGGCATCGCGAAGCTCAAGAAGAGCCATAACGGTTGCCTTAACAAGGTTGTGGGGATTTGAAGAACCCTTAGACTTTGCAAGCACGTCGGTTACACCAACACTCTCAAGTACAGCGCGCATAGCACCACCTGCCTTAACTCCAGTTCCGTGCGATGCAGGGCGAAGTAACACAAGTGCTCCACCGTACTTTGCTTCTTGTTCGTGAGGAATTGTACCTTTGAACACAGGAACTTTAACAAGGTTCTTTTTTGCATCCTCAATACCTTTTGATATTGCAGCAGTAACCTCACTTGCTTTACCAAGGCCATAACCTACTACGCCATTCTCGTTACCAACAACAACAATTGCTGAGAAACTGAATGTTCTACCTCCTTTAGTTACCTTGGTTACGCGTTGAATGCTAACCAGCCTATCCTTAAGCTCAAGGTCGCTGGATTTAACTCTACGTATATTTGTATTTGTTGACATCTTCGTTAGAATTTAAGTCCACCCTCTCTGGCTGCATCAGCTAAAGCTTTAACTCTACCATGATATAGGTAACCGCTACGGTCGAATACAACCTCGGAGATTCCTTTTTCAATAGCATTCTTAGCTGCTAACTGACCAACAAGACGAGCTTGTTCGGTTTTTGTTATATTGGTTTTGCTGGCAATTTCCTTTACGCTCGATGATGCAGATGCTAGTGTAACGCCTGTAACATCATCAATAATTTGTGCGTAGATATTTGTATTGCTCCTGAAAACCGATAGACGAGGCTTTTGGGCTGTGCCCGAAACTCTCTTGCGAATTCGTCTCCTGATGCGGAGTCTTCTTTCTACTTTACTTAAAGCCATATTTAACAGTTTTAACAGGTTATACACTAGCCGATTTACCAGCTTTCTTACGAACAACTTCACCAACAAAGCGAACACCTTTACCTTTGTATGGTTCTGGTTTCCTTAACGAACGTAATTTAGCAGCAACCTGTCCTAAAAGCTGTTTGTCGATGCTCTTTAGGAAAATAGTTGGATTCCCTTTACGCTCAGTTTTTGTTTCAACCTTAATCTCCTTTGGTAGCAAGAAATGGATGTCGTGTGAAAAGCCAAGGCTTAATTCTAGCACTTGACCTTTAGCTTCGGCCTTATACCCAACACCAATCAACTCTTGTTTAATTTCCCAACCAGTCGATACACCAACCACCATGTTGTTGATCAATGCGCGGTATAATCCGTGCATTGAACGGTGACGTTTCTGATCTGTGGGTCTTGTTAAAACAAGTTCGGTTCCCTCTACGTTGACGGTGATGTCCGGGTCAACTTTCTGGGACAATTCACCCAGAGGGCCTTTCACGCTTACCACGTTATCTGCGCTAACTTTAACGCTTACACCCTGTGGTAAGTTTACAGGTTTTTTTCCGATCCTAGACATTGAAATTTAATT
>Ga0209066_10003272_pt1 | contig 18636 bp, 19 predicted proteins | sample All_14_2_FD_187198 | JGI IMG/M metagenome (GOLD analysis project Ga0209066, IMG submission 187198) | Freshwater microbial communities in response to fracking from Pennsylvania, USA - Allegheny Zone_MetaG_DW_15 (SPAdes) (version 2) ... | reverse complement strand
AGTAATTTATTCGCCAGATAGACACATGAGCCAGGACACCGAGATTCGACTCCAGATCGGCGTTTTGGCTGCCGGTGCTTGGGGGACAGCGCTGGCCGCCAACTGGGCGCAGCGCCATCAGGTTACCCTTTGGGCGCGTGAGCCCGATGTGGTCGCGAGTATTAATGCGGCGCATATGAATCGCCGATTTCTGCCCGATATTCTGCTGCCAGAGTCATTACGGGCAACGGTTGATCTGGTGGATCTTCAGGATTCGGATGTGCTCGTTTTAGCCACGCCGGTGGCTGGTTTACGCAGCACCTTGCTGGCCTTGCAGGCGCTTTACGCGGGTAAGGCGCTACCGCCGCTGGTCTGGGTGTGTAAAGGCTTCGAACCAGAGACCGGCTTGTTGCCGCATCAGGTGGTGCACGATGTGCTGGGCGATGTAGCCGCTGCCGCGTTGTCGGGTCCCAGCTTTGCACAGGAAGTGGCCAAAGGGCTACCGACAGCGGTCACGCTTGGTTCAGCCGATTTGGCGTTGGCTGAACAATTGGCCGACTGGCTACACACCCCCAATCTGCGTCTTTATGCGTCCGGGGATGTGGTGGGCGTTGAAGTTGGTGGTGCGGTTAAAAATGTCCTGGCGATTGCCACCGGGATTGCCGATGGTTTGTCATTGGGACACAACGCCCGCGCCGCTTTGATGACCCGTGGTCTGGCTGAAATTGGGCGGCTCTGCGAGCGTCTCGGTGGGCATCGTGAAACACTGACCGGGTTGGCCGGCCTGGGGGATTTGATCCTGACCTGTACCGGGGATTTATCGCGTAACCGTCAGGTGGGCCTAGCCTTGGGCGCGGGTAAAACCTTGCAAGAAACCCTGGATGCACTGGGTCATGTGGCCGAGGGTGTTGGCACAGCGCGTGAAGTTGCCCGCCTGGCTGAAGATCTACAAGTTGAGATGCCGATTGCTCGAGCCGTCGCCGCAGTCATTTCGGGTGAACTTAAGGCCAAAGATGCCGTCATCCAACTCATGAGTCGGGCACAGCGCGCCGAATAAACGGCTTGCAACCACCGGTCTTATCAAGCGCTAAACAGCGCCGATAAACCCGTTCTGGCGCCAGATTTCAAACACCACAATAGATGCCGAGTTTGCCAGATTCAAGCTGCGAATATCCGGCCGCATAGGAATGCGCAAACGGTGGTTGTTGTCGAAGGTGGCCAAAACTTCTGCTGGCAGGCCTTTGGTTTCGCAACCCAACACAATGACGTCGTCGGCTTGAAACTGCACTTCGTGATACGGGCGGCTGCCTTTGGTCGTCATCGCAAACAGGCGGCGCGGCGGGGCATGAGCGATATCACCCGCTAACGTCGCCAGGCAGGCTTCCCAGTTGTCATGCACCTGCAGGAAAGCCTGGTCGTGATAATCCAGCCCGGCACGGCGCAATGAGCGATCATCCACATCAAATCCCAGCGGACGAACCAGGTGGAGTTCGAAGCCGGTTGCGGCAGATACGCGGATCAGATTGCCGGTATTGGGCGGGATTTCAGGGTGTACCAGAACAATGGCGGGACGGCGTTTTTGGGTATTCATAAGATTTTATTAGGCATGGCCCGGTTCGGGCGTACGGGCAAGAACGGCAACATCGATGCGGCGGCTGCCCGCATGGCGTAAAACCTCGGCACACGCGGAAAGACTGGCGCCGGTCGTCAGTACATCATCAATTAGTAATACGTGGGCGCCGTTAAGTGATTCTGGGCAGGCGAAGGCGCCGCGCAGGTTGGCCCAACGTTCTTCACGGCGTAATCCGGCCTGTGGGGCGGTGTCCTGCAGACGGCGCAGGGCATCGCTGCGCCAAGCTAAGCCAAGATACTTGGCGACATGACGGGTAATCTCCGCGGCCTGATTGAATCCGCGCGTTTTGAGACGGTGCGGGTGCAGCGGCATAGGCAGGATCAGGTCAGGCGGGCTTAGATCAGGATTTTCGTGCCATTGCTGTTGCAGGATTTGCGCCAAATGTTGGCCGAAAAATCCACCGAGATACAGATGGTGTCCGTATTTAAAGTCGCGAATCAGCGTATCAATCGGAAACCCGTAGGACCAAACCGCCGTGGCGGCATCAAAGGCTGGCGTGTGGTGAGCGCAGTCTGGGCAGGTCATCGATGCACCCAGAGCGTTGGTTGCCAACGGCAAAGCACAACGCGTGCATTGAAGGGCCGCGAGCCTTGGGAAATCACACGTGCAGGCCGCACAGACGGGTGTTTCGCCACTAGGCAGACCGCACAGCACACAATCCTGGGGCAGCAAAGCATGAGCCAGTAGGTGCCCAACTTTTTGCACACTTTGGCTTAGTTCCTGCGCTAAGCGGTATCGAGCGGAGCGGGGGATGAGCGAGGGGTTCACAGCGGTATTCGCAGTCTTTCAGGCTAGGTTCGAGTGCTTCGGGCATAATTATGCCTTTACAAAGCAATTTACCTCCATTTGTGAGGTCTCCTATGCAAACAGAGAATATCCCCCTGAATTTTGTGCCACCCCGCCCGAAAAAAATTGACGCAGAAAAATCCGCGCATGGAACGGGGCGCTGGTCGACGGACGCGGTACTCGATCTGATCGAGATGCCGTTCATGGCGTTGCTCGCTAAAGCGCATGCGGTGCATGCCGAGCACTTTGATGAAAATGCCGTACAGCGTTCGACGCTGCTGTCGATCAAGACGGGTGGTTGCTCGGAAGATTGCGGCTATTGTTCGCAGTCGGCGCGTTACGACACGAATCTGGAACGCGAAGCGTTGCTGTCCACCGAGGACGTGATCGCTGCCGCCAAAGCCGCGAAAGCAGCGGGCTCGTCGCGCTTTTGCATGGGCGCCGCCTGGCGGGGTCCGAAGGATAAGGATCTCGATAAGGTCGTTGACATGGTGCAGGAAGTGAAAGCACTGGGTCTAGAGACCTGCGTGACCTTGGGCATGCTTAAACCCGGCCAGGCAGAAAAGCTGGCGACAGCTGGCCTAGATTACTACAACCATAATCTCGACACCGACGCTGAGTTCTACAGCGAGGTGATCAGCACGCATACGCATGAAGATCGTCTGGACACGTTGGACCAAGTTCGTCAGGCCGGTATTCACGTTTGTTCGGGCGGTATTGTCGGCATGGGCGAAAATCGCAAGAACCGTGCGGCACTGATCGCGCAGCTGGCGAACCTCGATCCGGTGCCTGATTCGGTGCCGATCAACAATCTGGTGCCGATCCCGGGCACGCCGATGGCCGGTGTGGACCCGGTGGATGGTATCGAATTTGTGCGCATGATTGCCGCGGCGCGCATCACGATGCCGACCTCGTGGGTGCGTTTATCGGCAGGCCGTCAGGAAATGTCAGATGAGCTGCAAGCATTATGTTTTTTTGCGGGCGCGAATTCGATTTTTTACGGCGAACAATTGCTCACTACGGGTAACCCCGACACATCGCGTGACCAGAAACTGTTTGCCACGTTAGGCTTGAAGGGCGTCTGATGCCAGCGGGGGAGGCGCCCCGTTTCCGGCGTCGCCGGATTCGCCACGCGTTTAATCGTGCGGCGCCTGCTTTCAGTGGCAGTGACTTTCTATATCGAGAAATGGCGCGCCGTATGGGCGAGCGTCTGGATATGGTGCGGATAACCCCACAACAGATTCTGGATGCGGGGTGTGGGCTGGGGGCAGATCGTTCGATGCTCGGGCAGCGTTACCCCGAGGCGCAATGGCTGGGTATCGACAGCAGTGGGGCTTTGCTGGCCCAAGGTGAGCGTGCAGACTCGGCGGCCAGCGGCTTTATACGACGCTTGTTCAATCAGGCCCGTCACCCTAAAACCCAACGTGTTGCGGCCGATCTGTCGGCCTTGCCAGTCGCTGCGCAACGCATTGATCTGATCTGGTCCAATGCCGCTTTGCATTGGCTGGATGATTTGCCAGAGACCTTAAAGGAATTTAATCGGGCGTTAAGGGTCGGTGGCTTGCTGATGTTCAGCCTGTTCGGCCCCGACACACTCAAAGAGTTACGTCATGCGGTGCAAGCCGCGAGCGGATCGTCGGCGCGGGTGGATCGCGCGCAGACGTTTGTCGATATGCACGATGTGGGCGATATGCTGGTGCATGGCGGGTTCTCTGATCCAGTGATGGACATGGAAACGCTCACCCTGACCTATGCCGACCCCTGGCAGGCGTTGCGCGAACTTAAAAAAATGGGTTCCTGTGTGGCGACGGACTTTGCGGCACCCGGGCTGACCACGCAATCTTTCTGGCAGCGCGCGTTCGCTCAGTGGCCACGAGATGCCGACGGTCGCTATTTGCTGACCTTTGAACTGGTGCAAGGGCATGCCTGGAAAATGGCACCGAAGCAGCATGAAGATGGTCGGGCTGTCGTTAACTTCATGCCCAGGCCTGATCGCCCGCTACGTTAATGGCGGATTTATTTGTATTGCTAGAAGCTGCGTGGCGCGCGCCGAGCGCTCAGGGCAAATGTCTGGCCGTAGATGCGCTGATACCAGTGTATCTGACGCTTTGCCAGGATCAACCATTGGCCGAGGCGATGTATCCGGCACCAGATTGTGCAAGCGTTGGTCGCCCGGCACGGCCAGTATGCGTCCCGCCGGAATCACTGCCGTTTCGTAAGGCCGTGGATAAAGACGGGCGCGCGGCGTTGCTGCATGCCATTGCCCACATTGAGTTTAATGCGATCAATCTGGCGCTGGATGCGGCTTGGCGGTTTCAAGCGCTGGGTCCGGCTTTTGTGCGGGACTGGATCGGGGTCGCTATTGAAGAGGCGTATCACTATCGTCTGATTGCCGAACGAATGGCGCAGCTTGGCATTGCTTACGGGGATCTACCGGCACACGATGGGCTTTGGCGCATTGCTGAGCAGACGGCAGACGCTGTGCTGGCGCGTATGGCGCTGGTGCCTCGGCTGATGGAGGCCCGCGGCCTGGATGCGCTACCGCCTATATTTCGGAGTTTTCAGGGTATCGGCGATAAGGCAACGCTGCGTGTTTTGTCTATTATCGCGCGCGATGAAGTCCGACATGTCGCTTTGGGAGATGCCTGGTTTCGTAGGCTGTGTGAGGCGCAATCTTTGCCGGTGGCCGAGACTTATCAAAGATTGATTGTGACCTATGATGTGCCCAGGCCGCGCCCGCCTTTTAACGAAGCGGCCCGGCGAGCGGCCGGTTTTGAGGCCTCGGAACTCACCGCCTTAGTCGGGCGTTAAAATGAAGCGACAAAAAAAGGGCAGCTGGTAAGCTGCCCTTTTTGACTGGCGTTGGTCAGCGTTACTGACGCAGACCTGCCGCATATTCGGCAACAGCCGCAATTTGCTTGTCTGTCATTTTGGCAGCGATAGTGCGCATCATGGCTTCCGGGTCATTCGCCCGCTCGCCCGAGCGCCATTGATTCATCTGGCTGATCAGGTAGTCTGGATGTTGGCCGGCCAGGGATGGATACTGGGCAGGTAGACCCGCACCAGCAACACCGTGACAACCAGCACAGGCAGGGATGCCCTTCTTGGCATCACCGGCACGCCAGAGTTTACGACCTTCGGTGACCAGCTTCTCATCTTTGGCCACAGCTGGCTTCAGGGTTTGCTTGGAGAAGTACTGTGCCAGCGCTTTCATTTCGGCTTCTGACAGCGGTGCGGCCATACCGTTCATGACTGCATTCTGACGCAGCGCGGGTTTGCCATCGGCGCCCGCTTTGAAGTTGTTCAGTTGCTTGAGGATGTAGGAGGCATGCTGACCAGCCAGATTCGGATTGACTGGAATGCTGCTGTTGCCGTCAACGCCGTGACAAGCAGCACAAACGTTCTTGGCAATCGCCGAAGCATCGGCGGCGGCTGGGGTTGCTGCAGGGGCCGCGGGCTCGGCAGCCAGTGACAGGGCGCTGACGGAGCACATCAGGGCGAATGCGACAGCACGAATCATGTCCACACTCCTAATAGGATGAGTGCGATTCCTTGGGAACCGCAGGGTAATTAGTCGGTTAAGGCTGTTATTCTAATACAACCTGAACGAGGCGTACTGTGTCTAATTCCCAAACTTTAAAAACTCCCGCAAAATCGTTGCCTAAAAACAAGGCAACCCCTGTCAAAAGCGGGGAAAAGCCAGCCCATACCGGCATCGCTCCCCCTAAAAACCCGGGGCATTCGCACCCATTCCCGCGCACCGAGTTTCTGACGACGGTGGCGCGTTTACGCGATGCGCCTGGTGATGCGGTGGCTGAAGTGGCTTTTGTGGGTCGTTCCAATGCCGGTAAGTCATCGGCGATCAATACGCTGGCGGGTAAAACTCGCCTGGCTTACGTGTCCAAAACACCGGGGCGTACGCAGCACCTCAATTATTTTTCCGTAGCACCTGATCGCTATTTCGTGGATTTGCCCGGTTATGGCTTTGCCAAGGCACCGCAAGACGTACGCAAGCAATGGGACGGCCTGCTGGGCCCCTATCTGCAGACGCGGGAGCAACTCAAGGGGCTGGTGATCATTATGGACATACGCCGCCCGCTCACCGAGATGGATTGGCAGATGCTGGAATGGTTTGCCCCCACCGGCCGAGCGGTGCATGTGCTGTTGTCGAAAGCCGATAAAGTCAGTCGTCAGGAGCAAACCAAAACACTGCGTCAGGTGAAGGCCGATCTTGCCGATCTGGGCTGCCCGGTGAGCGTTCAATTGTTCTCCAGCCTCAAGCGCACGGGGGTTGCAGAGGCCGCAACGGTCATGAAGCGCTGGCTGGGTCTATGCGACAATGTAACCAAAGAAACGGGCTTGGATGACGGGCCCATTGGTGCTGCAGAGAAAGAAGAAGATGTCGATTAATTCCGGATTCCCATGGGTGCGACCACGCCGTGTGCGTGCGGATGAGGCAACGCGCCGCCTGGTGCGCGAGCATCACCTGACGGTGGATGATTTGATTTACCCGGTCTTTGTGCGCGAGGGGTCTGGTGTGCAGGAGGCGGTGGGGTCCATGCCGGGTGTTTATCGTTATTCCCCCGACACCTTGATGACGCATCTGGCCGAAGTCGCCGCGCTGGGTATTCCCGCCATCGCGCTTTTTCCGGTCATTGATGTGGCACTTAAAACCCTGGATGGTGCCGAAGCGGCGAATCCCAACGGCCTAGTGCCGCGCGTCGTTAAAGCCATCAAAGCGCAGTTTCCTGAAATGGCGGTTATCACGGACGTCGCGCTGGATCCGTACACCTCGCATGGACAGGACGGCATCATTGACGATAACGGTTATGTGCTCAATGACATCACCCTCGATATGCTGGTCAAGCAGGCAGTAATGCAGGCCGCGGCCGGCGTTGATATGGTGGCGCCATCCGACATGATGGATGGCCGTATTGGCCGTATTCGCGCTGCGCTGGAAGCGGCGGGGCATGTCAACACCCGCATCATGGCCTACAGCGCTAAATATGCCTCAGCGTTTTATGGGCCTTTCCGGGATGCCGTGGGCTCGGCTGGGCAGTTGGGCAAGAGCAACAAAATGACGTATCAGATGGATCCCGCCAATACCAATGAGGCGCTCCATGAAGTGGCGTTAGACCTGGCTGAGGGCGCTGACATCGTGATGATCAAACCCGGTATGCCGTACCTGGATATCGTACGGCGAATCAAGGATCAATTTGCCCGACCGACGGCGGTGTATCAGGTCAGTGGTGAATATGCCATGCTTAAAGCCGCCGCGCAGAATGGCTGGCTGGATGAGCAGAAGGTGGTCATGGAAAGCCTACTCGGCTTTAAACGCGCTGGTGCCGATATGATTCTGACTTATTTTGCGCCACAGGTTGCGCGCTGGCTCCAGCCTACCAAGTGACGTAGGTCGATAATACTGCGCAGCTTGTGGTCTACCCAGGGGCTGTTGCGCAGTGTGCGCGTGACCCAAAGCGTGTGCATGCCGAGGCGTTTGGCCATCACCAGATTGGGCAGGCTGTCTTCAATCATGATCGCCTGACCAGGCCGGATCTGTTCTTTGCGCAGCAGCTTCTGGAAGCCGTTGCGCATCGGCTTGGGCTGAAATCCGAATGATTCCACCGTGTAGATAGCATCAAACAACGGGAACAAGCCAGTTAAGTGCAGCACATCATGTGTATAGGTTCTGGGCGCATTGGAAAAAATAATCCGTCGGCCAGGTAGCTGCTTGAGTGTTTCAGCCAGTGCCGGTGCGGTCATCAGCATCGATGAAAGATTATCGAAGTTGTGTGTTTCCGCCAGAAAGTGATGCGGGTCAACGCCGTGGTGACGAATCAGCCCGAGCAGGGTGGCCCCATAGCGCTGCCAGTAATGCTGACGTAGTGCCGTAGCGGCTGCATAATCGAGCGACAGATGCCGCTCGATATACGACGTCATTGCCCGATTAATGTGCGGAAAGATGTGCGGCGTAGCATGGTGCAGGGTGTCGTCAAGATCGAACACCCACACCGGGATTCTGGCCATGCGGTGCTCAGGACGATTTAATCATCGTCCCAACCCCATGTTGTGTCAGGATTTCCAGTAGCAGCGCATGCGGTACGCGACCATCGATGATGTGCACGCCCTTAACACCATTCCGAGCGGCATCGAGCGCGGAAGAGATCTTCGGCAACATACCACCCGACAAGGTGCCATCAGCGACCATGTCGTCGATGTCGCGCGGGGTGAGGCCGGTCAGCAGATTGCCGGCTTTGTCGAGTACGCCGGGTGTATTAGTAAGTAGCACCAGCTTTTCGGCACCCAACACTTCGGCCATCTTGCCGGCAACCACGTCGGCGTTGATATTGTAGGTTTCGCCATCAGGACCAAAACCGATCGGCGCAATCACCGGAATAAAAGCGCCGGAGACGAGATGGTGCACGATCGACGGATCAATTTGCTGGATGTCACCCACCAGACCGATATCGAGCAATTCGGATGGGCTGCCGTGCTTGGGGAGCATGAGGCGCTTGGCGCGGATGAGTCCGGCGTCTTTGCCCGTCAGGCCGACGGCTTTGCCGCCATTCTGATTGATCAGTGCAACGATTTCCTTGTTGACGGCACCACCGAGCACCATTTCAACGACGCTCATCGTTTCGGCATCGGTGACGCGCATGCCCTGGATGAACTCGCCTTTTTTACCGACCTGGGTCAGCATCTGTTCGATTTGCGGGCCACCACCATGCACGACAACAGGGTTCAGACCAACCAGTTTGAGCAGCACGACATCATTAGCAAAAGATTGCTTGAGGCTCTCTTCAGTCATGGCGTTGCCGCCGTACTTCACGACGATGGTCTTGCCATGGAAGCGCTTTAGGAAAGGCAATGCTTCGGCCAAAACCTGAGCTTCGAGTGTGATGTTGTCGTGCGGTTGAGCGAGGGTCATATCCGTTCCATCGGTCAGAAAAATATTAGGGGAATGGCGGCGATTGTAGCGAGCAAGACGATGATCGCAAAGCGGTGTTACACAGAGATGTTCGGCAAAGCCAGAATGGCCTCACGGTTGCTGGCGGAAAAACAGGCCGCGGCCGCTTCAGCAGCGGGTGCCCAGCGCCAGGCCCGATGCTCGCTGGGTGATAAGGTGATATCGCAAACGGAAGGCAGGCAGAGTGAAAAGACCCGTTCCCGATTGTGCGTGACCTCGGGCGCATAACGATGCCGCCACTCAGTCATGATTTCATAAATGTTTTCGCCGGGCCAGACGCGCAATTGCGCTGCGCTGATCTGGAGGCCTGTTTCTTCCGCCACCTCTCGAACGGCGGTGTCCGTGAACGATTCATTCCCTTCACGGCTACCGGTGACAGACTGCCAGTAACCGGGGTGCTTGGCACGCTCGAGGAGCAGGATCTGCAGATCCGGGGTATGAATGACCACCAGGACAGACTCAGGGCGCTTGTAGTCTGTCGCCATCACTGTCAGCCAATCATGGGCAGCAAGGCAACACCGTCGCCGCGCAGGCCGATAAAAGCCCAGAAAGGAATCTCTTGCCCTTGCCAGTGATGACAGGCTGTCTGGAAGGCTTCCAGGAGCTTTTGGACACCGCTGGGCTCCGAGGCGATCAGATTGTCTGCGTCTTCCACCAGTAGCACGTAACCGTTGGCGGGCAGCCATGAAAAATCGCTGAGCATCTCCGCCAGGTCATCGAGATGCGCACCTTCATGAGCAGGGCATTGCGTCGCCTGGGTCAAAATCGCCAGGGCATCGGCCATGCGTGGTGTTTCTTTCAGCGGAATCTGAATCAGGTGTAGATCAGCCTGTGCACAGGCTTGTGCCAAAGCGTCCATCCCGCCCGGTGTGAGATGGTAAACCCCCGCCCGCTCGAAATCTTCGAGTAGGCGGGCAAAAGCAGCCGGATTCACGCAGGCCTTCGATCAGGCTTGTGGTGCTTTAGGTGCTTCGGTCGGTGCGGGCTGACGCAGGCGAATATGCAGTTCGCGCAATTGCTTTTCGTCGACATCCGAAGGCGCATTGGTCAGCAGACACTGGGCGCGTTGGGTTTTCGGGAAAGCAATCACATCGCGAATCGATTCGGCACCGGTCATCATGGTGACGATGCGGTCGAGGCCGAAGGCCAGGCCACCATGCGGCGGCGCGCCGTACTTGAGCGCATCGAGCAGGAAGCCGAACTTGATCTGGGCTTCTTCTTCGCCAATACCCAATGCTTCAAAGACGGTTTGCTGTACATCGGCACGGTGGATACGCACCGAGCCACCGCCAATTTCCCAGCCGTTCAGCGCCAGGTCATAAGCCTTGGCCAGGCATTTGCCTGGATCCGTGGCCAACAAGGCGATATGCTCGTCTTTCGGGCTGGTGAACGGGTGGTGACAGGCGGTCCAGCGCTTGTCATCTTCGTCGTATTCGAACATCGGGAAGTCAATGACCCAGAGCGGTGTCCAGGCGGCGCCGGTGAGGAAGTTCTTTTCATGGCCGATTTTCACGCGCAGCGCACCCAGCGCATCATTCACCACCTTGGTCTTGTCGGCGCCGAAGAAAATCAGGTCGCCGCTTTGCGCACCGGTACGCTCGATAATGGTCTTGAGCGCGCCTTCATGCAGATTCTTGACGATGGGTGATTGCAGGCCGGTTTCGTTGATCTGGGTGGCATCGTTGACCTTGATGTAGGCCAGGCCGCGGGCACCGTAGATGCCGACAAACTTGGTGTATTCGTCGATTTCGCCACGGCTCAGCGACGCGCCGCCCGGAATGCGCATGGCAGCGACACGTCCACCGCTGGTGGCTGGGCCACTGAATACTTTGAAGGCGACATCAGCAACGGCATCCGTCACATCGGTCAGTTCTAATGTGACGCGCAGATCCGGTTTGTCCGAACCAAAACGGGCCATGGCTTCAGCATAGGTCATGCGCGGGAACGGGTTGGGCAGATCCACATCCATCGCGTCTTTGAAGACGTAGCGGATCAGGCCTTCCATCATGCCCATGATCTCTTCTTCACTCAGGAATGAAGTTTCAATATCGACCTGGGTAAATTCTGGTTGGCGATCAGCGCGTAGATCTTCGTCACGGAAACATTTAACGATTTGGTAGTAGCGATCGAAGCCAGCCACCATGAGCAATTGTTTGAACAGCTGCGGCGATTGTGGCAAGGCAAAGAACTGACCGGGGTGGACACGGGAGGGCACCAGATAATCGCGTGCACCTTCTGGCGTTGACTTGGTCAGCATGGGTGTTTCGATATCGATGAAGCCGTTGTCATCGAGGAAGCGACGGAACGCACGCGCGACGCGATAACGCAGTTGCAGATTCTTTTGCATGGCCGGGCGACGCAGATCAATCACACGGTGTGTCAGGCGTACTGTTTCCGACAGATGCTCTTCATCCACCTGGAACGGTGGCGTGACAGACGCATTAAGCACTTCGATCTCATGACACAGCACTTCAATGCCGCCGGAAGCAAGCGAGGTGTTCTCAGTGCCTGCCGGGCGCGGGCGAACCTTGCCCGTAATTTTCAGGCAGAACTCACCGCGCACGGATTCAGCAATGGCAAACATGTCCGCACGATCGGGATCGCAAACCACCTGTGCCAGACCGGAGCGGTCACGCAGATCGATAAAGATAACGCCACCGTGGTCACGGCGACGGTGAGCCCAGCCACACAGGGTGACGATCTGTTCGTTCAGCGAAGGATTGAGGTCGCTACAGTAGTGAGTACGCATGAGATGTCTTGCTTTTCTTAGTGTGGAGATCAGTCGCCAACGTAAGTGTCGGCATCGGGTGGTTCAATGGCGGTGGTTGCTTTGGGGGCGGTCGGGGTGACCACGCCCATGGAAATCAGATATTTCAGGGCATCTTCTACCGACATCTCAAGCTCAATCACATCGGCCTTGGGCACCATGAGAAAGAAACCGGAGGTCGGGTTGGGCGTCGTCGGTACGTAAAGGCTTACCATGTCGTTACCCAGGTGTTCACCAATTTCACCGCCCGGTGTGCCGGTCAAAAAGCCAATGGTCCAGCTGCCCTGGCGCGGATACTGCACCAACACCGCTTGGCGGAAGGCTTGGCCAGATGGGGAGAAAACCGTATCGGAGATCTGTTTGACGCTCTGGTAGATGGAGCGCACTACCGGAATTCGGTGCAGCAGTGCTTCCCACCAGCGTACAAGGCGTTGGCCGATAAAATTGGCGGTGAGCAGACCCGTGATAAAAACAATGAGCAGCGTTATCAGGGCGCCAACCCCTGGAATGTTGAAGCCAACCAACGCGCGGGGTTGCCAGGCAACGGGCAGCAGCATGATGGACTGATCCATCATGCCGAGAATGAATGAGAGCACCCAGAGGGTGATGCCCAGAGGCGCCCAGATCAGCAGGCCGGTAATGAAATAGCGTTTCATCGGTGTGCCGCGATGCGGCAGATAAGTTCCAACCCTTGATTATAGCGGACCCGAGCCCATTTCTGTAGGACGGTCTACAGCACGTTGCCCAACTGAAAGATCGGTAGGTACATGGCAATCACCATGCCACCGATAATGAGACCCAAAATGACCATCATCACAGGCTCTAATAAGCTGCTCAGCATGCTCACGATGTCACTGACTTCACGTTCGTAGATGTCGGCGACTTTTTTGAGCATGTGGTCCAATGCGCCCGACTCTTCACCGATAGCGACCATTTGCACGGCCAGTGCTGAAAAGACGGTTTGTTGCTTCATAGCCGTTGAGAAACTGGCCCCTTGTTGCAACAGGCGATGCATCTTGCGGGTGGCCACCACAAATTCCCGGTTGCGGGCTGTTTCGCCGGCCGGGGCCAAAGCATCGAGCAAAGGAATGCCCGCGCTGATCAGGCTGGAAATTGTCTGGCTCCAGCGGGCCAGTGCGGCTTTCTGGAGCAGATTTCCCAGAATCGGTAAGCGGAGCAACCAGCGGTCCGTGGTGTTTTGCCAAGCGGGCGTTTTTTGCCAGTGCCGGTGCATAAAGAAAGTGCCTGCACTGATTGCGCCGAATAGGAGTACGCCGTTGTCTTGAAGCCAAGCAGACCCATCAATCAGCAGTCGCGTCGGCCATGGCAGCGCCGCACCAAAACTGGCGAAGCTTTGTTCGAAGGCGGGCACCACAAAGAGCAGCATCAGGATGCTGACCGCCAGGGCAATGGCGAGGATGGCGATCGGGTAAGCCAGGGCGCTGCGGATTTTCCCCTGTAGGGCCTGCATTTTTTCGTGATAATTGGCGATGCGATCCAGCATGACATCAAGGAGACCGGCTTGCTCGCCAGCGGCAACCAGGGTGCAGCTGAGCGTATCAAAGACCTCCGCGTGTTGCTGCATGGATTGGGCGAGGGATGTCCCCATTTGCAAATCCGTGCGCATCTGTAACAACATCTGGCTGGCCTGGGGTTCTTCCTGGCTTTTGGCGAGTAGCTCCATGGCAGAGAGCAGCGGCACACCGGCATGGATCAACGTCGCGAGCTGACGCAGGATCAGCCCCGTGGTTTTTGTGGACAGCGTCGGTTGCCAGCGCCAGGGTCGATTGAGCTGCAGTGGCGTGATGCCGCGTTGCCGAAGTGCGACGCGTGCGTGGACATCGCTGCTGGCTCGGATTTCGCCTTTGAGCAGGGCGCCATTCTGGGCGACGCCGGTCCAGTCGAAGCGGCGCAGCGCGCCTGACTCGACTTTAGCCACGTCGATCCTCGGTCGCTTCCGTTTCAGACAGCACTTCTGACAACGAGGTGAGGCCAGCCATCACTTTGTCGAGACCTGCGCGGCGGAGGCTGTTCGAACCTTCTTGGGCGGCCTGTTGGGCAATGTCTAAGGTGCTGCCGTCGTTGAGCATGCTTTTCTGTATGGCGGGTGAAACGCGCATCACTTCAAAAATACCGACCCGACCTTTGTAGCCGGTTTGATGGCACTTGCTGCAGCCATTGGCCTTGTAGAGGGTCCATTGACCAGTGTCTAGCGCATGGACATCGGCATCGGTGAAGCCGGCGTCGTGCAGCAAAGCCGCGACGGGCTTGTCGGCGATGCGGCATTCGCACAGGCGACGTACCAGTCGTTGGGCAACAATTAGCAGGACGCTGCCAGCGACGCCATAATTGGGTAAACCCAGCTGTCGCAGTCGCTCCAGGGTGGCCGGCGCCGAGCGGGTATGCAGCGTTGAAAGCACCAGGTGCCCGGTTTGCGCCGCTTTTAAAGAAGTCTCAGCGGTCTCGGCATCCCGGATTTCGCCAACCATCAGAATATCCGGATCCTGCCGCATAAATGCCCGTAGCGCGACAGCAAAAGTCAGACCGGTGCGCTCATCAATGTTGACCTGATTGATGCCCACCACCGGAATTTCTACCGGATCTTCCACGGTGGCGATGTTGACGCCGGGTTGGTTGAGCGCGTTGAGGCAGGCGTAAAGCGTGACGGTTTTGCCGGAGCCGGTAGGGCCCGTGACCAATACCATGCCACTCGGTTGATGAATGGCCTGGGTGAGTTGGTCCAGCTGAGCGGGGGACAGACCGATTTCGCTGAGCCCAAGCCGCGCATCTTGCCGGTCCAGAATACGCAGAACAATTTTTTCGCCATAGAGCGTTGGCATGGTGCTGATGCGCAGATCGATCAGCGTGCCATCATCCGCCTCTGCGCGGAGCTGGCCATCCTGGGGCAGGCGTTTTTCAGCGATATCCAGCTTGGATAAGACTTTAAGCCGGGAGGCCACCATGTCTTTAAATTGATCGGGCGGAGACTCTTGCGCGCGGAGCACCCCATCGATGCGGTAACGAACACGATAACTGTTTTCGTAGGGCTCAAAATGGATGTCCGAAGCGCCACGTTCAATGGCGACACTCAGGGTCTTTTGTAAAAAACGCACCACAGGTGCTTCATCGACCGCCGTGTCACTGCTGTTGCGCAAGCCATTGGACGATGGCAGCGGCCCTTGGTTGCGAACGGCGGCTGCGCACAAGGCCAGTTGGGTGACATCGGCAACGCAGGGGTCGATCTCCAGCCCGGTCTGAAAGCGTAGCCCGCTGATCAACGTGTCATCGGTAGGGTCAGCCATGGCCAAGCGCAGCCGTTTGCCGGACAGGCTGATGGGGTAAAAGCGTGGGTTGGGCGCCAACTCAATGCCGGGGCAGGCCGGCATTGGGTGTGTCGGGTCAAGATCAACATAGGCAAAGCCGAAGGTTGTTTCTATAAACCGCGCAATGGCGGGCGCTTCGATCAGTGTGGCCGTTACCAGTTCTGCCGGTAGGCTGGTCTGTCTTTGCAGCGCGCGAAGCTGACAACGCGCAACGGCCTCTTCGGGAATGAGCCCGCTCTGGATCAGGGCTCTGGCCAGCGTGCTCATGGGGTTCGGTTAAGAAGAACTTCCAGCACAAAACGACTGCCTACGTAGGCCAGCAATAACATGACAAAACCGGCAATTGTCCAGGCGGTTGCCTTAGCGCCACGCCAACCGCGCACCTTGCGTCCAACCAGCAAAGCGCCAAAAATCAACCAAGACAGGAAGGCGAAAATCGTCTTGTGATCGGCACGAATCCACTGCCCGTTAAACTGCTCAGACACCAAAACGCCGGTCGCCAGCGAGGCGGTGAGCAGTAGAAAAGCAATGCTCAACATGCGGAACAGCAGGTTTTCCATACGCATCAGCGGCGGAAAACGTCGCTCGGCGCTTAGGCGAGCAGGATGGTGCAGTTCGCGTTCGGCAATCCAGAGTAGACATGCCTGCAGCGTCGCCAGCAGAAAAACACCGTAGGCCAGCATGGCCAGAATAAAATGCAACCGGAAGAGCCAGGCGTTAATGTGAACCAGGGGGTGTTCTACCGGAAAAATCAGCGGCAAAAGCACACCAGCGCACGCCGTGGGCAGAATCAGGGCAAGCAGCCCGCGTTGTTTGTAAGCCAAGCTTTCGAAACCATGCAAAAGTACCGCCAGCCATAAGATGACAGAGACCGTGAGCGCGAATGAAAAGCGCACCGTGCCGCCATCAAACATCTCCAGATAAAGCGCTGCGGCATGAACCGCAATCGCAAAGCCCAGTAGCGCAGGCGAAACCCCGGTTGCCGCGCTTTTCGAGGCGGGGTTCACTATCGTCTGAGCGAGTCGGGAACCCGACTGATGGGCCACCTGACGCAGCACCTGCCAGCTCAATAAACCATAAGCGAGCGCAGCAATGATCGTCAGTAACGTGGCGAGCGGGAAGGGAAGCGATACAATTGTCGGCATAGGCTCTATTTATATCATGTGCCCCGACCAAATGTTCGAGACTGATCAATGCTGGAAAATCTGACCCAACGGCTTGGCCGTGTCATGAAAACCATGCGTGGCGAAGCCCGCATGACAGAAGCCAATATTGGCGATGCCTTGCGAGAAGTGCGCATGGCCCTGCTGGAAGCGGATGTGTCCCTTCCAGTGGTGAAAGACTTTGTTGCCCAGGTGAAAGAAAAGGCGCTGGGCGAAGATGTCGTCGGCTCTTTGACGCCGGGTCAGGCCTTTGTGGGCGTGGTGCACGAGCAGCTCAAGCAGCTGATGGGTGAGGCCCAGGTGCCATTGGCCCTGAACCAGCAACCACCGGCCATTATTCTTATGGCAGGTTTGCAGGGCGCCGGTAAAACCACTACGGTGGGTAAGCTGGCGCGCTGGCTCAAGCAGCATCAGAAGAAAAAAGTCATGGTGGTGTCGTGTGACGTTTACCGTCCAGCCGCTATCGATCAGTTAAAACATGTGGCCGAACAGGTCGGTGCAAGCTTTTTTCCATCCTCACCGGATCAGAAACCGCTGGATATTGCGGCTGCAGCCGTAGATTGGGCGCGTAAGCATCACGAAGAAGTGCTGATCGTCGATACGGCCGGTCGTCTGGCCATTGATCAGGCCATGATGGACGAGATCAAGGCGCTGCACGCGCAGTTAGATCCGATCGAAACCCTCTTCGTGGTTGACGCCATGCTGGGTCAGGATGCCGTTAATACGGCCAAGGCCTTTAACGAAACCTTGCCGCTAACGGGCGTCGTCCTTACCAAGCTGGATGGGGATGCCCGCGGCGGTGCGGCGCTATCCGTGCGCGCGGTGACCGGCAAACCGATTAAATTTGTGGGTGTGGCAGAAAAACTGGATGGTCTGGAGCCGTTTTATCCGGACCGCATGGCCTCGCGCATCCTCGGCATGGGCGATATTCTGTCGCTGGTTGAAGCGGCCTCGCAGCAGGTCGATATGGATCAGGCGGCAGCCATGGCCCAGAAGATCAAATCCGGGAAAGGTTTTGATCTGAACGACTTCCGGGCACAGGTTGCCCAGATGCGACAAATGGGCGGCATGTCCGCGCTGATGGATAAACTGCCTGCAAAATTTGCCGAAGCAGCCGCCAATATGCCGGCCGGCAGTGACGAAAAAATGGCTAAACGTATCCAGGGCATTATCGACAGCATGACGCCGGATGAACGTAGCAAGCCGGAATTGATCAAGGCCAGCCGTAAGCGCCGTATTGCTACCGGTGCCGGGGTTCAGGTACAGGAAGTGAATCGTCTTTTGAATCAGTTCGAACAGACGCAGAAGATGATGAAGCAGTTTGGGAGCATGTTTAAAGGCAAGGGCGGCATGATGAAGATGATGCGAGGCGCCAAGTCCATGTTCGGCGGCAAACTACCGTTCTGATTTTTGTTGGAGGCTTCAAGCAAAAAGGGCACCCTAGGGTGCCCTTTGCTATTGGGATGAGCGGGAATTATTGCGCTAATGCCTTGCGCAGGTAATCCACAACACCTGCCCGATCAATCATCGTAGCTTCAGCATCGCGGCGGCCCTTGACCTCGATCTGGCCAGCGGCCAGACCTTTTTCGCCAACCACCAGACGTTGCGGAATGCCGATCAGTTCCATATCGGCAAACATGACGCCAGGACGTTCGTTACGATCATCCAGCAACACGTCGAAACCAGCGGCAATGAGTTCTTCATAAAGTTCGCTGGCGGCTTGCTGGATGGCCGGCGACTTGTGATAACCCATCGGCACGATCGCCACGGTAAACGGTGCAATGGCGGCCGGGAAGGCAATGCCCTTGTCATCGTGATTCTGTTCAATGGCCGAGCCGACAATACGCGTCACGCCAATACCGTAGCAGCCCATCTCCATGACGTCGGTTTTGCCCTGCTCATTGAGGAAGGTGCAGTTCAGCGCTTCAGCATACTTGGTGCGCAGCTGGAAGATGTGGCCAACTTCGATGCCGCGTACGATGTCGAGTGTGCCCTTGCCGTCGGGTGACGCATCGCCC
>Ga0209066_10003271_pt1 | contig 18642 bp, 17 predicted proteins | sample All_14_2_FD_187198 | JGI IMG/M metagenome (GOLD analysis project Ga0209066, IMG submission 187198) | Freshwater microbial communities in response to fracking from Pennsylvania, USA - Allegheny Zone_MetaG_DW_15 (SPAdes) (version 2) ... | reverse complement strand
GCGCGCTGACGCGGGACGAGATTATTTGCCCGCTTCGGCGGCCTTCTTCTTGTCCTCTTCCTCTTTCCGCTTCTTTTCCGCCGCCATGAACGCCTTGTAGACGACGTCGATTTCATCGTTCTGGCGCAGCAGCTTCGATTGCGGATCGATGCGCACATGCGCGCCGGCGGGCACGCGGACGCTGCCGATGCCCTTGGGCATGTCCAGCGTCTGGAGCACGCCCCCGACCTCTATGTCGACGGGCATGGGGAAGGGCAGGTCGCCCGGCGTCTTCCACTTGAGCGTCAGTACGTCGCCATCGGTGATCGATACCAGTTCGGGCAGTTCCGGGCGGCGCAGATAGACGTCGAAGAACCAGCCATAATCCTTGCCGGTCACCTGTTTGACGATGCCCTCATACTCCTTCGTATCGGCGAAGCGGGGCGCGAAATTGCCGGGCTTCGGGTCCGGACGGCCGTAGACGATGCGGCGGGTGATATCGAAGAAATTGCGGTCGCCGACCAGCGACCGGAAGGTGTGGAGGATCAGCGCGGCCTTGAAATAGATATCGTGGCCGGGGCCGATATCGTCGTTGTAAACTTCCTCCTCGGTCTTGGACGTGCCCGACACGATGGGATATTTGTTGTTGAGCTGGCTGCGCAGTTTCCACAGGCCGGCCATGTAGGGCATCTCGCCGCCGCGCCATTGGGAATAGAGCGGCTGCATGTAGCTGCCATAGCCTTCGTGCAGCCACATATGGTCCCAGTCGCTGTTGGTCAGCTGGTTGCCGAACCATTCATGGCTGAATTCATGCTGGAACAGCCAGTCGAAGCCCTCCGGCGCTTTCTTGTAGCCATTGCCATAGGCGTTGATGGTCTGGTGCTCCATGCCGAGGTGCGGGGTTTCGACCACGCCCAGCTTCTCGTCGCCGAAGGGGTAGGGGCCGATCATGTCCTCAAAGAAATCGAGCGTGGGCGCGAATTCCGCGAACAGCGCCTTCGCCTGTTCCTCCTCGCCCGGCAGATACCAGTAGCGCATGGGGATGGTGTTGCCGAAGCGGCTCTTATAGTCGCCCTCGATCACCTTATAGGGGGCGATGTTGAGGGCGATGGCGTAGCCGTTAGGGTGCTTGGCCGACCAGTTCCATGTCTTGCGGCCGTCTGGGAGGTCAGTGACGCCCATGAAGCGGCCGTTGGACGGGGCGACAAGATCGCCGGGGACGGTGATGTGCAGATCGACTTCGCCGATCTCTACCGTCGGATTGTCGTAGCAGGGCCAGAACAGGTCGCAGCCCTCGCCCTGAACGGCGGTGGCGATCCACGGCTTGCCATCCTTCGTCTCGCTCCAGACGAAACCGCCGTCCCAGGGAGCCTTGACCGCGACATGCGGCGTGCCGGCATAGGTGACCGTGAGGGCGAAGCTGTCGCCCTTTTTCGTCGCTTTGGGCAGCGTGACGCGGACCATGCCCTCCGGGTTCGTCCATGCGGACTTGGGCAGTGCCTTGCCGTCGAGCGCGATGGCGCTGATCGGCAGGTTGCGGTCAAGATCGAAGACGACCGCCTTGGCCCGTGCTTTCGCCGTGAAGCTGAGCGTGGCGACGCCGGCAATGGCGTAGCGGTCAGGAAATACCTCAAGCGCGAGATCGGCGCGGGTGAGGTCGAGTGCCTTCTGCTCGGGCGTCAGCGGCAGGCCGGACGCTTCGGTGCGCTTTGTGAGCGGCGGCTTGCCCTTTTCGGGTTTTGCCGTCTGGGCGACGAGCGGTGCGGTGCTGGCCAGAGCGAGAACCGATACAAGCCCTGCGATCCGTTTCATTAACGTTCCCCTTTATATGGATCGCGCACCCATAGCGCCGCGCGACGGGAAAGGGGAGTGGGGTCAGGTCGCCGGTGCGGCGGCCTGCATCTGCGCAATCAGCGCGTTATCGATTTCCTTTTGCCGCTTGTACGCTGGCCGTTCGCGCAGGCGTGCGGCGTATGCCTCCAGTATCGGCGTGGACGGGATCGAGCCGAAGGCCAAGCCCCAGTCGACCTGCGCGCCGACATAGACGTCCGCGGCGGTGAACTGGTCGCCGCAAATCCAGGCCGGGCCGGATACGGCCTTTTCCAGTGTCGCCGTCGCATGTTCGAACGTGCCGTAGCCGGCCATGCGGTCGCGTCCCTCCGGCAAGACGAAGCCCAGCGCCCTGTTGGTGACGGCGGCCTCCACCGGGCCTGCGGCAAAGAACAGCCAGCGATAATAGTCCGACCGGTCCGTCGTCGGCGGTGCAAGGCCCGCTTCGGGAAAGGCATCTGCCAGATAGGCGCAGATGGCGGCGCATTCCGTGACGACCTTGCCGTCATGGACGATCGCGGGCACCTTCCCCATCGGGTTGATGGCCAGATAATCCGTGCCCTTCATCGTGGAGGCATAGTCCAGGATGACAGCCTCATACGGGACGCCGACTTCCTCGAGCATCCAGCGGGCGATCTGTCCGCGCGACATCGGATTGGTGTAGAGCGTGATGGCGGGTGTCACCGGCGTCCTCCTCCTTGATTTATCTAGAACATATAGAGAACAATCGAGTCGCGAAAGAGCCTTTGTCGATCGTCTGGACCGTGCTGCCGATCAGGCGGCGCTTTCGCGCGATTTCGCCTGCGCCAAGGGAACGGTGATTTCGAACGCCGCGCCCGGCGCATGGTCTTCGTCGAGTGCAATGCTGCCGTTCATCTGTTCGACCATGCCGCGGGATATGGCCAGACCCAACCCCGTGCCCGGCTGCTCGCTGATGCCCTGCGTATGTTCGAGTTGCGCGAAGCGATCGAACAGGCGGTGGCGCAGATGTTCGGGGATGCCCGGTCCTTCATCGACAACACGGATGACGGCCCGGTCGCCGCGCTGCGCCAGGAATATGTTCACTTCGCTTTCGCTGGGGGAAAATTTGGCGGCGTTGGAAAGCAGGTTGACCACGGCCTGCTCCAGACGTTCGGCGTCGACGTGCGCCACCACAGGCTTTGCGGGCAGGTGCAGGATGAGCGTCGACCCCGCCCGCGTGGCGAAGGGACGATTCTGTTCGACCACATCCCGCAGCAACTGGCACAGATCGACGTCGGCGACGTTCAGCACCATGCGGCCCGCATCCAGCCGGTCCATGTCGAGCAGGTCGTCGACGAGCCGGCGGAGGCGCTGTGCGTTGCGTGCGGCGATGTCGACAAGATTGCGGATCTGTGGCGACGCCGCCTCCTGCGCGGGAGCGTGGATCAGCCCGAGCGCGGCGATGATCGACGTGACCGGGGTCCGCAGTTCATGGCTGACGGTGGAGACGAACTGTTCCTTCATCCGCACGATGTCCTGCAGTTCCGTGCGGTGCCGGTTGGCGTCCTCCTCACCCATGTTCGCAAAGCCGATGGTAAGCGGCCCGGCCATCAGGTGGGCGATCATCATGTCTTCATCGGAAAAGGCATCAGGCTCTGCCGCATGATATTTCAGCACGCCGACCGTGCGCCCCAGATGCGGGATCGGTACGACGATCATCGAGCGCAGGCCGACGCGCCGGCACGCCGCGCGATTGACGCGCGAGTCGGTTTCCGAATCCGCACAACGCAGCGGATGGCCGGTGAGGATGCTCATGCCCGACAGGCTCGCGTTGAGCGGCAGACGCAGTCCGACGAGACTGGCCGAGGTGCCGCTGGCCGCGGCGTAATACAGCTGATCACGATCGCGCAGTTCGATGACGATACCGTTGGCCTGCGGCATGACCGCAGGTGCGCTGACGATGGCCTGCATGATCGCATCAAGATCGGCAGGCGCCGCGCTCACGGCTTCCTGCACGGCGATCAGACCTCTGAAGCGGTCGATATCCATTCAGCGTGTTGCTCAGTGGCCCCAAAGAGACAGCAACAAAATGCCGGGCGTTGCGAAACAAGGCAAGAGGTTAGCGTCGTTGTCGCCGCTTTCACCATGACGGGCGGCGCCGGCGCGGGTGCATCTCGGATGTGCTAGCCGATCGGTCGAAACTGCCCGAAGCGCAGGAAATGAATGACTTGCTCGGCCACCGGACGGGCATAGAGCATCGATGTGTGGGCGACGGGCAGCACCAGATGATCGGCCTGACCGGCGACAAATGTTGCCGCGACGCTGACCTTTCCATCGTGCGGCGCGCGGAAAATCATGTCGGGAAGCAGGGGTGCGAGCGATGTGTTGCCGGCGATGACGCCCGCGGGATAGTCTATGGAGCCGAGCAATGCCTCCACTTCCGGGGCGCGGACGGTGCGGAGCACACGCCCGGCCCGGTTGAGCACGGGGCCGTTCAGCCGCAGGCGGTGCAGAAGGTCCGCCAGTTCGCTGCCGCCATTGGGTGTGCCAAGCATGACGACATGACCCAGGCCCTGCGGGCGATGACGCGCCAGATAGGCGCGCAGGACAAGGCCGCCCATCGAATGGCCGACGAAATGCAGCTTACCCGACCGGCCGTCTGCGAAAGGGATTACGCGCCGGTGCACATGATCGACGATCCGTTCCAGCGGCCAGCGCCATGACGGATAGAGCGGGTTCAGCACCGCATAGCCCCGTTGCCGCAAGCGTCGGGCGAGCAGGGCGGTCTGCAGCGGCAGTCCGCCAAAACCATGAAGGAGGACGACGCCTTCCGACGTCTGTCCTCCTTCAATTCCTTGCATCGGCATTATGCCGTCAGCAGTTTACTTGGCCTTGGAGTCCGCCGTCGGCTTCCGCGTGCCACCCTTCTTGCCCTTCTTGGGCGCTGCAGGGGTGATCTGGAAGGCGAGGGCGTCGTCCTTGAGCCGGACATGGACCTCACCGCCGTGGACAAGCTTGCCGAACAGCAGTTCCTCGGCCAGCGGCTGCTTGATCTTTTCCTGCATCAGGCGGCCCATCGGGCGCGCGCCGTACAGCTTGTCATAGCCCTTGGCGGTCAGCCATGCCTTTGCCTCGTCGTCCAGCGTGATGTGGACGTCGCGGTCGGCAAGCTGCAGCTCCAGCTGGAGGATGAACTTGTCGACGACGCGCGCGACCACTTCGGTCGGCAGGTAACCGAACGGCACGATGGCATCGAGGCGGTTGCGGAATTCCGGGGTGAAGAGCTTTTTCACCGCATCTTCCTGAACATCGTCACGCGTCAGCGTGCCGAAGCCGATGCCTTCGCGCTCCATGTCGGACGCGCCGGCATTGGTGGTCATGATCAGGATGATGTTGCGGAAATCGACCGTCTTGCCGTGGTGATCGGTCAGGCGACCATTGTCCATCACCTGCAGCAGGATGTTGAACAGGTCCGGATGCGCCTTTTCGATCTCGTCCAGCAGCAGCACGCTGTGCGGGTTCTGGTCGACGGCATCCGTCAGCAGGCCGCCCTGATCATAGCCGACATAGCCCGGAGGCGCGCCGATCAGGCGGCTGACCGAGTGCCGCTCCATATATTCCGACATGTCGAAACGCTGGAGCGGGATGCCGAGCAGCGACGCGAGCTGGCGCGCCACCTCTGTCTTGCCGACGCCGGTGGGGCCGGAGAAGAGATAGTTGCCGATCGGCTTGTCCGGATCGCGCAGACCCGCACGGCTGAGCTTGATGGCCGAGGACAGCACTTCGATCGCCTTGTCCTGGCCGAAGACGACGCGCTTCAGATCCTGGGTGAGCGTGTTCAGCACGGTCTTGTCGTCGGACGACACGGTCTTGGGCGGGATGCGCGCCATGGTCGCGATGACCTGCTCGATCTCCTTGGGCGTGATCGTCTTCTTGCGCTTGGCGGGCGGCACCAGCATCTGCATCGCGCCGACCTCGTCGATCACGTCGATCGCCTTGTCCGGTAGCTTGCGGTCGTTGATGTAACGCGCCGACAGCTCCACCGCCGCCTTGATGGCATCAGGCGTGTACTTGACGTTGTGATGTTCCTCGAACGCCGAGCGCAGGCCGGCGAGAATCTTGATCGTATCCTCGACCGTCGGTTCGTTGACGTCGATCTTCTGGAAGCGCCGAAGCAGCGCCCGGTCCTTCTCGAAGTGATTGCGGAACTCCTTGTAGGTGGTCGACCCGATGCAGCGGATCGTGCCACCCGACAGGGCCGGCTTCAGCAGGTTGGACGCATCCATTGCGCCGCCACTGGTCGCGCCTGCGCCGATGACCGTGTGGATCTCGTCGATGAAGAGCACCGCGTGCGGCATCTTTTCCAGTTCGGTGACGACGGCCTTCAGCCGCTCCTCGAAATCGCCGCGATAGCGAGTGCCGGCCAGCAGCGCGCCCATGTCGAGCGAGTAGATGACGGCTTCCTTCAGGACATCGGGCACTTCGCCTTCGACGATCTTGCGCGCCAGGCCCTCGGCGATCGCCGTCTTGCCGACGCCCGGATCGCCCACATAGAGCGGGTTGTTCTTTGACCGGCGGCACAGGATCTGAATGGTCCGGTCGACTTCGGCGGAGCGACCGATCAGCGGATCGACCTTCCCCTTCATCGCCTTCTCATTGAGGTTGACGGTGAACTGATCCAGGGCGCTGTCCTTCTTGCCCTTGCCGTCCGCCTGCTTCTTGTCTTCCTCCTGCACGCCCTTGGTCTCCCGCTGCTCGGGTGTGGCGGTTCCCTTGCCGACGCCATGGCTCAGATAGCTGACCGCATCGAGCCGGCTCATGTCCTGCTGCTGCAGGAAGTAGACGGCATAGCTCTCGCGCTCCGAGAAAAGCGCAACGAGGACGTTGGCGCCCGTCACCTCATCCTTGCCGGACGACTGGACGTGCAGGATGGCGCGCTGGACCACGCGCTGGAAACCGCTGGTGGGGGAGGGATCAGTCGCACCCTCTACCTTCAGGCTGTCGAGTTCATTGTCGAGATAGGTGGTGACGGCATCGCCAAGCTCGCCAAGGTCGACGCCGCAGGCCTGCATCACCTTGGACGCATGCTCGTCGTCGATCAGCGCCAGCAGCAGATGTTCGAGCGTCGCATATTCGTGGCGGCGCTCCGACGCATGCGTCAGCGCGTTGTGCAAAGTGGTTTCGAGTGCGGCCGCGAAAGATGGCATTATACTATTCTCCAATCCCCGGAGAGGGGGAGTGCTCGAAAACCAATGTCGGTATTGCCGGGGCAACGATCAAGCCGTGCCCCTATGGCCGCTCCGTTCGCCTGCCCGGTGGGGCGGCGGTGGAGGGATGGCGCCCTCACTTGCGGAAAAGCGCCTCGGCCGTCGCCTTGTGGCCGACGGCCTGACCGATCTTGGCCTTGGTACGCGCGATTTCGGCCTGCAAAGCCTCTACCCGCGCCTCCAGTTCGGAAACGGACAAGGGATCGAGATCCTGGCGCTTTAGATCGGCCAGAATATCGCCCGTCTTCTTAGGGAGATACTCGTCCATGTCCATGAACTGCAATGTTGACCCTAACGGGCAGGCTGTCAATAAGGCCGCACGGACCAGTGTCGCTTTTTGGGTGCATTGCAGCATGGTCGAGCGTGGGGGTAGCGAGTGAGCATGACGGGTGTTCCCGAAACCATGACGGCCATCGCCATTTCGGCGCCGGGCGGACCGGAGGTGCTGGTGCCAACGACGGTTCCAGTGCCGCAGCCCGGCAAGGACGAGGTGCTGATCCGCGTGGCGGCCGCCGGCGTAAACCGGCCCGATTCCATGCAGCGGCAGGGCAAATATCCACCGCCGCCGGGCGAAAGCGACATTCCCGGACTGGAAATCGCCGGCACGATCGTTGCGGCGGGCGAAGGCGTTGAGGAGATCGTGGTCGGGCGTACCGTCTGCGCGCTGATCGGCAGCGGCGGCTATGCCGAATATGCGGTGGCCCCGGTCGGCCAGTGCCTGCCCGTGCCGGCCGGATACGACATTGCCGAGGCAGCGGCCCTGCCCGAAACGCTGTTCACCGTATGGTCGAACCTGTTCGAGCGCGCCTATCTGGTCGCGGGCGACACGGCGCTGATCCATGGCGGCACCAGCGGGATCGGCACGATGGCGATCAGCCTGTGCCGGCTGTTCGGCGTCACCAGCATCGTCACCTGCGGTTCGGACGAAAAATGCGACGCTGCCCGCGCCTGGGGGGCGACTCACGCCATCAACTACAAGGCCGCCGATTTCGTGGAGGAAGTGGCGCGCATCACCCAGGGCAAAGGGTGTGATGCCGTGCTGGACATGGTCGGCGGCGATTATGTGCCGCGCAACCTGAAGTGCCTGGCCGAGGACGGGCGCCATGTTTCCATCGCGACGCAGGGTGGCGCAAAAGCGACGCTGTTCATTCCCGAGATCATGACGAAGCGGCTGACCGTTACCGGATCGACGCTGCGGCCCCGCCCGCGCGGTTTCAAGGCGCTGGTCGCCTATGAGATCGAGAAGGTCGTGTGGCCGTTCGTAGAGACCGGCGCGCTGCGCCCGGCTATGGATCGGCGCTTTCCGCTGGCCGAGGCCGCAGCGGCGCATGCGCGGCTGGAGGCGGGCGATCATTTCGGGAAAATCATACTCATCCCGTAGTCAAACCGTCATATTCCAAGCCAAACTGTAACATCATGTTGCTAGTGGCCTGATCCCGAGAGCAATAGCCCGGGGCGTGACATGAATTTCATCAGCCGGCTTCCGTTCGCCGATGATGTCGATGCCGATAGCGCAACGATCTTCCATCTGCCCGAGCGCAATGATGGAGATCGCCGCAAGTATCGGACCATCTGGATTTCCGATATTCATCTGGGAACACGCGGATGCAACGCGCATATGCTGATCGACTTCCTGGATAGTGTCGACAGCGAGACCATGTATCTGGTCGGTGACATCATCGACGGGTGGCGGCTGAAGAAACGCTTTTACTGGCCGGCCGCGCACAACGACATCGTCTGGCGCATCATGAAGCGGGCCAAGCGCGGCACGCGCGTTGTGTATATTCCCGGCAACCATGACGAGATGTTCCGCCAGTTCACCGGCATGAACTTTGGTGGCGTGGAAATCCGGCGCAAGGCGATCCACCAGACCGCCGACGGCCGCAAGCTGCTGGTGCTGCACGGCGACGAGTTCGACACGATCATGCTGGCGCACCGCTGGCTCGCCTTCGTGGGCGACGCCGCTTATACCGCGCTGATGGGGCTCAACCGTTGGGTCAATGCGGTGCGGCAGTGGTTCGACCTGCCTTATTGGTCGCTCAGCAAGATGGCCAAGCACAAGGTGAAGAACGCCGTCGAATTCATTTCCAAGTTCGAGGAGGTGGTGGCCCATGAGGCCGGCGCGCGCGGCGTCGACGGCGTGGTCTGCGGCCACATCCACAACGCCGAGATCCGCGAGATCGCCGGCGTCGAATATTATAACGACGGCGACTGGGTGGAGGGATGCACCGCACTGGTCGAGCATTTCGACGGGCGCATGGAAGTGCTGCACTGGGCCGATGAGATGGCCGCGCGCGATGATGTCGCGCTGCAGGCCGACCGGCAGATGGCGGCCTGAACGGGATCGCGCAGGCCGTGCGTATCCTGATCGTCACTGACGCCTGGGAGCCGCAGGTGAACGGCGTGGTCCGCACGCTGCGGTCGGTAAGGCGCGAGCTGGAGCAGGCGGGGCATGCGGTGCATGTCATTTCGCCCGATCAGTATGGATCGCTGCCATGCCCGACCTACCCGGAAATCCGGCTGGCCATGGCGCTGCCTGCGACCGTGGGCCGGGCTATAGCGGCCTTTGCGCCCAACGCCGTGCATCTGGCGACGGAGGGACCGCTGTGCCTGGCGGCGCGGCGCTGGTGTCTGCGCAACGGCATCCCCTTCACCACGGCCTATCACACGCATTTCCCCGATTATGTGTCGCAGCGGACCGGGCTGCCCGCCGAATGGTTCTGGACCTATATCCGCTGGTTCCATGGGCCTGCGCGCGCCGTGCTGGTGTCCACGCCATCGGTGATGGAGCAACTGCGTGCGCACGGGCTGGCGCAGGTACGGCGATGGGGCAGGGGGGTCGATCTCGACTGCTTCACGCCTGACGCACCGCCGCCCGCTCTGTTTGCGGAGCTGCCGCGCCCGATACAGCTCTATGTCGGTCGTGTCGCGGTCGAGAAGAATATCGGTGCGTTCCTTTCGAACGCGCATCCGGGATCGAAGGTCGTGGTGGGCGATGGGCCGGCCCGCGTCGAGTTGCAGGCCGCCCATCCGCAGGCGCATTTCCTAGGCGCGATGTCCGGCCGCGAACTCGCAGGGGCCTATGCCGGAGCGGATGTCTTTGTTTTCCCCAGCCGCACCGACACGTTCGGGCTGGTGATGATCGAGGCGCTGGCGTGCGGCACGCCGGTCGCTGCCTATCCCGTCACCGGCCCGGTCGACATCGTGACGCCGGAAACGGGGGCGCTGGCGGAGCAGCTGGAAGCCGCAATCGCAGCGGCGATGGCATGCGACAGGGCGGTGTGCGCGGTCTATGGCGCAAGCTTCACCTGGGCGGCGAGCGCGCGTCAGTTCCTGGACGGCCTTCACCCTTTTAGCGGCGAACAGGAGACGGCGGCCGCCTGAAACGCTTTTCCTTGCCGAGAAGCCCGCAATCCACTACACCTGTGCCCCGATGGCCGTCCTCCGTAGGGCGGCCCTAATTGTTTGTAGTGATGGAGATAGACGGTGGCCCAGCCGCTCATGCCCCACGCGACCGCCAGCTGGCTGGTCGACAACACGGCCCTCAGCTTTGACCAGATCGCGGAATTTTGCGGCCTGCACATCCTGGAAGTCCAGGCCATCGCCGACGATACGGCCGCGACCAAATATACCGGCCGCGACCCCGTCCGCGCGCATGAGCTGACCATGGACGAGATCCACAAGGGCGAGAAGGACAGCAATTACGTCCTGAAGATGCAGAAGGGCCCCGAGCCCGTCCGCCGCACCAAGGGGCCGCGTTATACCCCGGTTTCCAAGCGTCAGGACAAGCCGGACGGTATCGCCTGGATCCTGCGCAACCATCCGGAGATTTCGGACGGCGCGATCGGCACGCTGATCGGCACCACCCGTACCACGATCGCGGCGATCCGCGACCGCACGCACTGGAACTCTCCAACATCGTGCCGAAGGACCCGGTGACGCTGGGGCTGTGCTCGCAGCGCGAACTGGATGCGCTGGTCGCGAAGGCCGCCAAGAAGGCCGGCATCGAAGCGCCGACCGACGCGCGTCTGGACGGCGACCGCGCGGCCCTGATCGAGGAACTGCGCAAGGAGCGCGAAGATTCGGCGCGTCGCGCCGAGGAAGCGCTGCATTCCGAAGAGGCCGCCATCGGCAACTTCGCGACGCTGATCGATCCGTTCAGCAACAACAAGGGGCATGTCGGCTGACATTGCCATCCTGACCGGATCGTCTGATCCCGGTCCAATGTAACAGCACGAACGCCGCCGGTGTGAACCGGCGGCGTTCTGCTTTTCGGGCGCGCGAAGATCAGTCCCGCAGGCGAAATGATATGTTGCATCATATCAATAATGATATACCATCACATAGGTCGGCGGTTGGACGTCGATGAAATGGAGGATGCCCATGTCAGCAGTTGCGGAGGAACGGACTGGCTATCGTAGCGGCGGGCGGTCGCCGGTGGGAATAGGGGGCGCGGTTGCCGTGCATGCGGTAGCGTTCGGCATATTCCTGCTGATGCCCAAGGAGATGATCGAACGGATCACGACAGGCACGCTCGAAACCACCAATATCCCGCTGGCGGCCGATCCGCCGAAGGAAGTGGAAAAGCCGCGCGAGGCGCCGTTGCAAAAGCGCGATGTCCAGACCTTTGTGCCGGATATCGTTGTGCCCACGATCCCGGCGACCGGGCCGGTGATCGACATCACCAACATCCCGGTCACGCCCGTACATGGCGACACGTTCACACCCGATCCGCCCGTAGCGCCGCCCCGTGCGCCTGTATTCGTGGGCGCGCGCGTGAACCAGCGCTATGCCGACCAGTTCCAGCCCGCCTATCCTGCGGGCATGTTGCGCGCGCAACTGGAAGGATCGGTCACGGTGCGCGTGACGATCGGCGCGGATGGACGGGTCAAGGCGATCGACAAACTGACCGCCGCCAGCGACGCCTTTTGGGAAGCGACACGCGATCAGGCAATGCGCCGCTGGCGCTTTGAACCTGCGACCCGTGACGGTGTCGCGGTAGAGAGCGTACGCGAGATGACGGTGCATTTCCGGATCACCTGATACGGCCGGAACCGGCGTCGTGCATTGGCAGGACGCCGGTGACGGGTGGCGGCGGGCGGCGAAAGCGGGCAAGGGAGGGCGCATGCGTTCCTCGCCTGTCCTTGCCGCCTTTCTTTTCATGCTGACCGCTGCCGCATCGCCCGAGCAGAAGGCCGATCTGGAAGCGATCCGTGACGGGGACGTGCGCGTGGCCAGCGTCGGCGAGAAACTGGCGATCGCCAATCTTCCGCTTTGCGCGCGTACCGAAAATCGCCCTGGCCTGCTGTTGCACGATATACGCCAATATAGCGGCGACCTGCAGGACGCTGCGCGCGCCGTGTTTGGCTTTCCGCGTGAGGTTTCCGTCGAGGGCGTCGTGCCGGGCAGCCCCGCCGACCATGCCGGCATCGTGCCGAACAGTGGTGTCGTCGCGGTTGCGGGCGTTGCAGTCGATGGGCTGGGCGCAGGCGGCAAAGGCGATTTCGTGCGCATGTCGGCCATACTGGATCGGCTGGAGACGGCCCTGGCCGCAGGTCCGGTGGCGGTGGAGACCACTGCCGGCACATTCAGCCTGACGGGCACGCCCGGCTGTGTCAGCCGCTTCCAGATCGTGTTCGACGGGGCGGTGAATGCCGGCGCGGACGGGCAATATGTGCAGATCGACGGGCGCATGGTCGATTTCGTGCGCAGCGACGGAGAACTGGCTGCCGTGCTGGCGCATGAACTGGCCCACAACATCCTGGACCATCGTCGTCGCCTGAACGCGGCGGGGGTGGATAGGGGCGTGTTTGGTGGACTGGGCAAAAGCGGTGCGCTGATCCGGGTGACGGAAATCGAGGCGGATCGGCTGTCGCTTTACCTGATGGCCAATGCTGGCTTTGCACCGGAGGACGCCATAGGCTTTTGGGACCGGATGGGCGCGAAGCATGGTTATGGCATATTTTCGGACAACACCCATCTGCGCCGCAAGCCGCGTGTGGAGATGCTGAAGCAGGAACTGGCGGCACTGCAAGCAAGGCGAGGGAAGGCCGCGCCCGGAGCAGTGCTGATCCCGGATTTCGCCCGGCCGCCGTTCGCAGCATTGCGATAGCGCCGTCGCTGCCTATCTTTTGCCCATCATCCCAGTATCAAAGGACGGAACATGGCCGAAGAGATTGCGACACTGGCCGGCGGCTGCTTCTGGTGCACCGAAGCGGTGTATCAGAACCTGCGTGGCGTTTCGTCCGTCGAGAGCGGCTATATTGGCGGGGACAAGGCCAATCCGACCTATGAGGAAGTGTGCACGGGCCGCACCGGCCACGCCGAGGCGATCCGCATCACCTTTGACCCCGATGTGATCGGCTATGCCGACCTGCTCGACATCTTCTTTGCGACGCACAACCCGACGACGCTCAACCGGCAGGGCAACGATGTCGGCACGCAATATCGATCGGCCATATTCCCGCATTCCGCAGAGCAGGAAGCAGAAGCGAAAGCGGCGATCGTCCGTGCGGGCGGCGACTATGCCGACCCGATCGTTACGACGATAGAGCCGCTGGCGACATGGTATCCAGCCGAAGACTATCATCAGAAATATTGGGAGCGGGTGGGCGACCGCAATCCCTATTGCATGGCAGTTATCCCACCCAAGCTGCAGAAACTGAACAAGAAGTTCGCAGACCGGCTGGCCACCGCCTAAGCTGAGGACAAGCTGCGGTTCAGCTTTCCAGCGCTATGGCGGTGCGGCGCGTTGCATGGCATGAAGCCGATGCACGGCGACCATCGGAGGCATGGCTTTGCGAACCTGGACCCTGGCAGCGGCGCCGATTGCCGCACTTCTCCTTTCCGGCTGTATCGCCCGTGCGGCTGCCGATGTGGTCACGCTGCCCGTGAAGGCGGGATCGCAGGTCGTCGACTGGAGCACTACCAGCCAGGAGGAAGCGGATCGCAATCGTGGCCGCGAAATGCGCAAGCAGGAAGAGCGGGATGCGCGTGCGGCGCGCAAACAGGCCAAGGCCGATCGGCAGCGCTGTCGCGATGCCGGCTACGACGATTGCTGACGGAGAGGATAAGATGCGGTTGAAGCGGGGCGCGGCGGTGATGGCCGCGCTGTTGATGGCAGGCGGCGCGCATGCGCAGGACCGCGATGCGCCCTTTTCCTTCGCCGAGAGCGGGGAGAGCTTTACGACGCTGGCTGCGGCTGTGCGTGCCGTCGGCCGCGGTCGTGGCACGATCCTGATCGCGCCGGGCACCTATCGGCAATGCGCCGTCCAGCAGGACGGAGAGATCGCCTACAAGGCGATAGAGGCGGGTACGGCGATATTCGACGGTGCGACGTGCGAAGGAAAGGCGGCGCTGGTGCTGCGCGGACGCGGCGCGCGCGTTGACGGGCTGGTGTTTCAGAACATGCGGGTGCCCGACGGCAACGGCGCGGGCATTCGGCTGGAGCAAGGCTATCTGGATGTCGTAGGCAGCATCTTTCGCAACAGCGAGGAAGGCATCCTGACGGCCGACGACCCCGCAAGCGAAGTCCGTATCGATCGATCGACCTTTTCGCGGCTGGGCCGGTGTGACCGCGATCTGGCCTGCGCACACAGCATCTATATCGGCGGCTATGGCAAGCTGACGGTCACGCGTTCACGCTTCGAGAGAGGGACGGGCGGACATTATCTCAAGACCCGATCGGCCGCTGTCGAGATTGTGGACAATAGTTTCGACGACAGCGCCGGCCAGCTGACCAACTATATGATCGACCTGTCGACGGGGGCCGGCGGCACGATTTCCGGCAATGAAATGGTGCAGGGGCGCGACAAGGACAATTACAGCGCCTTCATCACGGTTGCGCCGGAGGGCCGGGAGCATAGCTCTGCGGGGCTGTCTATTGCCGGCAACAGCGCGTCCTTCGTGCCCGGCCTGTCGCGTCAGAGCACATTTGTCGCGAAGTGGACGGACGATGCCGTCCATATCGGTGCGAACCGGCTGGCCACCGGCATCAAGCAGAGCGACCGGCGGGAATAGGACCGCGCCGGTCGCCCCGATCAGGGGTTTAGCGGCACTTTACCTTGCCGCGATCAAGCTCTCGGCCGAGCAGCGCACCGCCGCCTGCGCCCAGCAGGGTGCCGAGCGTGCCGCCGCCGACGACATTGCCCAGGACGCCGCCGGCCACGCCGCCGATGACCAGACCGGTCGTGCCGTTGTTGCGCTTGCAGTAATAGCGACCGTCGCTGCCGCGATAGACGCGGTCATCGCGCGACAGCTTCCGCGCCTTGTAGCGCCGGTTGTCATAATGTTCGGACGGGTCCCATTTACCGTCGCGATCGCCATCCCAGCGGTGGTCGCGATCACGATGGCTCTGCGCCATGGCCGTCGGGATGGTTGTGGGCGCGGCAACAGCGATGAGCGCTGCGGCTGCGACAAGGGCCTTCTTCATGATATATCTCCTTCGCGAGGCTAAACCCCTTAGCGGTAAGGAAGTTTCAAAGCGCTAGCGAAATGATCAGGGCGCAGGGCAGCTGCTGGCAGCGCTGGCGATGATGTCCAGACAGCGCCCGTCAATCTCTGCCTTTGGCACCGGCAGGCCGATCAAAGCGGCCAAAGTCGGCAGGATGTCGGCCGTCTCCACGCCCAGCGGCTGTTCGAACGGGCGGATGCCCTTGCGCCAGAACAGGATCGGCACGCGCCGGTCGAGATCCCACGGGCTGCCATGCGTTGCGACATAGCCCTTGGCCGGATTTGCGATCGCCATGATGCGCGGCTTCAACATGACCACGACGTCGCCGGACCGCTCCGCATCGAAGCTGGCGCGCGCTTCCTGCAGCAGGCTCCAGCTTTCGGGTGGGCCGGACGGGCTGGGCGTCGCGGCGATCTCTGCGCGGGTGTAGGCAGCCTGCACCTGCGGATGCGCGCGCCAGAGCGCCAGTGCCTCGGTCTCTACCTTGCGGCGCTGGGCCGGGGTGAGCGTGATGTCGAAATACATGTCGCCAGCGACGCCGTCGCCATAGATCAGCCGCCGGTCGCCCATGCCCAGCCGGGCAGCGACCGCTGCCGAAACCGCCTTGGGGGCAAGAGCCGGGTCGACACGCGTTTCCATGGGCATGCCGTTTTCCTGATGGCGCTCCGGCAGGTCGTGGCCGCCATGATCGGCGGTGAGCATGACCACATAATCGACGCCGGACTGATCCAGCTGATCGAAGAAGGCGCCCAATTCGCGATCCAGCGAGGCCTGCTGAATGCACATTTCGGCGCCTTCGGTGCCATAGCTGTGGCCGATATAGTCGTTGGCGGACAGGCCGATCGAGATGATGTCGGTCTGCGCGCCGCGGCCCAGCTTCATGTCGTCGATCAGGGCAGCGGCCAGCACCAGCGTTGCGGCGTCCATTTCCGGCGAGGCGCGAAAGGCCTTCGCATCACCGGCCCCGCGCGCGAAGCGACCGGTGCCGACTGTCTTGCCCTCGCCGATGGAAACCGGGAAGTCCTTGGCCGTGCAATAGTCTGGCAGCTCCATCGCCGGGCGGTCTTCATTCACCAGTTTCATGACGCCCCCGTTGACGCGCTGAACCAGTGGCGAAATCGCTGTGCCGCGATAGCTGGTGAAGCCCTTGCCGCCCCACCACAGCGCGACGTCGGCGGTCGGCCCGCCCATCATGATCGCGGCGCGATCCTTGCCCGCAACCGAAACGACGCGCGTGGCCGGATTGGCGGTCTTCATCCGTCCCCCCAACGTCGGCACGCGCAGGTGGATGGGGGAGGCGACATAGGAATCGCCCGATCCTGTGAGGTCGTCGCTGCCCGCGCTCGCATTTTCATCCTCGGCGCAATAGATCGCCTTTTCCGCGCGCTTGGCCTTCAGGTCGAACCATGTGTTGGCGATGATGCCGGTGCGCGAGGGGCGGCTACCCGTCAGGATGGTGGAGTGACCGGGGCAGGTCTCGGTCGCGGCATGGCTCTGATAGCCGCGCGGGAAGACGGCGCCGTCCTCCAGCCGTTTCATGCCGGCGGTGTAGTGCTGGCGATATTCGTTGAAGAGGTCGCCCGAGAACTGGTCGACCGAGATGGCGACGATGAGTTTCGGCGGTGGCGGCTGCGCGGGGGCAGCGGGTTCCTGCGCCGTGACGGGCGCGGCGGCGCACAAGAGGAGGATGGTGGCGGCGCGGAAGCTTTTCACGAAAATGTCCTTTGGCTTGACGGCGCGGAGTGCGAGACCTAGCCCGCAGCAATGCACCGGACCAGAGGCGCGATGCGGTTTTTTCATGTCGTCCTGATGACGATCGCACTGCTCGTCGCGGGCGGTGTGGCACAGGCGCAGGGTGGGGCGTTCGGCGGCGGCGCAGCCAATGTGCCCGCAACCCTGGTCGCCGAGAGCGCCACGCCGGCGCCCGGCAGCACGATGGACATCGCCTTTGTCATGCGGCCCAAGCCGGGCTGGCACGGATATTGGGAAAATCCGGGCGACGCGGGCCTGGGCATGACGGTCAAGTGGGTGCTGCCCGCTGGCGTTACGGCCGGTGCGCTGCGCTATCCCATTCCGGAGCGTCTGCTGATCTCAAACCTCATGAACTATGTTTACGAGGGGCCTTATGCCGTTCTGGCGCAACTGAAAATTCCGTCCACCGCGCGCCAGGGCGATCGGCTGGCGCTGCGTGTGCGGGGCGACTGGCTGGCGTGTACCGAGCAGATATGCGTGCCGGAGGGGGATGATCTGGCGCTCGACCTGACCGTAGGGGACGGCCGGATCGATCCGGCGCGGCGCGCGGAATTCGACGGCTATCGCATGCGCCTGCCGCGGCCGCTGGGCGCGACCGCCCGCTATCAGATCGCCGAAGGCAAGGCTCGGATCGCCATTCCCTTTCCCGCGGATGCAGCGATCGCGCAGCCCTATTTCTATCCATTGAGCGAGGGCCTGTTCAAATATGCCGCAGAACAGAAGGTTAGCCGGATCGGCGAAGATATCATCATAGAGGCTGATGCAGGCAGTGGTGGGCAGAGCCGTGTCAGCGGGGTGCTGGCCATTGGCCCCCATCGCGGCCTGCGCGTGGATGCGGTGTCCGGCACGGTCGCAGGCGGCGGAAGCGGTGGCGGTCTGTTTGTGGCGCTGCTGGCATTTGGCGGTGCCTTGCTCGGCGGCCTCATCCTGAATGTCATGCCCTGTGTTTTCCCGATCCTCAGCCTCAAGGCGCTGAGCCTTGCCAAGACAGGCATGGATGCGCATGCGGCGCGGCGGGAAGCGATCGCCTATGCGGCGGGCGTCATCCTGACCTGCGTTGTGCTTGGCGGCGCGCTGCTGGCCCTGCGTGCGGGCGGCGCTGCTGTCGGATGGGCGTTTCAGCTTCAGGACCCGCGCATCATCCTGGTGCTGCTGGCGCTGACGACGGCCGTTGCGCTGAACCTTGCCGGAGTGTTCGAGCTTTCCGGTTTTGGTGGCGGGAGCGGTGGCAAGGGTGGCGCCGTTGGCGCATTCTGGACAGGGGCGCTGGTTGCATTCGTGGCGACGCCGTGCACGGGGCCGTTCATGGCGGCAGCGTTGGGTGCGGCACTGGTATTGCCCGCAGCGGCGGCGCTCGCGATCTTTGCCGGATTGGGCATCGGGCTAGCGTTGCCCTTCGTC
>Ga0209066_10003270_pt1 | contig 18644 bp, 14 predicted proteins | sample All_14_2_FD_187198 | JGI IMG/M metagenome (GOLD analysis project Ga0209066, IMG submission 187198) | Freshwater microbial communities in response to fracking from Pennsylvania, USA - Allegheny Zone_MetaG_DW_15 (SPAdes) (version 2) ... | reverse complement strand
AACTCACGCTCGTGTGCCCCGATCCTCACGGTCAAGAACAGCTTCTGCGAAGCGGACAGGTCGAGCCGAAACGCAAACACACATCACGGTCATCCGGGTTCGCCCCGGCCGCTTCGCGCCTCCCCACCCACTGGCAGCCGATCTGGCGCGAGGCTGAGAACGCATGTCCGACGCCCGGACGCCGCCCAGACAGCAAAAACCCCGCGCCGCTGCCGGCACGGGGTTTTCGAAAGATCCGACGATGACGCCGAAATCAGCTGATCTTTTCGACCTGGTTGTATTCCAGCTCGACCGGGGTCGCTCGGCCGAAGATCGAGACGGTGACGCGCAGGCGCGAGCGCTCTTCGTCGACCTGCTCGACCGAGCCGTTGAAGCTGGCGAACGGACCGTCGGTGACCCGGACGTTCTCGCCGATCTCGAACAGCACGACCGTCTTGGGACGCTCGACGCCCTCTTCGATCGCGCCGACGATGCGCTGGACTTCCTTTTCCGAGACAGGCTGCGGCTTGGACGCGCTGCCCAGGAAGCCGGTGACCTTCGGGGTATTCTTGATCAGGTGATAGGCTTCGTCCGAGAGGTTCATCTTCACCAGCACGTAGCCGGGGAAGAACTTGCGCTCGGCATTGACCTTGCGGCCGCGACGGATCTCGACGACGTCCTCGGTCGGAACCAGGATTTCGGAGAAGCTGTCTTCCAGGCCCTGGCTGCGGGCCTGCTCGCGGATGCTCTCGGCCACCTTCTTCTCGAAGTTCGAGTAGGCGTGAACGATGTACCACTTGTGGTTCGGGTTGGACGCGGTTTCGGTGCTCATCGTCTTTTCTTATCCCGCGGCGAACGACAGGAGCGCCTTGGCTCCAAGACCCAGCAGTCCATCGACCGCCGAGAAGAACAGGGCCGCCAGAACCACCATCAGGAACACCATCACCGAAGTGATCCAGGTTTCCTTGCGGGTGGTCCAGGTGATCTTGCGCGCTTCGGCGCGCACTTCCCGGAAGAACTGCACGGGGCTCGTGCGCTTCTTCTTGGGCGCTGCCGGAGCAGCGGGGCCGCCACCGGCGGGCGCGAGCGCAGCCGCCGTGCGGGCGGCGCGGCTCTTGATCGCGGACGGGCTCGAACCCGGTTTCCTGGCCATGCTCTTGAGGCTCACGACTTTCAAATACGAGAGGTCCGGAACCGGATCTCTCGGAAACATAAAATGGCAGGAGTGGGGGGACTCGAACCCACGACTTTCGGTTTTGGAGACCGACGCTCTACCAGCTGAGCTACACTCCTGCAGACCATGGCCCCTTTCGGGTCCCGGTCTCTGGAAATGGACAACGCACCGAAGACCTTCAAGGCCCGTCGGCGCGCTGGGTCCAATCGCCAGAGCCGCGCCATTTAGCAGGGTCGCCTCCGCCGGGCAAGCGGCCGCAAGCCGTCGTATTCGTGTTCGGCGCTCCCGGCGTGCGAAAGGTCGTCAAGCCTGGGCCCTTGAAAGGTCGAGCTGCGGGATCAAAACAGGTCCGCGTCGCGTTATGAGCCCATGACACAGTCAGCCCCGATCCAGCCTGTCAACGATAACGCCGCTCACACCGCCGGGCGAGCGCCCGATCGCGCCGTCGAGAACGAGAGTCTCCGCCCGCCGCCGCAGGACGGCGAGGCGCCCCGCCCGGCGACCGAACCGCCCGGCAGCGAGGACAGCACCCATTCACCCAAGACCCGCACGGATCCAGGGTCGGGCGAGAACTGAAACCGTCGGGCGGTCGCTTGCGCGCCGCCCGCCGTTAAATCAGCCTGCCTTCTTTTCCGTCTTTTCGGCCGAAGCCGAGGTCGACGGCGGGGCGCACTGGATGCCCAGATAGGACCACTTCACGTCCGTCAGCTGACGGCCGCATTCGGTGTTCTTTCCGAGATCCTTGCCCTGCAGGGAGATCGCCACACCCTTGCTCGGGTCCGGCGCCGGACTGGCGGAGCTGATATCGTAATAACCGCCCGCACGACCACGAACCACCAGACACGACGTAGTTTCGACCGGCCTTACGCAGCCGGACGCCGTGACAGACTTGGCTTCCAAGACAACCTTCTGGGCCTGCGCGACTTTCGTCGTCGCGCCGCCATCGCTGCAACCGGTCAAACCAAACGCTAACAGACTGGCCGCCGCGGCGGCCCTCACGAACCATACCCGCATACGTTCCTCCGTATCGTTGGCTCCGCGAACGAAGCAAAGAGAAGTCTGCGCCCCGTTTGGGGAGCAGGCAATGGCATTTTTGACGCATTTCGAAAAAGCGTTGCGGCGCGTTTTGACGATTTGGCGAAAGATTTTCCCGGAGCGCCATCAGAGGAGCTGAGTTGACTTCTCCGCCCCGCTCCTCAAATGAAACCAGCGTCGCCTCAGGGCCGTGGCGGCGATACCGGATTTACCTTTTCGCGCTTCTGCGCCCAGGACCGAAACATTGACGATGACGGCCGTCCCAGCTCCCGCCGCCCCGATCCCCGCCCCGGTGAAAGAAGCCGCGCAGTCCGTCGAGACGGTGCTGTGGGTGAAACACTGGACCGATCGCCTGTTCAGCTTCGCCATCACCCGTCCGGCCAGCTTCCGCTTCCGCTCGGGTGAGTTCGTGATGATCGGCCTGCCGCCCCGCGAGGAACTGGGCGAGAAAAAGCCGGTCCTGCGCGCCTATTCCATCGGCTCGCCCAGCTTCGCCGAGGAGCTGGAGTTCTTCTCGATCAAGGTGCCCGACGGTCCGCTGACCTCGCGCCTTCAGCAGATCAAGACCGGCGATCAGGTCCTGCTGGGCAAAAAGCCGACCGGCACCCTGGTGCTGGACGCCGTACGCCCCGGCAAGCGCCTGTTCCTGTTTGGCACCGGCACAGGCCTCGCGCCCTGGCTGTCGGTGGCCCGCGATCCCGACGCCTACAGCCGCTTCGAACGCGTGATCGTCGCCCATGGCGTCCGTGAAGTGCAGGAACTGGCCTATCGCGACTTCTTTACCTCGGAAATCTTCGACGATCCGCTGGTCGGCGACGAGGCCCGCGCCCAGCTGACCTATTATCCTACCGTGACCCGCGAGCCGTTCGAGCGTCAGGGGCGCTTCACCGACCTGATCCAGAGCGGCCAGCTGTTCCGTGATCTGGGCCTGGAAGGCGACAGGTTCGATCCCGAGCACGACCGCGCCATGCTGTGCGGCTCGATGGCGATGATCAAGGACACCGCCGCCCTGCTGGAGGCCCACGGCCTCAAGGAAGGCTCCAACGCCGAGCCGGGTGATTTTGTCATCGAGCGGGCCTTCGTCGGCTAGGGCATGGCCCAGGCTCCGCTCAAGACCCTCACCGTCGAAGAGGCCCGAGCTCGCATGCTGGCGGACGCCGCGCCGCTGGGCGTCGAGACCGTGGCGATCGATCAGGCGCTGGGGCGGGTTCTGGCCAACGCCGTCGACGCGACCCGCGACCAGCCGCCGTTCGCCGCCTCGGCCATGGACGGCTGGGCCATCCGCCGCACCGACCTGACAGCGGGCGTCGCCTTTCGGATCGCTGGCGAAAGCGCCGCCGGCAAGACCTATGCCGGTGTTGTCGGTCCGCGCGAGGCGGTCCGCATCTTCACCGGCGCCCCGGTTCCGGCAGGGGCCGATCTCGTCGTCATCCAGGAAGAGGCCCGGCGCGACGGCGACACCGTGCGCTTTTCCGCCGGCGAGGATCCCAAGGCCAACATTCGTCCGGCCGGTGGTGATTTCCGCTGCGGCGACCGTCTGCTGGAGGCCGGCGTCCGGCTTGATCCGTGGCGGCTGTCGCTGGCGGCGGCGGCCGGCCGCGCCACGCTGGAAGTGGCGAAGCGGCCCCGCGTCGTCATCCTGGCCACCGGCGACGAACTGGTTCAGCCCGGCGGAACGCCTGCTCCCGACCAGATCTTCGAATCCGGCTCCATCGCCCTTGCCGCCCTGGTCGAAACCTGGGGCGGCTCGGCGACACGCCTGACCGCCGCCGCCGACAATGCGCAGGTCATCGCCGCCTCGGTGGCCGACATCGAGGCCGACCTGATCGTCACCGTCGGCGGGGCCTCGGTCGGCGACCACGACCTGGTCAAGCCAGCCATGGCGCGCCTGGGCCTTGGCCTGCGGGTCGAGACCATCGCCATTCGTCCCGGCAAGCCGACCTGGTTCGGAACGCTTGGAGACGGCCGGCGCGTCCTGGGCCTGCCCGGTAATCCCGCCTCGGCCCTGGTCTGCGCCGAGCTGTTCCTGCGCCCTCTGCTGGCCGCCCTGACCGGCCGCGACCCCGCCCCGGCCCTGATGGCGGCGCATCTGGCCGCGCCCCTGCCCCCCAACGGCCCGCGCGAACACTGGATGCGCGCCAGCCTGTCGATCAATCCCGAGGGGCGAGCGATCGTCACCGCATTCCCCGATCAGGATTCCTCGCTGGTCGGCGTCTTCTCCCGGGCTGATGCTCTGGTCCGGCGGCGCGCCAACGCGACCGCTGCGTCTGCGGGCGACATCGTCGATATTCTGCCCCTCGCCCGCACCTGAAGAAAGCGTGGGGTGACGGGGAGGACGGCGGCGAACAGGCGTGCTAAGCCCGATAGACTCCGGGTCTCGGCCGGGTGTTTGAAGTAGAGGTTTCGTCTATGGGCCGTGCCGGAAAGATCGCAGCGCACACGCTGCTAGCCTTCCTGGCCTTCCTGGCTGGCAGGGTCCTTGCCGGCGTCATAACGATTGACATGCACGTCCTGCCGCAGGCCGCTCTATTCGCCGCCTCGGCCCTGCTGGTCGAACTTGTGCTTCGCGTCGAGCGTGTGCCATGGCGCTTTGTGGCCGCCAGCGACATCCTCCGCCTGGCGCGCTCGGCCTTCGCCACCTGTCTGGTGTTCGCCGCCCTGCTATGGTTGACCACCCAGCGTTTCGAGGGTCTGCGCGCCCTGATCGGCGCCTTCGTGATCCAGGTATTTCTGCTGGCCAGCCTGCGCGTCGTGCGCCGGGGCCTGCATGAGCATGTCCTGTTCGAGTCGATCCTGGGCCTGCGCCCTGCTGCGGCCCATCCCGCCCAGCCCCGCCTGCTGATCATCGGCGCCGCCGCCGAAGCCGAAGAGTTCCTGCGCGCCCCGACCGGCCTTGGCGAGCGCTATACCCCGGTCGGTGTGGTCTCGCCCCTGGATAAGGAAACTGGCGACGAACTGCGCGGCGTCTGCGTTCTGGGCTCAATCGCGGCTTTCGACGACGTCCTGGCCCAGCTGCGCGAGGGCGGCCTGGCGCCGGCCGCCATCCTGTTCCTGGCGGACAGTCCGATGAGCGCCTTCGGCGCCGAGCGTCTGGGCCGGCTGAAAAGCGAAGGCATGCGCCTGCTGCGCCGCCATGGCGTGGTCGAGATGGGCCACACCGCCACCGCCCTGCGCGAGATCAGCCTGGAAGAACTGCTCAGCCGCCCACCCGTGTATCTGGACCCCGAACCGGTTCGCACCCTGGTGGCCGGACGACGGGTGCTGGTCACCGGAGCCGGCGGCAGCATCGGCTCCGAGCTCTGCCGCCAGATCGCCGCCAGCGGCTGCGCCCAACTGACGATGCTGGACGTCTCGGAGGCCAACCTCTTTCACATTGACCGCGAGATCGGCGAGGCCTGGCCCACCCTGACGCGGCGCGAAATCCTGTGCGACGTCCGCGACGCGTCGCGACTGGACCGTGTTTTCGCCGCTGAACGGCCCGAGATCGTCTTCCATGCCGCCGCGCTCAAGCACGTCACCATGGTCGAGAACCATCCCTGCGAAGGCGCCCGCACCAATGTGCTGGGAACCCGCAATGTGGCCATGGCCGCGAAGGCTTTCGGCGCGGCGCATATGGCCCTGATCTCAACCGACAAGGCCGTGGCCCCCACCAGCGTGATGGGCGCCACCAAGCGCGTCGCCGAGGCCCTGGCCCGCCAGTATGGCTCCAGCCATGAGACGCGCGTCAGCATCGTCCGCTTTGGCAATGTGCTGGGCTCGGCGGGTTCGGTGGTGCCGCTGTTCCAGCACCAGATCGCCCGCGGCGGTCCGATCACCCTGACCGACGCCGAGGTCGAGCGGTTCTTCATGACCATCCCCGAGGCGGTGCAACTGGTGCTTCGCGCCGTGGCCCTGTCGGCCACCTCGCCCGAGCCGCCAGCCGGCGTCCTGACCCTGGAAATGGGCGAGCCGGTCAAGATCATTGATCTGGCCCGCCGGATGATCGAACTGCAGGGCCTGGTTCCCGACCGTGATATCGAGATCCGCATCACCGGCCTGCGTCCCGGCGAAAAACTCACCGAGGTGCTGGTCGACGTCAACGAAGCCGCCAAGCCCAAGGCCAGCGGCGTCATCGAGGCCGCGCCCCTGACGCCGTGCCCGGTGATCGACGCCGATCTATTGGCCGTTCTGGAAAGCACCGCCCTGGCGGGCGACGAGTTCGGCGTCCGCACCCAGTTGTTCGCCATGGTGGATCGCATTCGCGGGACCCAACCCGTCGCGCCGGCCAAGGCCCGCACCCGGGCCTGATCGTTGCGCCCTCAATGAAAATCCCGGCTGCGCTGCAGGCGTCCTGACGTCCTGTGACGAACGCGCGGCGGCGGCGCCCCGGGATCTTCCTTCAGCCGTCCCAGTTGCGCCGACAGGTCGGTGAAACGCTCGGCGACCACATGGATCACGCCCTCGGCCTTCTGCACCCGGCCGTGCACGACCAGGAACGAGGCGGTCATCACCGTACTGCGGTCGGCCTCGAAGCGATCCTTCCAGACCACCGCATTGGCGACGCCGGTTTCGTCTTCCAGGGTGACGAACACCACGCCCTTGGCGGTGCCCGGCCGCTGACGGATCAGCACGATCCCGGCCACCGCCACCCGCTGGCCATCCTTGATCCCCGGCAGACGATCGGCGGCGATCACCCCCATGCTCTCCAGCATCGACCGGTAGAAGGCGCACGGGTGGGCCTTCAGCGACAGGCTGGTGGTGCGATAGTCCTCGGCCACGGCCTGGGGCAACGCCATGGCCGGCAGGCTGACCGCCGCCTCGAACAGCGGCAGACCGGCCAGCAGCGGCGCCTGGACCGGCGCCCTGTTCTCGCCCTTCACGCCCTTGACCGCCCATAGCGCCTCGCGCCGGCTCAGGCCGGTTGACGCAAAGGCGTCGGCCTCGGCCAGCAACTCCAGGGCCCGTTGCGGAACGCCATACTGGGCGAAGTCGGCGGGGGTCCGCGCGCCCTCGTCCCGGGCCATGGCCAGCAGTTTGACCTCGGCTTCCCGCACGCCCTTCACCTGGCGCAGACCCAGCCGAACCGCCTTCCAGAAGGGACGGGTGTCGGGGTTGAAGAGCTTGTCGTCGCGACGGCGCGACGGCGCGACACCCGACGCCGCCTCCAGCGTACAGTCCCAGTCGCTGCTCATCACATCCGGCGGCCGCACCTCGACGCCGTGCTCGCGCGCATCCCGCACCAACTGGGCTGGCTGATAAAAGCCCATCGGCTGGGAGTTGATCAGCACGGCGCAGAACACATCCGGCCAGGCCCATTTCAGCCAGGCCGAGACATAGACCAGCTTGGCGAAACTGGCCGCGTGGCTCTCGGGAAAGCCATAGTGGCCAAAGCCCTCGATCTGCTTGAAGCAGCGCTCGGCGAAGTCGCGCTGGTAACCGCGACGGACCATGCCCTCGACGAACTTGTCGCGATATTCGGCCGGCGTGCCCAGGTTCTTGAAGGTGGCCATGGCCTTGCGCAGGCCGTCGGCCTCGTCGGGCGTGAACTTGGCGGCCTCGATGGCCAGGCTCATGGCCTGTTCCTGAAACAGCGGCACGCCGAAAGTGTTGCCCAGTATGCCGTAGAGCTCGTCGGGCGGCCCATGCTCCGGCGACGGCGCGGGCCACTCCACCGGGTCCTGACCGTTGCGACGCCGCAGATAGGGGTGGACCATGTCGCCCTGGATCGGACCGGGCCGGACGATGGCCACCTCGATGACAAGGTCATAGAACCGGTTGGGCCGTAGCCGGGGCAGCATAGACATCTGGGCCCGACTCTCGACCTGAAACACCCCGACAGAATCGGCCTTGGACAGCATGTCGTAGACGCCCTTCACCTCGACCGGAACGTCAGCCAGGTCGTGGATGGCCTGACCATGCTCGGCGCGCAGCATGCCAAAGCCGCGCTGGATGGCGGTCAGCATGCCCAGCGCCAGGATGTCGACCTTCATCAGGCCCAGGCTATCGATATCGTCCTTGTCCCACTCGATGAAGGTGCGGTCCTTCATGGCGGCGTTGCCGATCGGCACGGTCTCGTCCAGCCGGCGCTTGGTCAGGACAAAGCCGCCGACATGCTGCGACAGGTGGCGGGGAAAACCCAGCAGCTCGGTCGCCAGGCTCACGGCGCGGGCGATCTCGGGCGCCTCGGGATCCAGCCCCGCCTTGCGGATATGCTCTTCCGGCAGGCCCGAGCCCCAGCTGCCCCAGACCGTCGCGGCCAGCAGGGAGGTGACGTCCTCGGTCAGGCCCAGGGCCTTGCCGACATCGCGGATGGCGCTGCGCGGCCGGTAGTGGATCACCGTGCCGCAGATGGCGGCATAGTCGCGGCCATAGCGGCGATAGACATATTGCATCACCTCCTCGCGCCGCTCGTGCTCGAAGTCGACGTCGATATCCGGCGGCTCGCCCCGGTTCTCGGAGATGAAGCGGGTGAACAGCAACCGGTGCTCGGTGGGGTCGATCGAGGTCACGCCCAAGCAGAAACAGACCGAGGAATTGGCCGCCGAACCTCGCCCCTGGCAGAGGATCCCCATGGCGCGCGCCTCCTGCACGATGTCATGCACGGTCAGGAAATAGTTGGGGTAGTTCATCTTGCCGATCAGGCGCAGCTCCTCGCGCAACTGGTCGGCGACCTTGTCTGGCACGCCTTTGGGATAGCGCCAGGCCGCTCCCGCCCAGGTCAGGTCGGTCAGGTGTTGCATGGCGCTCTTGCCCGGCGGAACGGGCTCGTCGGGATACTCTTCCTTCAGCTGGCCAAGGTCGAAGCCGATGCGCTCGACGATCTCCATCGTGCGCTCGACGGCGCGGGGCCAGCGCTCGAACAGGCGGGCCATCTCCTGCGGCGTCTTCAGATGGCGCTCAGCATTGGCCTGCAGCCGGAAGCCCGCCTCGTGGATCGTGCAGTGCTCGCGCACGCAGGTCATGACGTCCTGCAGCGGCCGGCGCTCGGGCGCGTGATAGAGCACATCATTGGTGGCCACCATCGGCGCGCCGGCCGCGCGGGCCAGGTCGTCCAGTCGCGCCAGCCGCTGCAGGTCGCGGGCGGCATAGGCCCGGCTGGCGGCCAGCCACACGCGGCCGCGCAGGTCGCCGGCCATGCGCGCGAGATCGCTCGTGAAGGTCTCGTCCAGCCTGGCCGGCGGCACGATCAGGGCCAGCTGGCCGTCGGCATGCTGGAGGAAGTCCTCCCAGTGCAGCTCGCACTCACCCTTGCCCGCCCGGCGCTGGCCGACCGTGAGCAGACGGGTCAGGCGAGCAAAGGCCTCGCGGTCGGACGGATAGCACAGCAGGCTGGGCGTCCCGTCGGCGAAATCCAGCCGGCAGCCGGTCAGGGCGCGGACCTGCAATTCCTTGGCTGCCGTCCAGGCGCGCACCACGCCCGACAGGGTGTTGCGGTCGGTGATCCCGACGGCGGCCAGACCCAGGCCCTGGGCGGTGGGCATCAGCTCGCGCGCATGGGACGCCCCGCGCAGGAACGAGAAGTTGCTGGTGGTCTGCAGCTCGGCATAGGCGGGGGTCATGTCCATAAGATCCTCCCCCTCTGGGGGAGGTGGCCCAGCGGGCCGGAGGGGGCCAGCACGGCCGACCTCCAGCTTGCCCCCTCCGTCGGCTCCGCCGACACCTCCCCCAGAGGGGGAGGATCTTTTCGCACCCTACCCAAACAGGCCATGCAACCACCACTTCGGCTCGTCGCCCGTTCCGAACAGCCCCTGCCGAAAGATCCAGAACCGCCCGCCGGTCTCGTCCTCCACCCGGTAATAGTCGCGGATCCTGCCCGGCCCGGTGTCGTCGAAATCGCCGCGCCACCATTCCTGGCCGATGCGCTCGGGGCCCTCGGCGCGGCGCACGCGATGGGGTCGACCGCGCCAGTGAAACTGGACGGGCGGATCGTCAGGCAGCTTGGCCATCGCCGTGATCGCCTCGGGCCGCTTGAACAGCCGCACCGGCCGGGAACGCTCCGGATCCCAGGTCTGGCCGGAGGGCGAGGCCATTGGCGCGCGGCGGATCACCGAGCGTTCCGGCACATGGCTCTCATGCGGATCGGCGCGCCAGACGCGGTCCTCGCCCAGGCGATTGATCAGCCGGTCGACCAACGGGGCGAGCGTCTCGTCGAGGCCCGTCCCGGCCTCGGCATCCAGCCGCGCCTGGACGGCGGTCAAGGGCTCGACGTCGCCGGCGAACACCGTGACCACCTCGATGCCGAAACCGGGGTCGATCACGTCCAGCTTGGGGACCAGCAGCCGGGTCAGCCGTTTGGCGTCGCGTCCCGGCCGCGCCAGCCCGGCCCGCACCGGCATGGCCTTGCCGTCCAGGCGGTGGAAGACCACCTCGAACCGCCGCGCGCCCTGTCCCTCGGTCTCCAGCCGGCGGCAGATCAGGGCAGTGACGTCACCGACCACCCGAGCCAGATCGTCCGGCGCGCTGATCGGCTCGGCGAAAGCCAGGCGGTCGAACCACGGACTGGCCGGACGTCGGAACACCAGGGCCTCGCCCGCCGCGCCCAGGGCCTGATCCAGGCGCAGGGTCAAATGCATGCCAAACCGTCTGGCCAGCTGGGCGCGGGGTAGGCCCAGCAATTGCGCGATCCGGAACAGGCCCAGACGCGGCAGCTGGGCGGTCGCCGCTTCATCCAGCCGCAGGGCCGCCACCGGCAGGTCGGCCAGCAGCGCGCACTGGCCGTTGGGGGGCGCAATTTCGCCGTCCTCGCCGAACCGGGCCCCAAATCGCGCCAGGGCCCAGGCGGCGCCAGGCGTGTCGGCGACCGCCGCCCGGGCCGGCACGCCCCAGCGCTTCAGCCGGGCCAGCAGGTCGGCCAGCATCGCCGCCTCACCACCCCACAGGTGGTCGGTCCCGGTGATGTCGAGGAACAGGCCATCATCGCCATCGATCGCCACGGCCGGCGAGAACCGCACGCACCAGTCGCTCAGGGCCTCCAGCGCGGCGCGGTCGGCCTCGGGGTCGTGGTCGGTCGTGAAAAGGTCCGGGACCAGCGCCATGGCGTCGGCGGCCTTCTGTCCGGGGCGCAGGCCCAGAGCCATGGCCGCCTCGTCGACGGCCGCCAGGCGGCGGGTTCCGGCTTCGGAGACCAGCAGGGCGAAAGGGGCCTTCTCGGCCTCAACCGGCTTTACGCAAGGGTTCCGCCGCCGCCACGTCGTGATCGGCCAGTTGGGACACCAGACGGAAAGGATGCGGGCCATGCTCGGCCTCCGAAGACTCCAAAATCCATGCGCCGGAACGTCCGCCCCGGCAGCGCTCAAGCTCGACCCGCCAGCGCGGCGGGCCCAGGCCCGGAACATCCGGCGGCGGCTGGCTGGGCGCCCCGGCGACGCGCCAGCGGCTGAAGGACGACGAGCCCGACACCGTCCGCGCCCCACCAACCGGTCCGCCATAAGGCCGGCGGTGCAGCAGAACGCCAAAACTGCCGCGCTTCTCGCAGGCCAGTTGCAGCCGGCGGCCGGCCTTCAGTTCCGGGGCCTGGGCCTCGCCGATGGCGGCGGCGACCCCAACGGTGGAGAGGGCGTCCTCCAGCACCGACAGCACCTCGGCCTCGTCCCGGGCCTTGACCTGGATCAGCCGCTCGGTCGGGAAGCCAAACCCTGCCAGGCCCGGCGCGAACAGGTCGGTGCGCCGCATGATCCACACCACCGCCCCGGCCTCCAGCAGGGGCCGGGTCAGCAGGGCGGCGAAGGCGGCGGGGGCGGCAGAGGTCTCGTCCTCCAGCCCCGCCCCCATCACCTCATGCCAGCAGCCAGAGGGCAGGCCGCCGGCCGGAAAGCAGCTGTCGATGCGGGGATCACCGAAGGCCAGGACCGGACTCGGAGTCCGAGTCCCTGCTTCCAGAGCAGCGATCTGGCCCCGCAATGCCGCCAGGCGCGCCTCGCGCGGTACGGCCATCAATCCACTCCATTGTTCCTCTTTTGTTCTGATCTTATGGACTTGGAGAGTCAAGCCGGGGCGGCCATGCTGCGTCAAACGGCCGTATGAAGCCCCTCCAGGAAACACCATGCCCTTCCAGCGCGTGCTGATCGCCAATCGCGGCGAAATCGCCATCCGCATCGCCCGCGCCGCCGCCGAGCTGGGGATCCAGAGCGTGGCGGTGTATGCTGGCGATGACGCGGCCAGCCCGCATGTCGCCGCCGCCGACCAAGCCGTCGCCCTGCCCGGCTCCGGCGCGCGGGCCTATCTCGACATCGAGGCCATCGTCGCCGCCGCCCGGGGCGCGGGCTGCGACGCCCTGCATCCCGGCTATGGCTTCCTGTCCGAAAACGCCGGCCTGGCCCGCGCCTGCGCGGCGGCGGGGATCACCTTCATCGGCCCGGCGCCCGAGCATCTGGAAACCTTCGGCGACAAGGCCGCGGCCCGGGCCTTGGCCGCAAAGCTGAACGTCCCGCTGATCCCCGGAACCGGCGCGCTCGACCTCCCCGCCGCCCAGGCCTTCCTGTCCGAGCACGGCGCGATCATGCTGAAGGCCCGGGCAGGCGGCGGCGGGCGCGGCATGCGGCTGGTGCTGGATCCCGGTGAACTGGACGCCGCCTTCGCCGCCTGCGCCCGCGAAGCCATGGCCGCATTCGGCGACGATGGCCTCTATGCCGAAAAGCTGATCGACCGGGCGCGCCACATCGAGGTGCAGATCGTCGGCGACGGCGCCGCCGTGCTGGCGGTGGGCGACCGCGACTGCTCCCTGCAGCGCCGTAACCAGAAGCTGGTCGAGATCGCCCCGGCCCCAAACCTGCCCGACGCCACGCGCGCCGCCATGGCCAGGGCCGCCGAAGCCCTCTGCGCCGGCTATCGCGGTCTGGCGACGGTCGAATATCTGCTGGATACGGCCACCGGCGACTTCGCCTTCATCGAGACCAATCCGCGCCTGCAGGTCGAACACACCGTCACCGAGGAGGTCACGGGCCTGGACCTGGTGCGCCTGCAGTTCGAGCTGGCGGCGGGGCGCACCCTGGCCGAACTGGACCTGATCACCGCCCCGCCCGCCGTCGGCGCGGCGATCCAGGCGCGGATCAACGCCGAGACCCTCACCATCGATGGACAGGTGAAACCCTCGTCCGGAACGCTCACCGCCTACGCCCCGCCCGGCGGCCCGGGCGTGCGGGTGGATGGGGCGGGCACGGTCGGCCTGGTGGTGAGCGGCGCCTATGACAGCCTGCTGGCCAAGGTGATCGCGCGGGGCCGCACCCCCGCCGAAGCCGCCGCGCGTCTGGACCGGGCCCTGGGCGAGTTCACGATCGCCGGCGTCGCGACGACCGCGCCGCTGATCCGCGCGATCCTGGCGCAGTCGCCCGGGAAGGACGGCGCAGCGACAACCCGCTTCATCGATGACCACGCCGCCGAGCTGGTCGCCGGGCTTCCCCCGCCGCCAGAGAGCGCCCAAGCCCCGTTCGAGACCCTGGATGGCGCCGTCACGGTCGCCGCGCCCTTGGCCGCCACGATCGGCGCGATCGACGCGGCGGAGGGCGATCTGGTCCGCCCTGGCCAGCCCTTGGCGGTGCTGGAGGCCATGAAGATGGAGCATCTCGTCCTCGCCCAGACCGGCGGCCGGGTGCTGAAGATCGCCGCCACGCCAGGCCAGACCGTGGCCGAGGGCCAGCCACTGCTGTTCCTCGAGCCCGTCGAAATGGACGCCGCCATCGCCACCGACGCGGCCGCCGAGGATCTGGACACCATTCGCCCCGACCTGGCCGAGGTCATCACCCGCCACCGCTTCACCTTGGACGAGGCCCGGCCCGAGGCGGTGGCCCGACGCCGCAAGACCGGCCATCGCACGGCGCGGGAAAACATCGACGATCTGGTCGATCCCGGCAGCTTCCTTGAATACGGGGCCCTGGCCATCGCTGCCCAGAAACGGCGGCGCACCACCGAGGACCTGATCGCCAACACCCCTGCCGACGGGCTGATCACCGGGATCGGTACGGTCAACGGAGCCCTCTTCGCACCGGACAAGGCCCGCTGCGCCGCCCTGGCCTACGACTTCACCGTGCTGGCCGGCACCCAGGGCGCGATGAACCACCGCAAGACCGACCGGCTGATGGCGGTGATCGGCGACCAGAAACTGCCCGTCGTCTGGTTCGCCGAGGGCGGCGGCGGCGCCCTCGGCGACACCGACACCACGGCCGTGGCCGGGCTTGACGTGCCGACCTTCCGCAGCTTCGCGCAGCTGTCGGGCGTCGTGCCCAAGATCGCCATCGTCACCGGCCGCTGCTTCGCCGGCAACGCCGCCATCGCGGGCCTGTCAGAGATCATCATCGCCACCAAAGGCAGCAATCTGGGCATGGGCGGCCCGGCCATGATCGAGGGCGGCGGGCTGGGCGTGTTCCGGCCCGAACAGATCGGCCCCTCGGCGCATCAGTGGAAGAACGGCGTCATCGACATTCTGGCCGAGGATGAAGCCCACGCCACGCGACTGGCCAAGCAGGCCCTGTCCTATTTCCAGGGCGCGCTCAACGCCTGGACAGCGCCCGACCAGCGGCGGCTGCGCCAGGCGATCCCCGAGAACCGCCTGCGGGTCTATGACGTCCGGGCCCTGATCGCCGGACTGGTGGACGAGGGCTCGTTTCTGGAGCTGCGCGGCGGTTTTGCGGCCGGCATGGTCACGGGCCTGATCCGCATCGAGGGCCGTCCGATGGGCCTGATCGCCAATGACCCGCGTCATCTGGGCGGGGCCATCGACGGCGACGGCGCCGAGAAGGCCGCGCGTTTCCTGCAGCTGTGCGACGCCTTTGCCCTGCCGGTCCTGAGCCTGTGCGACACCCCCGGCTTCATGGTGGGCCCAGACAGCGAGGACGCCGCCGCCGTCCGCCGCGTCAGTCGCCAGTTCATCGCCGGCGCCAAGCTGCGCAGCCCGCTGTTCACGGTAGTCACCCGCAAGGGTTACGGCCTAGGCGCCCAGGCCATGGCGGGCGGCAGCTTTCACTCGCCAGCCTTCATCGCCGCCTGGCCCACGGGGGAGTTCGGCGGCATGGGCCTCGAAGGCGCGGTCAAGCTGGGCTACCGCAAGGAGCTGGAAGCCCTGGCCGATCCGGTCGAACAGAAGGCGCTCTACAACCAGCTGGTGGCGCGGCTCTATGCGGCCGGCAAGGCCACCAGCATGGCGGCGGCGCTGGAGATCGACGCGGTCATCGACCCGGCAGACACCCGACGCTGGCTGGTGGGCGGGTTGGACGCCGCCGCCGGTTCGGCACGCCCTTGGGCGGTGCGGGTGGACAGCTGGTGAGCGCGCGCGCCCGACCCAGAGTGTCAGGCGCCCTTGGCGTCCACGACGATCGCCACCGTCTTGCCGCGCGACATCGGCTCCCATCCGGCCTCGATGGCCGAGGCGATGGCGTTGGACACCAGTTTTAGATCAATCTGCGAGGCTTTCAGCAGCGGCGCGCCGTAGCGGGGCTCCGGCCCGGCCGGAAACTCGACTACAGCCTCGCGCTGCCAGTCCCTGTGACGCACGGCAATGGCCATGCCATGCCGGGTCGCCGAGTCGCTGGACCATCCTGGCTGGCGATGCAGCCGCCAGACATAGGGCTCCCCGCCGACCTCGATTTCAAACTCAGAGCCTTGCTTGGTGCGCGCCATGCAGGGGTGTTAGCGCGGTCGGGGCGTTCAGGCCACCCCGTCGATTGGATCGTGTCCCCCGTCGTGGTGCAACTGCGCCCTAGGGAGACACTATCCCTCAAGAGTCCGCAAGACAGTCCCCTGGCGGGGCTTCACCAGACGAAATCCCGATCGGGCGCTTTGGGCTTGGCGCCATCGGCAAACCAGCGCGTTGATGCGCCATGCATCTGGATCCCTACATTGTCTTCCTGCTGGGCGTTGGCGTGATCGTGCTGCTGGTGGCCTGGCTGCCTCTGGCGCTGCGCAACCTGCCGCTGTCTCTGGCCATCCTCTGTGTCGCCGCCGGCGTCGTGATCTTTCAGGCCGGCGGGCTGTCGTTCCGGCCCAATCCCCTGCGGTTTTCAACGCTGACCGAAAAGCTCACCGAACTGGTGGTCATCGTCTCGCTGATGGGCGCGGGCCTGAAGATCGATCGCCGGATCGGCCTGAAGGCCTGGGGCTCGTCCTGGCGGCTGATCGCCATCACCATGCCCCTGACGATCGCCGGGGTGACGCTGATGGGCGTCTATGGCCTGGGCCTGGGCCTGGCCTCGGCCCTGCTGCTGGGCGCGGTTCTGGCCCCGACCGATCCGGTTCTGGCCTCAGACGTCCAGGTCGGGCCGCCGCGTTCGGGGGAAGACGGCGAGGCGCGGTTCGCCCTGACCTCCGAGGCCGGGCTCAATGACGGCTTTGCCTTTCCGTTCGTGCATCTGGCCGTCGCCCTGGCGGCGACCGGCGGGGTTCTGAAGCCCGACCTCCTGACCCACTGGCTGGCGATGGACGTGCTGTGGCGCATCGCGGCGGGCATCGCCGTGGGCTGGGCGGTGGGCAAGGGGCTGGGCTGGATCACCTTCAAGGCGCCGCGCGCGCGACTATCGGGCACGGGTGACGGTCTGGTGGCGCTGGGCGCAACGCTGTTTGCCTATGCCACCGCCGAGGCAGCCCATGGCTATGGCTTCCTGGCCGTGTTTATCGCGGCGCTGACCTTGAGGGCGGCCGAGCGCGATCACGCGTTTCACGAGGCAATGCATGATTTCGCCGAGCAGGTGGAGCGCCTGCTGATGATGCTGGTGCTGGTGCTGCTGGGCGGCGCCGTCGCCAGCGGCCTGCTGGCCCCGCTGACCTGGAAGGACGCGGCCATGGGCCTGGCCCTGCTCTTCGTGGTGCGGCCGCTGGCCGGCTGGATCGGCCTGATCGGCGCGCCCCACTCGCGCCGGGAGCGGGCCTTTGTGTCGTTCTTTGGCATTCGCGGCATTGGCTCCTTCTATTATCTGGCCTGGGGCCTAAATCACGGCGAGTTTGACGGCTGGGCGCGCCTCTGGGCGATCACGGGATTCATCGTCCTGTGCTCCATCCTCATTCACGGGGTGACGGCGACGCCGCTCATGAAGACGATCGATACCTGGCGGCGCGGGCCAGGCCGTGCGGACCGGGAGGAGCCGGCTAACGCTACTGTTGCTGAAGACGGCCAGGTCTAAGGGTGCAGGACCGTCGCCCCGGCGCGACCAAACGGCGGGATCCGCCGGGAACCTTGGGCTTGAGGCTGCGACATAGTCCACGCGCCATTGCGAGCCTCTCGCCCGCACAACAAACCGATCAGTCGTCCGACGGCGGTCCGTCTTCCAAGTGATCATAAAGCACACGCGCCGCGTCGCCCTTCGGATCGTCGTACTGACCCATCCGCATGGTCCACAGGAAGGCTACCAGTCCCAGGGCGCCCAGCCCGACCGAAAACGGCGCGAGAAACAGGATGATGTTCATCGCCGCCATCCCGGACGCAGGGCGTTGAGCAGAACAACCATCGAGGACCCGGACATCGCCAGGGCGGCGATGAACGGATTGATCAGGCCGAACATGGCGGCGGGCGCGGCCACCAGATTGTAAAGCGCAGAGAACGTGAAGTTCTGCAGCGCCCGTCCGCGCGCCGAGCGGGCCACGCCAATCGCTGTGGGAACCGCGTCCAGAGTCTCGCCGGTGAACACCAGGTCGGCGGCGTTCTGGGCGGCGTCGACGGCTGCGCCCGGGGCCATCGAGGCGTGAGCCCGCGCCAGGGCGGCCGCATCGTTGAGGCCGTCTCCCACCATCAGCACCTTGCGGCCACGCGCCTTAAGAGCGTCGATGGCGTCGGCCTTCTCGAACGGCGTCAGGCCGGCGCGCCAGGCGGAGATCCCCAGTTCGCCGGCAATTCTGGAAACAGGTCCTGGCAGGTCGCCCGACAGCACCTCGACCTCCAGCCCCTGGGCGCGGAGATCCGCGATCGCCTTGGCGGCGCCGGCGCGCGACTTGTCTTCAAAGACAAAGCGGATCTTGGTGTCGCCCTCGAAGCCGAACCACAGTTCGGTCTCTCGTTCATCGCCGGGACTGACGCCAACAAAGGCGGCCCGGCCCAGACGCGCGCGTCGCCCGTCGATCAAGCCTTCCACGCCCTGCCCGGCGGTCTCGACACAGGCTTGGGCGACCAGACCCACGCCCGCTTCACGCGCCATGGCGCGGGCCAGGGGGTGGCGCGAAGCCCGGGCCAGCGGCGCGGCCAGGGCGACCAGATGAGCCGGCGCGTCGACCAGGCGCGGCAGGCCTTCGGTCAGCACCCCGGTCTTGTCGAACACCACGTGATCGATCTCGGCCAGTCGCTCCAGCGCCGCGCCGGACTTGACCAGCACGCCCTTGCGGAAAAGCCGGGCGCTGGCGGCGATCTGTACAGCCGGTACGGCCAGGCCCAGCGCGCAGGGGCAGGTGACAATCAGCACCGCGGCAGCCCGCAGCAGGGCTTCTCGCGGCCCCAGACCGATCGCCCAGCCGACCAGGAACGTCAGGGCGGCGGCGGCGTGCACGATAGGCACATAGAGCG
>Ga0209066_10003269_pt1 | contig 18644 bp, 19 predicted proteins | sample All_14_2_FD_187198 | JGI IMG/M metagenome (GOLD analysis project Ga0209066, IMG submission 187198) | Freshwater microbial communities in response to fracking from Pennsylvania, USA - Allegheny Zone_MetaG_DW_15 (SPAdes) (version 2) ... | reverse complement strand
TTGATGACGTAACGGTATTTGGTATTAAAGTTTAATTATTTATGTAAAAGCCATAGAGTAATCTATGGCTTTTACATATGGATAATAGCAGTATAAATATTGAATTTTAACTAAAACTACCTTCAAGATATCCTTTTGTGAGTTCGTTTTTGGGGTTGTTAAAAAACTCATCGGCAGGGCCAAATTCAATAAGTTCGCCCAAATACATAAAAGCAACATAATCGGCTATACGTTTTGCCTGTCGTAGTGTGTGCGTAACCAATACAATGCTATACTGTTCTTTCATTTTAACAAACAGCTCCTCGATGGTTGTTGTAGATATTGGGTCAAGTGCCGATGTGGCCTCATCGCCCAGGATTATTTCGGGCTCAACGGCTAATCCTCTGGCAAGGCATAAGCGTTGCTGCTGTCCAATTGATAATTTGCTAGCCGGAGATTTAAGCCTATCCTTAACTTCCTCCCAAAGCCCAACTCTCGTTAGTTGTTCCTTGACTATTCTGTAAAGTTCTCTTCTGCTGTGCCGCTTATACAAGCGTGGTCCAAATGCAATATTATCGAATATATCCATAGGTAGCACTGTTGGACGTTGAGCCAGCAATCCCATTTTTTTTCGAATATGAGTAACTTCAACATTTGAACCGTATATATCCTCATTATCAATCCAAACGTGACCTGTAACTTTAACATCAGCGGAATCATCGTGCAGGCGATTGAAGGAGCGGAGAAGTGTTGTTTTTCCGCACCCCGATGGCCCAATAATACAAGTAATGCTCTTATCGGGTATCTCCAAGTTGATGTTTTTTAAAATATGCTTACCCTCAATAAATACATTTAGGTCTTTGACTGAAAGATGAGGAATTATATTTCCCTCATTACTTGTATTCTTATTTATTGTTGAATTTTCCACAACCAATTCGTTTAGTATATCTTTCATTTTACTGTCCGTTTATCTATTAAAAACATATAACGTTACACTTTCGATTTCGAAAGTTTATTTCCAAAATATCGGGTCGAAAAACTGATAACCAGAATTATAATTGTTAGGATAAGTGCTGCAGCGTAAGCTCTGTTTTGCACCTCCTCGATGGGGCTACTCAGTTGAAAAAATATTGCCAATGGCAAAGTTGCTGCCGGTTGAGCGGGCGAAAGGTTAATGCTATCGGTGTAACCCGCTGTGAAAAGAACTGTGGCAGCATCGCCAATTCCTCTACCTACGGCCAATAGAATTGCAGTTGTTATTCCCGGTAGGATTTGCCTAACAACCACTTTCAATGTTTCAAATTTTGTTGCTCCTAGCGATAGAGGTGCTTCAATTAAATCTTTGGGAACATATACCGCTACTTCGTCAATTGAGCGAACCATTATTGGAATTATGAGTAACGACACTGCAATTATACCCCCAAGCAATGAGGCTTGTATTCCCAAGTATATCATCACCATAAAACCAAAGGCTCCATAAACAATGGATGGAATTCCAAAAAGTATATCGAATGAGAATCGAACAATGCTTGAGAATCTCGATTTCTTGCTGATTAAGAAATTGATATACAGTGCAACGGGTAAACTTATTAGCGTACTAATTAGCACAGAGCCAAATATCAAGTATAGTGAGCCAACAATTGCGTTAAGAATTCCACCCTCTTTTCCCAGGTAAAATCCACCCGACGGAACTTTCGAAACCATATCCCAAGTCAAGGATGGTAAGCCTTTTCGGATAATAATCCACAAAATATATAGCAGTACCGACATAATTACAAGCGACGATATAATCATCAGTACCTTAAATATTCTTTCTTCTAGTTTTCTCATTGCTGATACCTTTTACTAACTCTATTTAAAATCAACCTTGAACCCGCATTAAAAATGACTATAATTATAAAAAGCAGAAGTGCCGAAAACATAAGCGCTGCTTCGTATTCGGGTAATGACATCATCTCGCCATAGTTATTTGCAATTAATGCTGGTAAAGGGTAACACGAGTCAAAAATTGATGCTGGCAGTTCGGTTACATTCCCGCAAACCATCAGCACGGCTATTGTTTCACCGAATGCCCTTGAAATTGCCAAAACAACAGCCGCAATTATTCCTGGCAAAGATTTTCGTAGGACAACTTTTTTCACCGTTTCACACTTGGTAGCACCCAACGACCACGATGCTTCTCTAATATCTTTAGGGATTGCGGCAAAAACCTCGTTGGTAATACTAATTATCAGCGGAGTAATCATTATTGCCAGTACAATTCCACCTGCCAAAACGCTATAGCCAGTGGAGAAATCGACAAAATGTGGGGCTATCTTTTCTGATATTAGCGGAACAACTGTGAGTGTACCCCAAACACCATATATTACCGGGGGTATTCCTGATAAAAGGTCGATTATTGGGTTGAATATTTTTTTAATTCTGCTAGTTGAGTACTCGCTTAAATATATTGATGTGAGCAACGAGAATGGCAATGCTATCAAAATAGCAATGAATGTAACGTTTAGTGTACTAAAAATAAAAGTAAGGAATCCGTATTCGCCTTTGAATGGCCGCCATCCGCTTGTGAAGAAAACCTTAAATAAATCTTTATCCCTAAAAACCGGAAATGCCTTGGATAGTAGTACAAGTCCAATAACAAAAAGGATTGTTAGGCATAAAATGGTTAAGCCCAGCATATAATGCCGGGCTATCTTTTCCTTTAAAAGTCTGTATTTTAATCGTCTCATAATTTCTTAATCTCTACCAAAACTTTTTCCTTGGGTAGGTTGATATATCCTGTTTCGAGCACATACTTTTGTCCTTCGGACAATATCCACCTGATGAATTCAACAACCACCTTTTTTTGAGGTTGGTTTTTTGTTACAAAGTACAATTCACGGGCTGGTGGCGATGGATACTTCCCCGCTGCAATTGCCGCAATTAGTTTGTCCATTGAGTCGTAGAAATTTTCATCCTCATCTATTTTACCGTTTTTATTCAAGTCAATTGGCAAAACTCTAATTCCAGCTACCTGCTGTTTGGTTTTGTAATCGTAGGCATAACCAATGTTGTTGAACCCAATTCCCAGTTGGTCTTTTTTTACTGCGAGCGCTAATCCTGGGTCGCCATAAACTCCGCTGCCAAGTAAATCCTCCTGTTTTTTTCCAAAGAATTTTGCCCATACCTCAGCAGCACCACAAGCATCGGAACGGGTGTAAACGTGAATAGGCGCTTTAACTTTGGAGGTAAATGCTTGGTTCCAAACTTTTACTTTACCTGTAATCCAAATGTGATTCGCAATTTCGGGTTTTAGTCCTTGTGCAAGAATATCGGTAATAATAGGATTTTTGGCGTTTACAACAGGTACTACGGCATCCTTAGCAACGGAAAAACTAAATGCCCCTCTTTTTACCTCCTCAGGATAAATCTCCCGCGAAACCATTCCAATATCCATCATTCCATTCAAAACATCGGTCATTCCTTTTCCTGCGCCACCTGCCGAGATATCAATTTTAACATCGGGGTGAAGTTTTTTGAATTCCTCGGCCCACTTTACCGCCAAAGGGTAAAGGGCAAATGCGCCCGACAGGCTTATTTCGCCTTTTAATTTTTCCTGTGCAACAGATTTTTTCTGACTAAAAGGCGCAACAATCATGGTTACGGCTAATGCTAAAGCTAATATATTCTTCATTTTATCAATTTTTATTTGAACGATGCGCTAAATAGTTGAGGTTTAAAAGTAATCATTATGTAAGCCCAGGTGGGAGTGTATTCATTTGCCCCAGCCTTTGCTTTCTTAACAATTTCTAAACTTTCGGTGGTGTTTGCCCAGGAGAATCCTAAGTCAATTTTTGTGAAATTGTTGGGTTTATAGCTTACCAATAAATCATTTTCAAATCCTAGGTACTTATTTATGGTTTCGCTATTGCTTATGTAGTCCTCCTTTAAATAGAATAGGTGAAAATCGGCTCTAAGTTCAAACATTTTACCAAGAGGATGGATGATAAACAGATATGGGTTAACTAACCCAGCACCGCTAACATCGGAGGGGAATTTTGTTATTAAATCGAGTGAGCCATTGAATGAGTGGCCAGAACCGTATAAAGGGGAGAATGCTCTATCATTATTTATTGAAGTTCGCGGTGTGTTACCCGAGAAAACCTCTGCGCCTAAACGAAAAGTGGTATTCGATGGAATAACAAGTTTAACCTCGGGTTGAATATACCACGCATCAATATTTTTATCCTTGGCACTCTTTCCCGATTGGTAGTAGCCAGCCATTGTAAACGAGAATGGTTTTAGGTCATAATCTACCCTACCTCCATTGGTATATCTAATGTTTAGCTTCTCAGCATCGGTGGCATTCTGGTATCCATCGGCACTGTTTAGCAATGAAAGATATAGGTTGTCGATTACTTTGAATCGTGAAAAGTTCACAGCCAAGAACTTATAGTTCTCAAAACCTTTGGGAGCATAATTAGTCCCATCGAGTAGTTCTGACGATTGGTTGAACGCAAGAGCTGTTTCCGAGGTAAGTTTATCGGCATTATACCTAATGTTAAGCGCATCGTGCGATACGGCTCCTTGGCGCCAGTTATTATCTGCAAATAACCTTTGGTTATCGAACGCAATGCGTTGGCGACCAATACGTACCGATAAATTCTCGGTGATGTATGGCTCAGCCCAAGCCTCAAAAACCTGAAGTGTTGAGGCTGTGCTTGATCTTGGATCCTGAATACCCCATACCCTTATATCCTGAATTGTAAACTGTGCAGCCAGTTTTGATTCGTTCACAAAGCTAAGCCCTAGTCTGCTACGTTGGCTTATGTGGAAACCGTATGTGCTAGTATCGTTGGGGAGTTGTTGGTATCCATGCCTGTACTCGCTGCGTGGACGAACCTCAAAGTCAACTTTAAACTTTTTATCGGGCAGTGAGTTCTGTTGCTTAATTGCGTGCTCTGCTCTTAAGGAGTCGGCTTGTTCTTGCGTTATTGCTTTATTCTGTATTAAAAGGTTCAGAATATCGTTGGATGTTTGCGATTTTGCCGAAAGTATGCCAAATATCAGCAATGCGGTAAATACTTTTTTCATAGTTAGAATATTGTCTGAAAAATTAGTTTTTTGGATAGTGCAAAAATATTCTTAATGTTCACCGATTTAGTGTACTTTTGGTTCGAAAAATTAAAGTGTCAATATGAAATATTTCATACTTCAGTATTAAAATTTATGGAAGATATTAAGCATTCTTTATACTCTTGCGATTCTTGCTTATTCCGATTTTTGAGTTGCAAATTTATGCCTAAGGACGATTTTGAGTTAATTAGGAGAACCTCCAATCAAATGAAATACACCAAGGGTGAAACCATTTATAAGCAGGGAGCAAAATCAAATAGCTTACTTTTTTTACATAAAGGTATAGTGAAGTTCTGCTACCAAAGCCCCGATGGCCGAAATATTATTACAACCATTGTAAAAGGCCCCAAACTTTTGGGTGGAGCAAATCTATTCTTCAAGGAGATAAATATTTTCAGCGTTGTAGCATTGGAGGATTGTGAGATTTGCCATATCGATACACGGGCTTTGCGAACTGTTGCCGTTAAGCACGGTGAGTATATGTTGGCAATGTTCGACCAAACCTTAAGTACATTTCAGCCTGCAATCTTTAATTTTATAAGTCTTGCCCATAAGCACGTGTATGGACGAATTGCAGATGTGTTGATTTATCTGTGGGAGAATATTTACTCCGATGGTGAGTATAGTTTTAATCTTACACGAAAGGAAATTTCCGAATTTGCAGCCTGTTCACACGAGAATGTTATAAATACATTGTCGAAATTGAACAAAGAGGGCATTATTTCTCTTAATGGAAGAAATATAGAGATTGTTGATATTGAAAAGTTACGCGAAATATCAAAAATAGGGTAGATGTTATCGAATAAAACAAGATACGCCATTCTTGCCCTTACTAAGTTATCGGCAGAATATGGCAAAGGAGCAATACAAATTGGCGATATTGCTGAATCGGAACGTATTCCTAAACGGTTTCTTGAGAATATTCTCCTGGAACTAAAAAAGATGGGTTTACTTGGTAGTAAATTGGGGAAAAATGGAGGCTATTATTTACTCAAAGACCCGTCTTCCATAAATCTTGCTGAAATTGTTCGTCATTTTGAGGGTACAATTGCAATGCTTTACTGCGTTTCCGAAAAAGCATATCAACCCTGCGTGTTATGTAGAAATGAAGATTCCTGCAAAATTAAGGCAACTTTTAAGGTTGTTCGCGATAAAACTTATGAGATACTTGCAAGCACAAAGTTTAGCGATTTGATAGAACAGTAATTGTAGGTTTAACTTTTTTTAAGTTTTTTTGTTGTCTTTATTGAATTCTTAACTAAAGTTCAATGGAGATATTTATTATTGTTATTGCAGCCTTTCTAACGGCAATTCTTACATTCTTTTCTGGTTTTGGATTGGGAACAATTCTTGCTCCCGTTTTTGCTATATTTTTTCCTATTGATGTTGCAATTGCATTAACGGGCGTTGTTCACTTTACCAATAACCTTTTCAAGATATTCTTGGTTGGTAGAAATACCGATAAGGCAGTTCTGCTTCGATTTGGTATTCCAGCAATACTTGCTTCGTTTCTAGGTGCATGGCTTTTGCTCAAAATTACCGATTTGCCAACAATCTACGATTATCAGATGTTTGGCAAAATATTCGAGGTTACTCCAGTAAAGTTAATTATCGCTGTTATTCTAATTACATTTGCTTTGCTTGAGATTATTCCAAAAGTGCAGAAAATACAGTTTGGGAAGGAGAAGTTAATCTTGGGCGGAGTATTGAGTGGTTTCTTTGGTGGGCTTACAGGAATTCAGGGAGCCATTCGTAGTGCATTCCTTATAAAGAGTGGTTTAAGCAAGGAGGCATACATTGCCACAGGTGTTGTTATTGCTTGTTTAATAGATTTTACACGTCTTTCGGTTTATGCTTCGCGGTTTTCGGCGGCCAATATGCACGAGAATATTACCCTGCTAATTTCTGCAACACTAGCGGCAATAACAGGGGCATATATTGGAAGCAAATTGCTTAAAAAGATTACATTGCGGTTTATTCAGGTTTTGGTCGCAGTAATGTTAATTTTAATTTCAATTGCTTTGGGAGCAGGTTTAATCTAGTAAAATGAACCAAATATCCTGCAATACCTGTACACGCCGATTGGTTGAATTGGCCTATCAGCGGTCGGTTTTGTTTCGCTTCTTTCGCGAACCTCTTAAGTTTCTAATGAGGTTCTGGGTGACGACTCGGAGAATAAACCTAAATGATTACAGTTACAACAATCCAAACTGTTTGAATTGTAACAGATTCTACAAGAATGCACTGAAGGATAACTCTCGTGTTTTTAGATGGTTTAATGGATTAATCAATCCGCTATTCGATAAGTGGATGGAGCGAATTGTTGGAGCAGCCGAGATACAAAAGGCCAAGGAACATGCAAAGGCCTCGCTTGTTGGGGAAACTCCACCCGAAGGGTGGAATAATAGTAACGATCTACAGCGGTGGAATAGGATTTAATTGTTAAACTTGCAAGTACTTTTTTGTCAGAAATCAAAAATCAATTTATATGAAGATAGGAATTATAATAGAAACCAAGGAGTTCGAGAAAGCGTGGAATGCTTTCCGTTTTGCTGTTACAGCAAAGAAACAGGGTCACGAGGTGAAGGTTTTTCTAATGGGCGAGGCTGTTGAATGCGAGGGACTAACTCATGATAAGTACAATGTGGATGAGCAGCTAAAAGCATTCGTTAGCGTTGGTGGCGAAATCCTGGCCTGTGGCACTTGCTTAAAATCTAGGAAGTTGGAATCAACCGAGGCTTGTCCTATTTCAACAATGGTGGATTGTGTGAACTTGGTTGTTTGGGCCGATAAAATGGTAACTTTCTAGGACACTACTCCTGAAAATCTTTCCCAGTCGAATATTTTCTCCACTTCTCAATCAGTTCATTCATATCGTTGGGAAGTGGCGATTCAAAGTTCATCTCATTGCCCGATTTGGGATGCGTAAATCCTAATGTTTGTGCGTGTAAAGCGTGACGTGAGCATATCTCAAAGCAGTTTTCTACAAACTGCTTATATTTTGATGTTAAGTTTCCTTTAAGAATCTTATCGCCTCCGTAAACCTCATCGCTAAAAAGCGGATGCTTAATGTACTCCAAATGTGCGCGAATTTGATGAGTACGGCCAGTCTCCAGTTTGCACTCAATAAGTGTTACAAAACCAAAGCGCTCCAGAACTTTCCAGTGAGTAACGGCGTGCTTTCCCTGTTCGCCATCGGGGAATACCTGCATCTTTTTGCGGTCGCGGATGCTACGTCCTATATGGCCTGTAATTGTACCCGATTCCGCTTCCATATCGCCCCAAACCAGCGCAATGTATTTCCGCGATGTAGTGCGGTCGAAGAATTGCTTGGCAAGTCTGTTCATCGACAGTTCGGTTTTGGCTATTACCAGAATTCCTGAGGTATTCTTGTCGATACGGTGAACCAACCCTGGGCGAACCTCGCCAGTGCTGAATAGCGGCACATCCTTTAAGTGGTAAAGTAGAGCATTTACCAGCGTTCCAGTGTAGTTGCCGTGAGCGGGATGAACCACCATCCCTGCTGGTTTATCAACCAAAAGCAACTCGTCGTCCTCGTAAATAACGCTTATAGGAATATTCTCGGCTTTTACATCCACCTCGCGGGGAGGGTATGCCAGAACAATCGATATGGAGTCGAGCGGTTTTACCTTGTACGACGATTTAATGGCTTTGCCATTAACTAGGATATTCCCAGCATCGGCGGCTGATTGAACGCGGTTGCGGCTTACATTACGGATTTTATCTGTAAGGAATTTATCAATTCTGATAAGCGTTTGGCCCTTATCGACCTCAATGCGGAAATGTTCGTACAGTTCCGATTGTTCCTCGGCCGACTCATCGAGTTCGTCTAAATCCTGTAGATTCTCATCAATCATCGCACAATCATCAATTTGCTTGTGATGCATTTGCCCTTTTTGGGGCAAACTTTTACGATGTAAAATCCTGTAGGGATACTCTGAATATTGATAGGTTCCTGATATGTGTAATTCTGACTAAGCACAATGTTTCCTATGGAGTTGATTATTTGAATAGATTCAATTTCAGTATCATTATCAACCTTTATGGAAATATTATCCTTTGCAGGATTTGGATAGATAGATATATTCTGATTTGTTGGATTAGGTGTAACATTGGTAGGTATTTGGTGCATCTTTCCAAATATTGGACGAATCATCAATGTTCCTTCAAACTTTGTGTTTACCCAATTGCCCGAAATATTGTAGAAAATTCGATCTTTTTCATCATTATTCAAATCAAATCCAACATTTAGCATATCCTGGTTTGTTTGCACCCAACCAATAAAGAAATCGCCTTCAGGAATTTGAGTAGGATCAATTCTGTATACTGTAAATGTGTTTAGGCTATCTGTGAAAATTGGTCTAACGCTTTGTCGTTGGTAAACAATATTGCCGGGTTTGCCATTGTCGTTATCCCAAACAGTTAGTTTGAATGTAACCTGGTTGGCATCTTTGAATGTTCTATTAAAATTGATCATTATGCCCAATAGGTTGTCGGATTTGTAGTTGTGAAACTTATAGGCAACCATTCCATCTTCAGTTCCTTCGCCAAATAATCCGTAACCCGATTCGGCACTTCCATCGTCGAAAGAGTAATAGTTGTGAAACTCGATAGTTTTCGAAATTGTATCGTTATACCTGAAATGCTTAGTTTCTTCAAATATATCGGTTATTAGATATGATTGAAGATTAAACTTTGCAGAATCCTCCCATGCGGAGCTAAAGGTATAATCGAAATAACGGGAGTAGTTAAACCTCTGTAAAGCGAAGATATTTTCGGCACCACCGGAAAAAAAGTATTCGGATTGGGAGCCCGATAAGTCAATAATTTTAAATCGTCTGGATATATTCCAAGTTGTATACCCTAAATTATGATAACTAATTGTGAATTGTTTTGGGTTAGGAAATTCAACTTGTTGGGCTTCGGTAAAGTGTGACCAAGGAACCGATGTGTAATTGATCATTGGATTTGGAACTGGTTCCGAAAAAGTAATATCATTAAAAATGGTATCGGTTGTTTTGCGGTTTTTATTTAGATAAACCATATCGATATGCCAATGATCGGAATTGCTTTTTAACCCTGGAACTAATGTGTTTGCCGAGAGCGATGCGTAATTGATAAACCTAAACTTAAAGTTCGATGTTAAAAAAACAGGCTCGCTAATATTTATTACAGCGTTATAGAATGAGCGGTTAAGTGTGTCGGATTGTATGGTTTTGCTTTTAGATGTAATTATATTTTTCTGAGTAAGTTTTTTTAAGGAGAAATTAACCGTAGCCGACCATGCTCTAATCCATTTTTGCTGATTATTATCCCAAAATTCAAGAACTAAGGAATCTTTGCTGCTTGGCTCATAACCCCGGCCTTGTGGTTGAAATTGGAAGGAGAGGTAAACACTATCGCTAGCCGAATAACCTAGGTTTATTGAGTGCGAAACAAGAGTGTCGGCGCCCTGAGGATTCGTAGAAAGATTTGAGTAGAGTTCTCCTTTCTGGTTTACAGCATCAAATGTTGCTACACCAATAGTTGGTGGATTTATTGCATAACCTTGGTTTGTTGTAACGTACGATTTTTCCCATAGCTCGTGTGTTGGAAAAGTTGTGGGTCTTGAGAAATCGTCGAAGAAAGGGAGTTCTAGTACATTTTTCGATTTGGCTGATGCATTGTAATTCTCGTTTTTAGGTATATAGTACGAATTGAGATCCACAAGAATTTCTTGTGCATTTGTTGAAAATACAGCTATGAATAGAATGAATACGAAAAATATTTTTTTTAAAATCATTTTACCATCAAACTTAAATTACTCAATTACGTCATCCTCAGCAACGTCCTGAATCAAAGAATCTATAGATGCCCTTTCAATTTTAGGAATTCGTGACTGATTTAAGGTAAGCCAAATATCGATTTTTGCCCCAAAACCAATCGAGTTGGGTTCTGTGTAAGCAGGATACTGGCTATAAACTCTAGCATCTAACGAATCCTTGAAATCGATTATTGTCTCGTCGAATCGAATTCTTCCAATATTAAGTGACGATTCAATAATTCTGTTTTGAGCATCATTAAGCTTTAACCCAATTAAAAGAGGAAGTCCTGTTCTTTCACCGTGCATTCCCATGCCTAAAACAAGGTTTAATTTCGATCCTTTTGGGATTAAAGTGCCTGGATCAACAGTTTTGCCATCGAAGCGTTGATCAAGAACGTTGTTTACTCCTAAATCGGGTCTAAACGAGAGTGTACCAACCTCTAATCCTTGTTGCTCCAGAATAGCCTTGGCTTGGCGTAGGGTGTAACCCACAATGTTTGGAACCTCAACTTTGATCGGGTTCTTAGCATTTATGGTGATAAAAACTCGCCTATTCTTCTTAACATGAGTCCCTGGTTCAGGATTCTGATCGATAACACTACCAGGCTTACGGTTAAATATGTAAACCGAGTCGGATATTTCTACTCTTAAGTTTGAATCGTTGGCACGTTCCAGTAGTTCCTCCGATGCTAATCCTCGAAAGTCTGGCATCGTGAAACTTTGATTGTGACGAGTGTATATTCTCAGGAATATCATCAGGACAATGAGAATAGATAATGATATTCCCATTGCAATTAAAACGGTTTTTACGTAAGGGTTTTGAACAAACTTGGTAAGAAGTAATTTTACTTTATCCATAATCAGGGATTTTGAATATGCATTAATTTAATTCACAACAAAAATAACACTATACGCTTATAAAAATTGTTTTTGATACCAATAATTAATCGTAACAAGGTTAAATATTGCATTAGTATTCTTTAATAGCATTGTAAAGCGAATCTCGTTCGACTGGAATTTTTCCTGCCTCCCTAATAATTGCAGTAAGCATATCTACTGTCATTCGGGGTTTTTGATCTTCGGCACCAGCCATGGAGTATATTTTGGTTGTATCGTCAATTGTTCCATCAATATCGTCAACGCCAAAAGCCAATGCTAACTTGGTGTTTTCTTTTCCAAGCATTGGCCAGTATGCCTTAATGTGTGTAATATTATCGAAAAAGATTCTTGATATTGCGAAATTTCTTAAATCCTCGGTAAGGTTTACTTCTCCTAAGTAACTTAGAGGATTGTTTTCCGACCGGAACTTTAGCGGAATAAAGCAGTTAAACCCATTGGTTTTATCCTGTAAATTCCTGATAGCATCCATATGTTCGGCTCTGTGCTTGTAACTCTCAATGTGTCCATAAAGCATTGTTGCATTGGAATAAATTCCTTCGAGGTGAGCCGCTTCGTGTATTTCAAGCCAAGTTTTGCCTGATGCTTTATCGTGACTGATTTTCTCCCTTACTTCCGGATCAAATATCTCAGCACCTCCGCCAGGAATTGAGTCCAATCCGTACTGTTTGAGTTTTCTCATTCCTTCGCGGTAGTTTAGTTTTGCTTTCTTAATAATGTACTCAAGTTCTACCGCGGAGTATGCTTTTACGTGAATTTTAGGTAAGACCTTTTTTATCTCCTTAACCATTTCGCCATAGTAGTCCAAAGTCCATTTTGGATGTACGCCCCCGGTAATGTGAACTTCAGTAACATCTTTCCCTATAAACTTTTTTGCGGCTTCAATCACATCGGCTTTGCTCATTTCCCAGCTGAGCGGATCGTTCACCCCTTTGTGGTAGGAGCAAAACTTGCAGCTATAAATGCACAGATTGGTGGGTTCAATATGGAAATTCTTGTTAAAGTATATATTTCTGTTGTTTTTTCTGGAGCAAACAAGGCTCGATAGTTCGGCCAGTAATCCTAGCTCTGCCTTTTCGTATAGTTCAATAGCCTCCGTTGTACTTATTCTTTTGCTCTCTAAAACCTTTTCTACGATTGGTTTAATTGATTCGCTAAGTTTAGAGTTGGATAAATATTTATTTAAAATGGTTTCCATTTCAGATTCTTTTTCGGGGGTAAAGATAGCAATTCGTATAAACAAAAAAGGCAGGATTACCCTGCCTTTAATTGTAATATCTTGAATTACTTATTTCTTGGGATATTCGTCAGAAACAGTTAGTTTCTTTCTTCCTTTTGCGCGACGAGCAGCCAACACTCTACGACCATTAGCTGTAGCCATACGCTCACGGAACCCATGCTTATTTTTCCTCTTTCTGTTCGAGGGTTGGAACGTTCTTTTCATTGTAGTAACCTTTTATTATTTTTTACTTTCTTTGATTATCAATTACTTATAAATACAAATGTATTTTTTGGGTTTGCAAAGGTAAAATATTTTTCAAACTAAAAAAAGAATATTGTTTAAAAATGTTTCAGAGATAAACGGAATTCAATTATCAGATTGGAATGAAAACGATATACTTTTCCTCGAAGTATTCCTCCTCGAATAAATTTCTTATGTTCCATTTTTCGCAATGCTTTCGGAAAGGTTTCAGTTCTTCGGTGATGTCTCCGCCTTTTAGAAATATCATGCCATTGGGTAGTGAGTTAGCGCCTCCCTGTTTCACATTTTTCCTTGTCCAGTTAATAAGTTGAGGTATAGGAGCAACGGCTCTGCTAACAACAAAGTCAAACTTTTCTGGTAAATCCTCGGCTCTAGTTTTCAAAACTGTAACATTTTTAAGGCCAAGAGCAGTTGCAACTTCTTGTGCAACAATTGTTTTCTTTCCAACGGAATCAATAAGTGTAAAGTGGCATTGTGGAAACATAATGGCCAATGGAATACCAGGAAAACCTCCTCCAGTGCCAATGTCCATTATGCTTGTACCCTTAATGAAATTGACAATTTTTGCTATAGACAACGAGTGTAGAACATGGTGTACCATAATGTTATCGATATCTTTTCGAGAGATAACATTAATTTGAGCATTCCAATGCCTATAAAGCTTATCTAGATCCTGAATTTGCTCGCGTTGAATTTGACTTAGTTCAGGAAAGTAGTTAAGTATCGATTCCATATATTAATGATGTGGTGGTAGGTTGTTTAAAATATTGAAAAGCAATTCCCGAGCCCTGAATAGTTGAGCCTTAACCGTTCCTAGTGGTAAATTCAACTCATCAGCAATTTCCTCGTAAGAGTATTCTTTGAAGTAGCGTAGCTCAATTAATTTGCGGTATCGAGGTTTTAGCTTCGATACAACTTCTTGGACTAGTTTAATATTTTGCTCCTTAATGAGGTTCTCCTCAGGATCGAGACTGCCAGACGAGAGCATTGCCGTTGGGGGCATATAAGAACCCTCCTGGTCGTCCACATTCTGATCTATAGAAATGGTATTAGCTTTTCGCTTTCTGATGAAATCGATACAATTATTGGTGGCTATTTTGAATAGCCATGTGCTAAATGCGTAATTTGGTGTGTACTGGTGTATGTTTTTAAATGCCTTACCAAAAGCTTCGAGGGTTAAATCCTCTGCATCGCTTTTGTTATTGACCATTTTAAGTAGCATAAAGTAGATAGCATCACGGTATCTATCCATTAATTCGGCGTATGCTTTTTGGTCGCCGTTAATGGCTTTTTCTACCAGTGTTAGGTCGAATTTGGCTTTCTCCGATAAATTATCAGGCGCTATCTCCATTTTGGTTTTTTACTAGTGATGCTATTAAGTAATAATAGTTTGCTATAAAAGTATAACGAATAAAAATCCCATAAAAGCGAAGTTAACAATATTTTCTTTTCGTTCAGTTTTTTCATAACAGCTTTAACGATGGAAAGTTTAACAATCATTCTAACTATTATTACTGAAGCCACAATGTATGGGAAGTAGAGGAGAGCAATTAATGCAATAGCGCTAAGGAAAAATAGAAGTCGCGAAAAGGGTTCCAATCCAAGTAAAAGTTTAATGCTCGGACTGTAGTATTTAGAGGTAGAAGTGTGGCGTCGTTTTTGCCTTAACCAGCCAGAGAATGTTTGGCGAGGTACTGAAAGTGTATGCGCCTCTTGCCGGTACTCTACAACGGTATTCATTTTGTTGGCAACCTCGCGTACGAACAGATCATCGTCGCCTGAGTCAAGTTGACTGTGCGATGCAAATCCTCGGTTTTTGAAAAATAAACTTCGTTTGTAAGCTAAATTACGGCCAACACCCATGTACGGTTTACCTATCATTGCAAATCCAAGGTAATTCATTGCAATAAGCATGGTGTCGAAACGGATAAGCTTGTTAAGTAATCCTTTTTCCGATAAGTAACCTCCATAGCCCAATACTACCTCGGTGTTGTCGTTAAAATTTTCTGCCATACTATCAAGCCACATATCACTTTGAGGAATACAGTCGGCGTCGGTTAGGAGTAACCAATCGTGTTTTGCCGCTTTTATACCAACGGTTAAGGCTAACTTTTTAGTATGCGAGAACTTTTCGTCCTCCTTTATTGTAGTTACTTTAAGATTTGGGTATTGCTTTTGGAAATTTTCTAAAACAATGTCGGAGTCATCGGCAGAGCAATCGTTTACTACAATTACTTCAAAATCCGGATATTTTTGCTCAAGTACCTTAGGCAGGAAATGCTTAAGGTTCTCTTCCTCGTTGCGGGCGCAAATAACTATCGATACTGGCGGTTTCTCTGTTTTAGAGTTCGGATTGCTTTTGGTCTTCTTTTTTAGAGCGACCTTAATGTATATCCCAAAGTAGTAGTATAGCTGAATTAGTAACGAAACTAATAAAATTCCTGCGAGTATTAATTCGTAAGGCTTTGAATTTCTGATGATTTCTTCCACAACAAAATGCTTAAAAATACTAAGCAATGATATTAAACATTTTTGGGTTTACAAAAAGAAAATTTTTGTGTGAGTTGGCGTTGGGAAGAAAGAGGCTCGAAGGGAAATTAGCAAAAAATCCCTTCGATTAGATTAATCTAGGGAAGGGATTTTGGTTTAGGTTAAGTTAAGGCTATTTTTTGTCGTCAAGTTTAAAAATTACAGGTAATGTGATTTTCACCCTAACGGCTTGTCCACGTTGGTAGCCGGGAGTCCATTTTGGCATACTTTCAATTACTCTAATGGCTTCTTTGTCTATGCTTGGATCTACTCCTCGTTCAATTTTTACTTCGCTTACAGCACCGTCTGGTTCAACTACAAATGAAACATATACTTTTCCCTGTATACCATTCTTTAGAGCAATCACGGGATATTTTAAGTTTTTAGCAATATACTCTTTTGCTGCCTCAACATCTTTATTATCGAACTTTGGCATTTCCTCAACAACAACAAAGGGTTCGGTTTTATCTCCTCTTTGAGTTGTTAATGCAACTTCTTCTGTATCTATGTTTTGTTGCTTTTCTGCAAGTTTAAAAACAACAGGCAATGTGAATTGAACGGGAACATTTTTACCACGTTGTTTACCCGGTGTCCAATCGGGCATGCTTTCAATAACTCTTATGGCTTCTTTGTCTAAAGATGGATCAACAGATCTGGCAACTTTTACATTACTTACCTTTCCATTGCTCTCTACTACAAAGTTAACGAAAACGCTTCCTTCAATTCCATTTTCCTTAGCAATTTTAGGGTACTGAGTATTTTTTGCAATATACTCGCGAGCAGCTTCAGGAGCCTTGTTTTCGAATTTTGGCATCTCTTCCACCACAACAAAATAATCCTTTTTGGATGTGTCCTGCTTTTCCACTGAGTTAATCTCTACTACCTCAACTTTTTTGTATTCCTTTACATAGGAATCATCCATGTTCAAAAAGCAGAGACCAACAGTATGTTTGTTGTCTGCCACATAATTTGACATTTCAATTCGGTAAACACCAGTAGTTTCACAGAAATAGTCGAGATACAAAAACTCTTTACCTTTGAATGCTTTTATAGGTTGAACTACATCAACTATTTTTTCTTTATTCTCTCTAGTTAAAACAAATCCGTTGTCTGAAGTTTTATTATTATTTGACCACACTACGTAGAAACGGTAAGTAACTCCCTGTTTTAGAATAACTGGAATGCTACTATTACCAATTAAAAAGTCCTTGAGATATGTTCCTTCATTTGCAGTTATAATTCTGAGCAGTTTTGTTTTTAAATCTTCTGATTTAGTAATGTCTGTGAGTTTTATTTCCTTAAACTCTAAAGGTTTAATGTTCGATTTTTTCAATAATTCAAGTTTGCTCGGAATTTCTTCAACTCTCGAACTTTCATTAGATGCAATGTTTTTTTGATTAACTTCTTCTTTTGCTTTGACTTCAGCGATGGAAAAACTGTTTACATCCATTGCTGGAGACATTTCCTCAACAGTTTCAACTTTGTTGTCGGTTTTAGCGGCTGAGTAGGTATAGTTAATTCTGGTTTGGAACGACATCAACCCAATTAATACTGCAACAACAGGAATAGTTAGGAGATACTTAAATAGAACCGATTTTGGAGTTTTATTAGTAGTCATCATGGCGAATCGTTTTTTTAGGAGTTTAGCACTAAATGAATTGGCTACCCTTGGTGTAACTGAACTGGCCAAATAGTTCAGTAGTAATTGCTGGTAGGCGTATTTACTTGCGCCACCTTTAACTACGTTGAAATCGGCCAAAAATTCATGAACCTCGCGCATATCTTTTTTAATAAAATGCGCTAATGGGTTAAACCAATGGAGAACCTGAAAGAGCTCGGCAAGCAGCAGATCGAGCGTGTGGAACTGCCTTACATGAACAAGTTCATGCTGTATTAGCAGTTGGTTTTCCTTTAGTTGAAAATCCTTTTGAGGTAGTACAATAATTCCAAAGAACGAAAATGTTTGATTCCAGTAATCCGAAACAATTACTCTTTTGCCGTAAAGCCTTTCTACTCGCGAGTGATTGAAAAGATTTACACCAAACCTAATAAGCATATAGAGCAAGCGAACAAGTATTAAAGAACTAACTAATAGGTATAGGTAAAGCGTGACGTTGTTAATGTTAAGTTGATTCCAGATTGATACGGCTGGTTGAGGTTGATTAGCAATTATTTGCGATCCAACACCAGTAACTTCCGGAATTGCTGTTTCGAATGCGGGAATCACAACGGTTTTGTAAGTGATGAATTTTATGAAAGGGAATAGAGAGGCGAAAACAATGGTAAACACCAAGTAAAACCTGCTAATTGCAAATTGCTGATTCTTTCGGAATAGCAATATGTACAACCCGTACAGAGCAGTAAAAGCCACTGTCGATTTTAACAGGTAAACTAAAATACTAGTGTTTTCCATTGTTTTCGTCCTCCTTGCGTTTTTCTATTTCCTTTTCGAGCAGCAGCTTCAATTCCTCCAGTTCGCTTAGGCTTACATCTCGGTCTGAGGCAAAGAACGAGGCGAAGCGCTCAACGGAACTGTTGAAGTGCTTGCTTAGTACGTGGCGGAAACTTAACCGTGCGTAATCTTTTTTAGTTACCAAAGGGTGGTACTGATGGTTTTTGCCATAAGCAGTATACCCTACCATGCCCTTTTTCTCGAGTATTCGGACTATGGTGGAAACGGTGGTGTAAGCCGGTTTTGGTTCCGGGAACTCATCGAGGATGTCCTTTACAAAAGCTTTTTCCAGCTTCCATAAGTAATCCATTACTTGCTCTTCTGCTTTTGTTAACTCTTTCATATTACAAATGTAACTATATTTT
>Ga0209066_10003268_pt1 | contig 18645 bp, 15 predicted proteins | sample All_14_2_FD_187198 | JGI IMG/M metagenome (GOLD analysis project Ga0209066, IMG submission 187198) | Freshwater microbial communities in response to fracking from Pennsylvania, USA - Allegheny Zone_MetaG_DW_15 (SPAdes) (version 2) ... | reverse complement strand
GCCTATCCCCTGCGGGCCCCTCCGCCCCCCGCCCATTCGCGGGGCCGGGTGGGCGAGCGGCTGGACCTGGGCGTCCGGTCCATGGACGTCTTCACTACCACCTGCCGGGGCCAGCGCCTGGGCATCTTCGCCGGATCGGGCGTGGGCAAGTCGGTACTGCTGTCCATGCTGGCGCGTCAGGCAACCTGTGACGTCGTCGTCGTCGGCCTGATTGGCGAGCGGGGCCGGGAGGTGCGCGAATTCGTCGAGGAAACCCTAGGGGAAGAAGGTCTGCGCCGCGCCGTCGTCATCGTCGCCACCAGCGACGAACCGGCCTTGAAACGTCGCCAGGCCGCATACATGACCATGGCGGTCGCCGAATATATGCGGGATCAGGATCTGGAGGTCCTGTGCCTGATGGACTCGGTCACCCGTTTCGCCATGGCCCAGCGCGAGATCGGCCTGGCGGCGGGCGAGCCCCCGACCACCAAGGGTTACACCCCCACCGTCTTCACCGAACTGCCCAAGCTCTTGGAGCGGGCCGGGCCGGGCCCGGTGCGGCCCGACGGCACCACGGCGGGGCCGATCACCGCCCTGTTCACCGTCCTGGTCGACGGCGGCGACCATGACGAGCCCATCGCCGATGCCGTGCGCGGTATCCTGGACGGCCACATCGTCATGGATCGCAAGATCGCCGAGCGCGGCCGCTTCCCCGCCATCGACGTGCTGAAATCGGTCAGCCGCACCCTGCCCGGCTGTCAGACCCCGCCCGAACGCGAACTGAACCGACGCGCGCGCCAGTGCTTGAGCGCCTATGCCAATATGGAAGAGCTGATCCGCATCGGCGCTTACCGGACCGGTGCCGACCCGATCGTGGACCGCGCCATCGCCCTGAACCCCGCTCTCGAAGATTTCCTGGGCCAGGACAAGGACGATCATACGCCTCTTTCCGATTCCTTTACCCGCCTGGAAGCAATCCTGAACCAGGGCATGGTGCCGGGGTGAAGGTGAAGAGTGCTAGTGAGCCAAGAGGTGAGGGAGACTGCGAAGGCGGCCTCGGCCATGCTCACCCCTTGCTCACTAGCACTCTTCACCGGCATTCCACGCTTCCACCCGCCCTGTCGCACTCGTTCCACCGTTGAAGGCACCGTGATCACATGACCGCCTGGGCACAATCGCTGATCCGCATCTCCAACTATGAGGTCGAGACGCTGCAGAAGCGCCTGGCCGAGATCACGGCGCGCCGGGCCAGCACCGAGATGCGTCTGGCGGTGCTGGACGCCGAAGTCGAGATCGAGCGCGAACGGGCCCGCGCCGACGCCGATGCGGCCATGCTGCTGCAAAGCTATCTGCACGGCTGGAAGCTGCGTAAGGGTGCCGCCGAGGCGGACCTGACGGTTCTGGATCACGAAGAGGAAGGGGCCCGCGACGCCCTGACCGGCGCCTTCGAAGAGCTGAAGAAGTTCGAGCACGTCGCCGAACTGACCCGCCTGAATGCCGTCATCGCCGCCGGCAAGCGCGAGACCGCCGCCTTCGATGAACTGGGACTGCGCCGGCGCGCGGGCTAGGTGTCATGACCACCCGCCGTTCCCTGCTGGCCGCCCCCCTGGCCCTTGCGGCGTGCGAGCGGTTCGCCGCGGCCGGGCCGGTGACGGCCCAGGCCATCACACCCCTGAAATCAGCGCCCTTTCCCGTCGGCACGGCCTGCAAGACCAGCCACATCGTCGACCCGGCCTGGGTCGCCCTGGCCCGGACACATATCTCCCAGCTGACGCCGGAGTGGGAGATGAAGATGGAATACATCCTGGGCGACGGCCCGGGACGTCTGCGTTTCGACAGCCCCGACCGTCTGGCCGCCTTTGCCAAGGCGCAAGGGGTGCCGATGCACGGCCATACCCTGATCTGGTATTCCCAGGGACAGCAGGCCTTTGCCGGGCTGGACGACGCCGCCTTCGACCGGGCGTTCGACGGCTATATCGCCGCCGTCGCGGGTCGCTATCGCGGGATCGCGCGCAGCTGGGATGTGGTCAATGAACCGATCCTGGACGACGGCTCGGGCCTGCGGGACTGTCACTGGTCACAGCGTTATGGCCAGGACGGCTATATCCTGAGGGCCTTCGAAAAGGCCCAGGCGGCGGATCCCGACGCTGTCCTGTTCCTGAACGAATACAATCTGGAAGGGGTCCCGGCCAAGGGCGCGACCTTCCTGCGGCTGGTCGAACGGCTGCTGAAGGCGGGCTGCCCCCTTCAAGGGATCGGCACCCAGTCGCACCTGTGGATCGATATCGAGGCGGGGGCGATCGCCGCCTCGATCCGCGACCTGGCCCAGTTCGGCCTGCCCATCCATGTGTCGGAGCTGGACGTGACCCTGCGGACAGACAATCCGCTGGACCTGCGGCCCCAGGCCGAGCGGATGGCCCGTCAGGTCGACCGCGTCACCGAACTGGCCGAGGCCTTCGTCGCCCTGCCCGCCGCCCAGAGGTTCGCCTTTACCGTATGGGGCCTGCGCGACACCGACAGCTGGTATCGCCAGGGCGAAAAGGACGACGGCAAGGACCGCCCCCTGCCCTTCGACGGGGCCGGCAACCCCAACCCGATGGCGGTGGCGTTGGCGCGGGCGTTCGGGACCGCAACCTAGGCAGCATGGCGCATGAATGTCCTGACCATTCTGCGCTCGGTCGAGGAACTCCTGTATGAGGTCATGTCCTGGCTGCTGTTCTATCCGCTGACGCTGTGGAAGACGCTGCGACGGCCACTTCGGACCATGGCCTATTCGGACCGAGAGCAGAAAGACAAGCCGGAAAAGCAGTATCTGGAGACGCTTAGCCCGCCGCTGTTTCTGGTTCTCAGCATTCTTCTTGCCCACGGAGCCGCGTTCGCCTTTGGCCTCGAAGTGTCGAGCGTCACGTCGGAGATGGCGAAATACGTCGTCCAGAACGACCAGGCCCTGCTGGCGCTTCGCGCGCTGATCTTCGGCCTGCCCGGACTGATCTTTGCCTGGCTGGTCCTGGAGTTGACTGGCAAGCGGATCGATCGCGAAAGCCTTCGCCCCCCTTTCTTCGCCCAGTGCTACCTGTCGGGTGCCACGGCCATACTGGTCAGCCTGGGCTTCCTGGGTATCCGCCACCCCAGCGAAGCGGCGACCCTGGTGGGGACAGGCATCATTCTGGCCACCACCGTCTGGTATCTGGGCGTGCAGTGGACCTGGTTGCGCCGTGAAACGACCTTGAGACCCATACCTGCCTTTGGTCTGACCATTGTGGCTTTCGCCGGATCGATGGTTCTGGCGGGTGCAGCAGGAGCCTTGCTGAGCTGAAGTTGGTCAGGTGCGACCGTGCTCGACGATACGAGGTGAGTTTCGGCCCAAGCAAAACGCCCGCCGGTTTCCCGGCGGGCGTTGGGTCGTTTCTTCCCTGAAGTCTTGTCTTTAGGCGGCGGCGCTCTGCGGCGCGGCTGCAACGCCTTCGGACGGGTCGCGCAGCACATAGCCGCGGCCCCAGACGGTCTCGATATAGTGTTTGCCACCGGCGGCCGTGGCAAGCTTCTTTCTGAGCTTGCAGATGAAGACGTCGATGATCTTCAGCTCGGGCTCGTCCATGCCGCCGTACAGGTGGTTCAGGAACATTTCCTTGGTCAGGGTCGTGCCCTTGCGGAGCGAGAGCAGCTCCAGCATCTGATATTCCTTGCCGGTCAGGTGGACGCGGTGACCGTTCACCTCGACCGTCTTGCCGTCCAGGTTCACCGCGATCTCGCCGGTGGTGATGATGGCCTGGGCGTGACCCTTGGAGCGGCGGACCACGGCGTGGGTGCGCGCGATCAGCTCGTCCTTGTGGAAGGGCTTGGTCATATAGTCGTCGGCACCGCCGCCGAAGGTCTTGACCTTGGTCTCGATCTCGCTGGATCCCGACAGGATCATGACCGGCGTATTGACCTTGCCCACGCGCAGCTGACGCAGGACTTCCAGGCCGTTCATGTCGGGCAGGTTCAGATCGAGCAGGATCAGGTCGTAGTCATAGATCTTGCCCAGATCGATGCCTTCTTCGCCCAGGTCGGTCGTATAGACATTGAAGCCCTCCGACTTGAGCATGAGCTCAATGCTCTGGGCCGTCGCGTGATCGTCTTCAATCAACAGAACGCGCATCAACGCCCCTCCAAGGCAAAGCTTGATATCATCCCGCACAAAAGGTGCACGGGTAACCTTGTTCGGACGTTAATCCCGCAAAACCTTAAGAACGGTTAACGCCGACCCATGAAGCGAATCGTAGGCTGATTTGCGAATCGCCGTCGAGAGTCCACGAGTCAAGCGAGGCGGTTTTTTTGCCGGAGCCTCGGCTCAGCCGGGCGGCAGCAGGTAAGGGTTCTCGACCGACACCGGCTGACCAGGCTTCAGGCCCAACTCCTCGAAGGTCCAGACCAGTTCGACACCTCCCGACTGAGGCGAGGCACAGTCGTCGGGCTTGAGCCGGCGCACGGTGATGACGGCCCGTCCGACCCTGTGGCGCACCACGGGGACCAGGTCCTCCTTGACCGTGCACCCGTTGGAGCTGACCCAGAACACCGCCTGGCCATTGGCGACCGCCGCGGCATGAAGGGGCTCGATCTGGCCAGGCGGCGGCGTCAGCGATGCCGAGCGGTCACCGGGCCAGAGGGCGCATCCGGACAGGACCAGGCCGGTCGCGGCGACGGCGATCACGCTTTGGCGGACGTATGGCATCGGCGTCCCTCCAGACCCTCGGGACACCAGTCTCGCCCAATTCGGCCCGATCGGCAATTTCGGGATCATCCCGGCAGGTCGAGCCTGTGCAGTTCCAACCCGATGGCGAAGACCGAAACCCCCTCCGGGCCAGACACCACCCGAACCTTGTTGACGCCCACGCCCATCGGCGCAGGTGCCCAGGTCGCGCCACCATCGCGGGTCTCCAGGCCATTCGGCACCGCTCCGATCCAGCCGCGCTGTTCGTCCACGAAGCCGACGCCGAAAGCGCGGACCCGGGCATCGTCGATCAGGGGCCGTTCGGACCATGTCAGGCCGCCGTCGGTCGTCTTGGCGAACACCCTCTGGGACACGGTGGTGTCGGGATTGTAGCTCTGGATCGTGACATAGCCGACCGCCTCGGTGGGAAAGGCGATCTTCCAGGTCAGATCCCAGTCGCGCGCGCCTTCATGGACCCGCGCCCAGGTCCGGCCCCCGTCGCCGGTCCGCAGGATGACGGCGCGGGACTTCTGGACGTCGCGGTCGCTGGCCCCGGCGATGAAGCCGACCTGGTCGCTGACGAAGACGATGTCCAGGATCATGGCCGTCAGGGCCGACAGGTCCTCCGACACCCAGGTGTCGCCCCCGTCGCGCGAGGTGACCAGCTGGGCCGGGCCCCCGACCCGTCCGCCGGCGCGGATCGTCACCCGGTGATCCAGCACCCCGGCGTTGATGAAGGGCTGACGATGCACGTGGATGGCGCAGATGCCGGTGACGGCGGGGCCCTGAATCTCGACCGGGGTCCAGGTCTGTCCGCCGTCGCGGGTCCGGTACAGGGGCACGGTGTCGGAGACGTTGGGGAAATAGTCGGGCCCGATGTTGCCCAGGAAGCCGGTCTGGGCGTCGATGAAGCCCAGGGCCCGCACGAAGGTCCCCGGCTGGTCCATCTGCTTAACCCAGGTCTGGCCGCCGTCGGTCGTCTTGAACAGGCGGCCCAGACCATTGCCGTACCAGCCGGTCTGACCGTCGACGAAGACCACGTCGTCCTGCTTTCCGCGATAGGGTTCGGTCGGCAGCCTGACCCAGACGGGTTCGTCGGCCGCCCTGGCCGAACCGGCGACGGGCACCAGGGCCGTCGCCGCAGCCGTCGTCATGAAGCCCCTGCGATCCATCGTCATTCCCCCTCAGGTTCGAACGATATGGAAAGCGTCCTTGACCATCCGGCAAGTGAATAGTCTGTAAGGTCAGACGTCGCGCGGTCCCGTCAGGCCGAACGGGAGGCGACCCAGTCGTTGATCACGCCTTCCAGCACCTTCAGCGGTACCCCGCCGGCGGCCAGGCCGACGTCGTGGAAGCCCTTGATGTCGAACCGGTCGCCCAGGCGGGTCTTGGCCTGTTCGCGCAGACGCACCCACTCCGAATGGCCGACCTTGTAGCTGGAGGCCTGGCCCGGCCAGACGGCATAGCGCTCGACCTCGGTCGTGACGGCGCTTTCCTGGTCGCCCAGGGTCTCGACCATGTAGCGGATGCCCTGTTCGCGGCTCCAGCGCTTGTGGTGCAGGCCTGAATCGACGACCAGGCGCGCGGCTCGGAACATCAGCGACTGGATCGCCCCGATCTGGCCCCATGGGTCGTCGGCATACATCCCGATCTCGTCGGCCAGCTGCTCCGAATACAGACCCCAGCCCTCGGTATAGGCCGAAAAGCCCAGCACCTTCATCAGGATGGGCGCGTCGGGGTTCTCCTGTTGCAGGGCGATCTGGAAGTGATGGCCCGGCACCGCCTCGTGATAGGTCAGGGTCGGCAGGGTGAATTTCGGCCATTCGGCCGTGTCGCGCAGATTGATGTAATACGCGCCGGGCCGCGAACCATCCAGCGCCGGTCCCTGATAATAGCCGCCGGGCGCACCCGCCTCGATGTCCTTGGGCACGCGGCGGATGTCGCAGGCCGATTTCGGCAGGCGGCCGAAATATTCCGGCATCCGGGCCATACAGGCGTCCATCTGCACGTTCAGATCGGCGATCAGCTGTTCCTTGGCCTCGTCCGTATTGGCATAGACCTGGCCCGGCAGGTCGGCGATCGAGGCGATGCGCTGGCCCACTGTGCCCTCGGTCAGGCCCTGGGCGCGCAACAGCACATCGGCGCGCGCGGACAGTTCGGCCACCTGCTCCAGGCCCATCTGATGGACCTCTTCGCCGGTCATGTCGGTGGTGGTGAAGAATTTCAGCCCATAGCCGTAATAGCGATCCCCGCCCTCCAGACGCCACACCCCGGCATCGTGGGTGGCGTTGGGGCGCTGAGCCGCCAGGGTGTCGCGCTGACGCTTCAGCGCCGGCAGGACGGTCTCGTTCACGATGGCCAGGGCGCGTCCGGCCCAGTCGCCGTCCAGCCCTTTCTCCGCCGCCCGCCGCGCGACCGAGGTGACCAGGGTCATTTCGGCGGGATCGGCGTTCAGCATGGCGTCCATCTGGACCGTCGTCTTGTCGATGACGAAGTCCGGCGGGATGGCCCCGAAGCCGAAGTCGGCCACCATCCGCTCGGTTTCCTGGTCGAAGGCCGTGCCCATGGCCGACAGGCGGGACAGATAGGCCTCGGCATCCTCGGCCGTCTCAATCGTGTGCTGGCTGTCCAGGAAATCGGGCAGGGAGCGATAGGCACCGCTCAGCTGGCTGATCGTATAGGGCGAGGGGAACAGACCGCCGCCATAGGGGAAGGCCTGTCCTTCCTGCGCCGTGTCACCAAAGAATTTGACCGAGTCGTAGTGGATCTTCGACCCGCTGGAGAGGGTCGAGCGATCGATGGCGTTCAGCTCGTCCATCAGGCCGTTGAACTCGATCTTGTCCGCCTCGATCTTGGCCAGCGATCGATCGTCCAGGCGCGACTTCATCGCCGCCCCCGGCCCCTTGTCCAGACCCAGGCTGGTCAGGGTCTCGGGCGAGGTCATCAGCATCTGGCGGACGATCTTGTCCATCACGGCCGTCAGGGCCGCATCTCCGGTCGAGGTGGCGGCGGTCGCCACCTGGGCCAGGGCCTGACCGGAGGCGGCAAAGCTGGACGCGGCGAGGGAGACGGCGAGGAAACGGCGGCGGTCGAACATGAATGAAGACTCCTGATCAGCCGCCATCGAAGCGCGGCTGGGGTTCAATGGCAAGTTACCGATGCAACAGAGGCCGACACCCTCTCTTCCCTACAGCGTGGGGAGGAAACTCAACTCTCCTCCTTATCGCGCAGCGATGGGGAGGTGGCACGGCGGCCGCTGGGCCGACGTGACGGAGGGGGCGACCCCGGCGGAAGACGTTCCAGGGCCGTCCTCCCTATGAAGTCGAGGACATGGTGAAGTTCATCGCGGACGTCTCGCGCGGCGATGCGGATCACGCGGATGTTGCGCGTCGCCAGCCAGGCCGATCGCCGCCGGTCCAGTTCGGCCCGCTCCGGGTCTTGATGGCTGGCACCGTCCACCTCGACCGCGAGCATCGCCTCGGCGCAGAAGAAGTCCAGAATGAAGGGGCCGATCGGGTGCTGCCGTCGAAAACGCAGGCCCTCCAGGCCTCGTCGTCGCAGCGCCGCCCACAGCCGGGCCTCCGGTGGTGTCAGAGCCTTGCGGAAGGTCTTGGCGCGTTCATAGCTCTTGCCGTCCGCCACCGTGTCGCCCCCTCCGTCACGGCGCGAAGATGCGCCGTGCCACCTCCCCATGCCAAAGTCATGGGGAGAAGACGATGAGTCAGGCGGCCCGCAGTTCCTGCTTCACCCGCTCGGCCAGGGTCTTGATGTCCAGCGGCTTGGGCAGGAAGGACACGCCGGCCTCGTCCTGCAACAGGTCCGAAAAGTCGCTTTCGGCATAGCCGGAGATGAACATCACCGGGGCATCGCCCAGGAACCGGCGCGCCTTTTTCAACAGGGACGGTCCATCCAGGCCCGGCATGATGACGTCCGAGATCAGCATATCGATCTGACCGGCCCATTCCTCGGCCAGGGCCAGGGCCTCTTCGCCGTCACCGGCCTCGATGACCTCATATCCCCGCTGGCGCAAAAGGCGGGCGGCGATCTTGCGGACCGCCGGCTCATCCTCGACGAACAGGATGCGACCGGCACCGGACAGGTCGCGCGGGGCCTTGATCTTGACCTCGACCGGGGCGACCTCGGCCAGCTCGGCCTCTCCGGCGGCGGGCAGGAAGATGCGGAACACTGCCCCTCCCGTCTCGGCATTGGTCACGCCGATATGGCCGCCCGCCTGCTGGACGATGCCATAGACGGTGGCGAGGCCCATGCCGGTACCCTCATTGACCGCCTTGGTGGTGAAGAAGGGCTCGAAGATCTTGTCCAGCAGTTCGGGCGGCACGCCGGGTCCGGTGTCGGTCACCTCGATCAGGGCGACCTCGGTGTCGGCCGGGGCATCCAGCCAGCCCTGAGCGCGCGCCTCCTCGGCGGACAGCCGGCGGGTGCGGATGGTGACGACGCCCGCCCCCGGCTCGACCACGCCGCGCATCGCGTCGCGGGCATTGACGGCCAGGTTCATCACCGCCGTTTCCAGCTGGCTCTTGTCGGCCAGGACCACCGGCAGGTCGCGGCCATAGTCGGTCTCCAGCCGCACGTCCTCACGCAGAAGGCGGCGCAGCAGCACCGCAAACTCGCCCACCAGTTCGCCCAGGTCCAGCCGCTCGCGCCGCACGGTCGATTTGCGCGAAAAGGCCAGCAGCTTCCTCACCAGATCGGCCGCCCGGATGGCCGTCTGGCGGATCTCGTTCAGCCCGTCATAGGAGGGGTCCCCCACCGGATGCCGTTCCAAGAGGTCCGACAGCTGCAGCTGGATGGTGGTCAGCAGGTTGTTGAAGTCGTGCGCCACCCCGCCCGCCAGCTGGCCCACGGCCTGCATCTTCTGGGCCTGGAACAGCTGCACCTCCATCGACTTCTGCGACGAGACGTCGAACAGCCAGACCCGGCGCGCCGCCCCCTCCGGCGCGACATACAGGTGCAGCATCCGGTCCGGGTGCGAGCGGGCGACCAGTTCGATCGGGCCGGACGACCCGGCCGCCAGCTTGGTGCGGGCTTCGGCCACGCCGCCCGGCTCGAACAGATGGCCGAAGGCGGCGTCACGCGCATGGGCCGGTCCGGTCAGCACGCCCAGGGCGGCATTGGCCCCCTCGATGCGGCCGGCGAACAGATCCTCATGGGCGATGACACAGGACCCGAACGGGGCCCCCGCCGCCATGGCCCGCCCGTCGCCGACAGACGCGGCCGAGGCCACCGGGCCGGACGGCACGACGGCCACTTCGACCTCGGGCGCGGCGCGGACCAGGAACCGGCCCTCGCCCGCCTGTCCGATCAGGACCTCGATCTCGCGCTCGCCCACGGTGACGATGGCCCGGCCCTGCTGGCCCTGCCGCGCCTGGGCAAAGGCCATATAGAGCGCCTGGCCCGACCGGCCGGCCGAGGCGGATTTGGGCAGGGCCACGGTCGCGCCGTTCTGCTCGGCCCAGGCCGCATTGAAGGCCAGCACCTGACCCGAGGCCCAGACCAGCGCCGCGGGTTCGGACAGGGCGTCCAGCATCTCGACCGCCGTATCGCCGCTGGGCGCGCGGGCCGTCTCATTCCGGTTGAAGGCAAACAGGCCGATCAGGGCCACGGCCCCGGCGGCGAAGATCAGGATGAAACCCGGCGCGCTGAACGGATCGGCCCGAAACGCCGGATAGGCCATGGCCGCTACCACGACCACCATGCCGCACACCATGGCGACCAGCAGCGGATCGATGAACGGACGGGCAATCTGCGAAGGACGGGGCACCTGCGAAACCGGCGCCTCAGCTGTCGTTGGGGCCAGGGCCATGGGACCTCACGCGCGAATCAGAGTTCGGATGATACGCCACATTTCAAATCAGCGCCCCGCACGACGAACCTCGACAGGTGGAGCGCCTGACGGCAGGCTTGGTCCCGTGCAAGCCGGGAGTGTTCGATGACCATCAGCAAGACCGAAGCCTTGATCGCCGCCCGCATTGCCCTGGGCGACGTCGCGGCGCTGGGCGGCGGGGACGCAGACGCGACCGTGGATGCCGGCTTTCTGCGCCGCCTGCTGCTGGGCCTTCCCTTCCCGGCTGCCGACCATGAGGCTATCGCCGACCAGAATCCCGCCTATCCGATCCCGTCCGGCGAAGCGCCCGTTCCGATCGCCGCACCCGGCCTGCGGATTTCGGGTGCCATAATCCGGGGCGTCCTGGACCTGTCTGACTGTATCGGACAGGGCGGTCAGGGCCTGCCGGCCCTGGCGCTGGAGCATTGCCGACTGGAAGGCGACGGCGGCGTCGATCCGGATGCTGTCGATGTGCGGTTGAGCCTGGACGTGTCCCACGCCCGTCTGGCGCGACTGTCGCTGCGCGGTTCCCAGGCCGGCTTCATCCGTGGCCGGGAAGTCTCGATCGACGGTCCGCTGGACCTGAGGGGACTTGCGCCCCTGAACGAGGGAACCCCGACCTCGAATGTCGACGATGACCTTGCGACGATACGGGCATGGTTCGAGCGGGTAGCAGAGGCCGCCAGAGCCGAGGCCGCCGCCGTGCGCGAAGGCAAGGGAGCGCCCTTCCACGACACCGAGCGCCTGCCCGACCTGGCCCGCCCCGCAGCCTGGCCTTCGGCGTCGGGCGATCATTGCTGGCTGGACCTGACCGGCGCACGCATCGACGGCCGGATCACGCTCGATGATGCCAGGCTGAGGGCTCCGGCCCCGCGCGATCCGGCCATGGTGGCGAGGGTCGGCCCCCGGTTTGCCCTGGGTCTGATGGAGGCCGAGGTCGGCGGGGGATGCGTCGCCCTCAGACCCTGTTCGATCGAGGGCGGGATCGATCTGGTCTCGGCCCGCATCCAGGGAGAGTTGAACCTGCGCGGCATTCAGGTGAGCGCGGGTGAAGGCCCGGCCCTGTCGGCACGCAATGCCTCGGTTGTCGGCGGCATTATCCTGGACCGCGCGACTCTGACGGGTTCGATCGACCTGAACGATGCCCGCCTGGGCGCCAATCTGGACCTGCGTGGCACAGGGTTGAACGGCCGGGGCAAGATCGCACTCACGGCCAGGAACGCCCGGATAGAGGGTGATATCGTCCTGACCGACGGCACCTGCATCTTTGGGTCCATCGCCCTGCACGGGGCCAGCGCAAACTTCCTGCATCTGTCCAAGGCGCGCCTGGCTGGGGATACGACCCTGGTGGCGCGACACGCGCGGTTCGACCAGGTCGAACTGCTGGGCGATTGCGTGCTGGTCGGCGGTGCCATCTTCGTTAATGCCGACGTCCGTTCCGACATCATCGTCACCCACGCCATTCTTCTGGGGAATCGGGGGCAGGCCGCGCTCGACCTGGAGGGCGTTCGCATCGGCGCCAATCTGGGCATTCACGATCAGGTCGTGCTGAACCGGGCGCTCAATCTCAAGAGCATCGGCACCGGTGACCAGCTCTTGCTTCAGGACGTGACCGTCATCGGCGGCGGCATCGTCGCGGCCGACGGTGCGAAGGTCGGCTCCAGCCTGCGCCTTCGCAAGCTGCACGGGGCCACCGCCCTGGACCTGACCGATGCGTCGTGCGCCATCCTGGATGACGACCCCTCCGCCTATGGCAACGGGCGGCTTGGCCTCAATGGCCTGACCTATCAGCGTCTGGCACGGGCCAGTTTCGCCGGTCGCTGCGTCGATGATCGCGCCGCCTGGCTGAGGGGCTTCAGACCGGAGACGGACCGGGAAACGGCAATCAGTCCCCAACCCTATCACCACCTGGCACGGGTGCTTGCCGGACAGGGCCAGGTCGATGATGCACGCGATATCCAGGTGCTGCTGGCCGATCGGCGCCGCGCGGCCGGCAAGCCCCTGATCTGGTCCGAAGGCTGGCTGACGGGGCTGGGCCGATGGACCCTGCATCTGTCGACGGGACTGTTCGGCAGGCTGTTCGGATTCGGGCTGAAGCCGACCCGCGCCGTGACGACCCTGGCCGTGGCCCTGGTGGCAGGCTGGGCCTTCTTCGGCTGGGCCAACTGGCGCGGGGCCATGGTGATCGACCAGCAGGCTGTCGCCTCCATCGCCCAGGCCGGACGCGTCGGTGCGCCGGCCCTTACCGACGACGAGATGGTCCAGAACATCCCCTGTGGCGACGCCGTCCGGCCGTCACTCTATGCGCTGGACGTTTTCATCCCCCTGGTCGACCTGTTGCAGGAAACCGAGTGCGAGATCGGCGAGGCCGAGGGGGCGGCTCGGGCCATGCCGCTGTTCCCGGGGATCACCCTGGGATCGGGCGAGGCCGCCCGCACACTGTTCGGCGAGGTCGAGGTCTATCGCTTCGCCAAGGCCTTCTATGCCCTGGCCGGGTGGCTGATCCTGTCGCTGTCGATCCTGACCTTCTCCGGCGTCATGCAGCGGTCCGGCGAGACCAGCTAGCGCCGCTTGCGCTTCTGCATGACGAAGCCGATCACCTTGGCGGCGGCGTCGAAATGTTCGCGCGGGATGGTCTCGTCGATGTCGACGGCGGCATAGAGGGCGCGGGCCAGGGGGACGTTCTCGACCACCGGCACATCGTGCTCGCGCGCGACCTCGCGGATCCTCAGGGCCAGGGCGTCCACCCCCTTGGCCACGCAGATGGGGGCGGCGTCGCCTTTGTCCGGCTCATAGCGCAGGGCCACCGAATAGTGGGTCGGGTTGGTCACGATCACCGTGGCCGTGGGCACGTTCTGCATCATCCGCTGGCGACTGCGCTGCATACGGATCTGCTTCAGCTTGGCCTTGATGTGCGGGTCGCCCTCGGACTGTTTGTAGTCTTCCTTGACCTCTTCCTTGGTCATCTTCATCCGCTCGTTGAAGCGGTATTTCTGCCAGAGGAAATCCACCCCGGCCGCCACGCCGAGGAAGGCCAGGGTCGAGGCGATCAGCGCCACCACCAGATCGCGCGCGAACGGCAGAATCGACGCCGGGCTCATGGCCGCCAGGTTTTCAAGCTCACGCGCATGAGGGCTGAGCACGCCCCAACAGATGGCACAGACGGCGATCAGCTTGGCCAGGGTCTTGACGAACTGGAACAGGCCGTCGGGCCCGAAGATGCGCTTGAACCCGGCGGCGGGGCTGACCTTTTCCCAGGTCGGCTTCATCTTTTCGCCCGAGAAAATCAGGCCCGATTGCGCCAGATGTCCCCCAGCCCCGCCGACGATGACCGCCGCCATCAGGGCGGCCATGAAAGGGGCGACGGCCCACAGGGCCTGGGCGCCGATCTCGACCCCCGCCCCGGCGTCCAGCCCGCCCATCATGGTGTGGGGCGCGGCGATGAAGGGCAGCAGATCCTCGGCCATGGCTCCGGCGAACCAGCCCCCCATCATCAGCAGCACCGCGGCCGCCCCCATCAGCGACAGGGCCGAGCCGACGTCCGCCGATTTAGCGACATCGCCCTTCTTGCGCGCCTCCTCGAGTTTTCGGGGGGTTGCTTCTTCTGTCTTGGAGTCGGGATCGGGCTTGTCAGCCACCCGCGCCTCCCACGAAGATCCGGGCCAGGGCGCGATACCGGTCGATGAAGACCGTGCCCAGAACCCCCAGCGACAGGGCAAACACCGACAGGCCGAGAAGAACGCTGAGCGGCGCGGCGGCGAAGAAGACCTGGAACTGTGGCATCACCCGCCCGACCAGTCCGGACGCCAGGTTGAAGATGATGGCGAACACGATGACCGGCGCCGACAGTTGCACCCCCAGCATGAAGCTGTCGCCCAGGGTGCGGATGGCCAGGCTGGCGAAGTCCCCGGTGATCAAGGGCCGCGCCGGGGCGATCAGGTCATACGATCCGACCAGCCCCGCGATGAACAGGTGATGGGTATTGGTGGCGAAGATCAGCGTCGTGCCCAGCAGCATCAGAAAGGCCGCGATCGTCGTGCCCGGCTGAGCCTGCAGCGGATTGGCGGTCTGGGCGAAACTCAGCGTGGTCTGCAGCGACACGATCTCGCCCGCCGTCGCCAGGGCCGTGGTGAAGGATCGCAGCACCGCCCCGATGGCCAGGCCCACGATCACCTCGCGCAGCACCCATCCGGCCATGCCCCCGACCGTGGCGGGCAGGGCCGGCAGCGCCCCCTGCACCACCGGCCACAGGGCCAGGGACACGACAAAGGCCAGCGACAGTCGGATGCGCGGCGGCACATAGCTTTCGCCCACGCCCGGGATCAGCATCAGGATGGCCCCGATCCGGGCGAAGATCAGCCCCCCCGCCCAGACCTGTTCGGCGGTGGCGTATCCGTCCACCGGCTACATACCCGCTATTCGGGCCGCGATCTCGCGCATGAAGCCGCCCAGCAGGGCCCCCATGAGCGGCAGGAACAGCAGCAGCGAAACGAAGATGGCGATGATCTTGGGCGCATAGACCAGGGTCTGTTCCTGGATCTGTGTCAGGGCCTGGAACAGGCCGATGCCGACACCGACCACCAGCCCGACCGCCAGCACCGGCAGGCACAGCTGGATCGTCAGCCAGACGGCATCACGCCCCACATCCAGAACTTCCGCGCCGTTCATGAACCACTCCTGGGCCTGCCGGCCCCCGATCAAGGTCGAGGGCCTGCTTGAGGCCGCCCGCCACTCCCGAAACTGGGCAGAAAATGCCGGGAGCGTGGTTAACGAGGCGTTAGGACGCCAGCATTCTCCCTCCCCTTCATGGGGAGGGACGGCGAGCCTCTAGCGAGCCAGGGTGGGGCAGTTTCGGACATCCCCACCCGGATCGCTGCGCGATCATCCCTCCCCATGAAGGGGAGGGAGAGGCGACGGTGCCCCTTTCGCGCTCAAGTCGCGAGCCACCGCGTGGCGAGCCTAGCGCCCAGCAAAATTGAGCGAGGGGACGACTGCCCGGTCGAACCGTTGCAGTCGTCCCCTCACCAAGTCCGGGTTGGGACTTGGCCATTGAGGTTCAGGGCCCTGGCGTCCGGCCTGCGGGGCAAGCCCCGGAAGCGTTCGGCTGTATCCTGTCGGCACCTGGTCTCTGGCGTTTCGGCGGGTGTGACCCCGTCGTCGTCCATCGATCCCGACCTGGTTCTCCGTGAGCGTCCGGCCGAAGCCGTTCGTTCGGGAGCCTGGGTCCTGCTCAGGTCTTCCGTCCCCTCTCGAAAGAGGCTGGGATCCTTAAGTCAGAGCGCCGGACCGGCTCGCTTGAAGTCCCGGCTCTCACCGGATTTCCGCGCCGCCGTGTCCCTCGGCCTGTTGACGTTCGCGCCGAATGGGTTAGACGGCAAGCGCCCGAGATCGCCCCCCTGTGCACCACAGTCGCCCGGTCGGTGCACAAGCCTGTGTATATCTGTGGACGGACGATAATTCGTTAGATTGTTCAGCGGATTGGGTTGTCCACAGAAAGACGGACTACAAACCCTTCAAAGCGATGTGTCCGCCTTGATGGCGACTTCCGGCAAGGGTTCGTCCTGAGACGTGGGGCGGGTTTGTGGGGGCGCGCTGTAGGCTTCCGTCAAAGGGGCGGCGTTCGGGTTCCAGCGCGATGCCAGCCACTGGAACTGGGAATAGATCGTCGGATCATAGACCCAGGTTTGGCTTGTTCTGTCCCAGTCCCATCGCTGCCGCTGGATGAAGGCGCTGGCAGAGTTCCAATCCCTGACGAGGGTTCCCTGGATCCAAGCGGAATAGGTTTCCTCGTCAAGGACGTTGCGTCTGATGAATAGGGCGATGGTTTCGTAATGATTCAGATAGGCTACCAAAGCCAATCGGATCGGTCGGTTCTGCTCGGAAGGATCGTGTACCGCCATGAACGCCTCATGGCGCCGAAGCTCCGAAAACACGCGCGTGATGGTGCGGTAATGATCTGAGGACTCGGCCTTCTCGATCAAATCGAGGGTGGCTCGCATTCGCGCTACGGACCGGGTCGTCGATAGCTGTATGGAAGCGACGATGAGCGCTAGGCTTGCCGACACGACAACGGCCAGGATCGTCGCGATAGGCCCTAGATAATGCTCCCAATTTCCCGGATGAGGAGGGGAGATTGCAAAAAGCACCATAAAGTGGGTGACCAGATGGACCGTCGTCGCCACCGGGTGATCCAACTCAATCTCTCAGAATGCCACGCATAATCTTCACCTCTTTAGAGAAAACCTAGGACAAAAGCCGCCAAAAGTCAATCATTCCGTTCGCTACCCATCCGATGCCAACGGCTGACGTTGATAGAGATGAGAGGTGAAAGGGGGTTGTTCAAGGCTGAGCCAAAGCCTCCCGTTTCGCCTCCAGTTCCAGCCATTCCTCCTCGGCGGCGGCGAGTTTGGCCTGGGCGGCGGTGAGGGCCTTCATGGTGCTGTCGAAACCGGCGGGGTCGCGGGCGTAGAAATTGACGTCGGCGAGGCGGGCTTCATGACCGGCGATGGTCGCGGGCAGGTCCTGGATCAGGGTGTCCAGCTCCTTGAGGCGGTGGGTGTCCTTGAAGGACATCTTCTTTTGAGTGGCGAGTGGCGAGTGATTAGTGGCGAGTGAAGGCGTGGGCTCGGCGGTGGGGGGTGATTTTTCTACTGTCTCGCCACTAATCACTCGTCGCTCGCCACTCAGAAAGTCCGGGTTCTGGCGGATGAAGTCGGTCCAGCCGCCGGGGGTCTCTACGATGTCGCCGCGCCCGTTCATGCCGATGGTCGAGGTAGCCAGGCGGTCGACGAAGTCCCGGTCGTGGCTGACCAGGATCAGGGTGCCGTCATAGGATTCCAGCAGCTCTTCCAGCTTGTCGAGCGTGTCCATGTCCAGGTCGTTGGTCGGCTCGTCCAGGACCAGCATATTGGCGGGCTTGGCCAGGGCGCGGGCCAGCAGAAGCCGGTTGCGCTCTCCGCCCGAGAGGGTGGAAATGGGCTGGCGTAGCTGGGCCTCGGAGAACAGGAAGTCCTTCGCATAGGCGGCGACGTGCTTGGACACGCCGCGCACCAGGATGCTGTCGCCGCCGCCGGGCGTCAGGGCGTCCCACAGGGTCATGTCAGAGCGCAGCCCCTCGCGCGACTGATCCAGATAGACGGGGTCCAGATTGGCCCCCAGTTTCACCGTGCCCTCGGTGGGCGTCAGTTCGCCCAGCATGATCTTGACCAGGGTCGTCTTGCCCGCGCCGTTGGGCCCGACGATGGCCAGGCGATCGCCCCGGATGATGCGGGTGGTGAAGGGCTTGATGACGGTGCGCTCCCCGAACCGCTGGCTGATGCCTTTCAGGTCAGCAACCAGCTTGCCCGAAGTTGCCCCGGAATCGACGCCCAGCTGAAGGTCGCGGGGGATGTCCTTGACCCGTTCGGCGCGGTCGGCACGCATGGCGTCCAGGGCGCGGGCGCGGCCCTCGTTGCGGGTGCGCTGGGCCGTGATGGAGCGGTAGAAGGTATAGGTCTCGCGTTCGATCGCCTTGTTGAGGCGGCGCAGGGATTCGGCCTCTTCCTCAGTGACCTTGGCCGCCCATTCGTCGAAGGCGTCGAAGCCCTTGTTCAGGGTGCGGACGCGGCGCCCCTCCAGCCAGTGGCAGGACTGGGTGACCCGGTTCAGGAAGGCCCGGTCGTGGGAGACGATCAGGGTGGCGCAGCGGGCGTCGATGATTTCCTTTTCCAGGAGTTCGATGGCCAGGATGTCCATGTGGTTGGTCGGCTCGTCGAGCAGCAGCAGGTCGGGCTCCTCGGCGAAGGCCTTGGCCAGGGCGGCGCGGCGGATCTCGCCGCCGCTGAGACCCTGAGTCGATTTCTGCGGGTCTATGCCGAAGGTGGTCAGCCAGGCCTCGGCCGTCCAGGGCTCGGCCTCGCCGGAGGTGGCGTAGTCCAGCAGGGTGTCGCCCGCGATCAGCGGCTCCTGCGGCACATAGGCGAAACGGACGCCGGCCTGCATGGAGCGGGTGCCGCTGTCGGGCTCGATCAGGCCCATGACCACCTTCATCAGGGTGGACTTGCCCGCACCGTTGCGCCCGACCAGGCAGGACCGGGTGCGCGGCTCCAGCGCCAGATCGACGCCGTCGAACAGCGGGCGCGGCCCGTCC
>Ga0209066_10003266_pt1 | contig 18653 bp, 19 predicted proteins | sample All_14_2_FD_187198 | JGI IMG/M metagenome (GOLD analysis project Ga0209066, IMG submission 187198) | Freshwater microbial communities in response to fracking from Pennsylvania, USA - Allegheny Zone_MetaG_DW_15 (SPAdes) (version 2) ... | reverse complement strand
CCTCTTTACCATCGGGGCGGGATCGGGCGGGGTGCGCGCCAGCCGCGTTGCCGCCGGGCACGGCGCCCGGGTGGCGGTGGCCGAGGAATATAGGGTCGGCGGCACCTGCGTGATCCGCGGCTGCGTGCCCAAGAAGATGCTGGTCTATGGCGCCCATTTCGCCGAGGACCTCGTCGATGCCGAGGCCTTCGGCTGGACGATCGAAAACAAGCGCTTCGACTGGCGCGCCCTGCGCGATTCGGTGCAGGGTGATGTGACCCGGCTCGAGGGGCTTTATGGCGAAACCCTCGCCAGCCACAATGTCACCGTCTTTCACGAACGCGCCACCATCACCGGCCCGCATGAGGTGACCCTCGCCAGCGGGCGCAGGCTGACCGCGCGCTTCATCCTGGTGGCCACCGGCGCGCGCCCGCACGTGCCCGATTTTCCCGGCAACGAGCATGTCATCACCTCGAACGAAGCCTTCCATCTCGAAGCCGTGCCGCGCCGCATCCTGATTGCCGGCGGGGGCTATATCGCCAATGAGTTTGCCGGCATCTTCAACGCCTTCGGCAGCAAGGTGACGATCGCCAACCGCTCCGATACGATCCTGCGCGGCTATGACGAAGGCGTGCGCGACCGGCTGCTCCAGATCTCCATGGCCAAGGGCATCACCTTCCTGTTCATGGCCGAGCTGGAATGGGTAACAAAGCAGGACGATGGCACCCTGCTGGTCAAGCTCACCGGGCAGGAGCCGGCCGCATATGACGCGGTGATGGTGGCGACCGGGCGCGTGCCCAACACCGAGGGGCTTGGGCTGGAGCACGTAGGCGTGCAACTGGGCCCGCGCGGCGAGATCGTGGTCGATGCCTACAGCAAGACCAGTATCGATCACATCTATGCCGTGGGCGATGTCACCGACAGGGTGCAGCTCACCCCCGTTGCCATCCGCGAGGGCCAGGCCTTTGCCGATTCGGTGTTCGGCCCGGGCGCGCCCTATGCGGTTGATCATTCCTGCGTGCCGAGCGCGGTGTTCAGCCACCCGCCGATCGCCGCGGTGGGCCTGACCGAGGGCGAGGCGCGCAACAAGCTCGGCAGCATCCGCGTCTATCAGGCCGATTTCCGCCCGATGAAGAACGTGCTTGCCGGCCGCAACGAGCGCAGCCTCTACAAGATGATCGTCGATGCCGCGACCGATCGCATCGTCGGGCTGCACATGATCGGCCCCGAGGCCCCGGAGATCCTCCAGGCCGCCGCGATCGCGGTGAAGGCGGGGCTGACCAAGGCCGATTTCGACGCCACTATCGCGATCCACCCGACCATGGCCGAGGAGCTGGTGCTGTTCAAATAGGCGCCTGGCGCTTAACCCGCGCGCCGGGCGCTGCCCAGTTTCGGCACAGGCCAAGGTGCGGCGCAAGACTTTGGCAAAGGCCATGGTTTACAGTGGGATCATGACGAGCCTCGCCCTGACCGCCCGCCAGCAGCGCGAGCTGGACTATCACCGCGAACATGCCGCCGCCAACGCCGATGAGGTGCTGCGCCCGGTGGATGAGGACGTGATCACCAGCCCTGCGCGGCGCCCGTGGAATGCCTATTGGTCGATGTATGACCGGCTGCTCGCCGCCGATCTTGCCGGCAAGGCGGTGCTGGTGCTGGGCTGCGGCTTTGGCGATGATGCGATCCGCTTGGCGCGGCTGGGGGCGCGGGTGTTTGCCTGCGATCTTTCGCCCGATTCGCTTGCCATTGCCGAGGCACGCGCGTGCCGCGCCGGGGTGGAGATCGCCTTTGCCGCCATGCCGGCCGAGGCCATGACCTATCCGGCCGACAGCTTCGATGCGGTGGTGTTCGTCGATATCCTCCACCATGTCGATATCGCCGCGGCGATGGGCGAGGTGGCGCGGGTGCTCAAGGCGGGCGCGCTGGTGATCGGCGATGAGCTTTACACCCACACCCGCCTGCAACGCCTGCGCGAGAGCGCGCTGGTCGATGGCTGGCTCTATCCGGCGATGCGGCGCTGGATCTATGGCGAGGAGACGCCCTACATCACCGCCGATGAGCACAAGATCGACGAGCGCGAATTCGCCCTCGTCACCGCGCACCTTTCCGGCCTTGAGACCGACTGGTTCAACATTCTCGAAGGCCGGCTTTACCCGTCGCGCCTCAGGTGGGCGGCGCGGGCCGAGCGGGTGGCGCTGCGCCCCTTGCGGCGCCTTGCCCCGGTGCTCGCCGGGCGGGTGGTGTTCAGCGGGCGGCTGGTGAAATAGGGCGTCACGCCCCGAGCCGCGCGGGCGCGAACTGCGCAAAGCCAAGCCCGGCAGCAGCGCAATCTTCCGGCATGGCCTCGCCCAGCACCGCCGCGGCGGCGATGCGCGAGAGGGCAGGGGCGGTCTGGAAGCCGGCACCGCCCTGGCCTGCACACCAGAAAAACCCCGGCGCACCGGCCGCTTCGCCCACCACCGGCAATTCATCCGGGGCAAAGCTCCTGAGGCCCGCCCAGCTGTGGGCGATGCGGCGGATGGCAAGCGTTGTGGCGCGCTCCACCCGGTCTGCGGCGATGGCGATGTCGAGTTCTTCTGCCGCGGCATCGCAAGGGGGGGAGGGCGTCTGATCCATGCTCGAGGCGAGCAGCGCCCCGCGCCCCTCGGGCAGCAGGTAGAAGCCCTCGCCCACGGTCTTGGTGAAGGGCCAGGGGCGCACATCGACGCCTTCGGGCGCGGCAAAGCTGATGACGGTGCGCCGCCGCGGCTCGAGGCCGATCGGCGCGGCGCCGGCAAGCCGGGCGACCTCATCCGCCCAGGCGCCCGCGGCATTGACGATCACCGGCGCGGCAAAATCCCCCGCGGCGCTGGCGATGCGCCAGCATCGGCCATCATGCGCAAGGGCTCTGACCGCCGCCCTCGTCACCAGAGCGCCGCCATGCTCGCGCAGGGTGCGCCCATGGGCCTCGAGCATGGCGTTGGTATCGAGCTTCAAGGCGCCGTGATCGATCAGCGCCGCGGCGCAGGCCTCTGCACGCAGCACCGGCAGCAGCGCGCGCGCCTCGTCTGCGCCGATGCGGCGATAGGTGCAGCCATGGAGGCGGTGCACCTCCTCGAGCGCATCGAGCGCGGCAAGCTCCTCGGCCCGGGCGATGTGGAGTGCGGGATGCACCGTGCCATGCGTGGCCAGTTCGCCCATGCTGAGGGCGGTGAGCATGCGCACCGGGGCATTGCCGAGGCCATAATGGGCCACGGCGACCGAGCGGCCCGAGGCGTGGATTCCGGGCGCGCTCTCGCCTTCGAGCACCACCACCTTGAGCCGCGGGGCCAGGCGCGCGGCCAGGCTGAGACCGGCGATCCCGCCCCCGATCACCACCACATCGGCGCTGTCCATGTGCTCTCTCCCGCCACTTTTGCCACATTGACGCTTGGGGCAGGCTAAGGCAACGCGTTGCGGGACGAAACCGGCTCAGGAGAGGAAGCCCGCCTTGTCTGCCAATATCGCCGAAATGGAACGCCGCCGCGCCGCCGCCCGCCTCGGCGGCGGGGAAAAGCGCATCGCCGCCCAGCACGCCAAGGGCAAGCTCACCGCTCGCGAACGGCTCGAGGTGCTGCTCGACGAAGGCAGCTTCGAGGAGATCGACACCTATGTCGAACACGACTGCATCGATTTCGGCATGGAGACGCAGAAGATCCCCGGCGATGGGGTGGTGACGGGGAGCGGCACCATCAACGGGCGGCTGGTGTTCGTCTTCAGCCAGGATTTCACCGTCTTCGGCGGCTCGCTGTCCAAGCGTCATGCCGAGAAGATTTGCAAGATCATGGACATGGCGATGAAGGTCGGCGCGCCGGTGATCGGCCTCAACGATTCGGGTGGGGCGCGCATCCAGGAGGGGGTGGCGAGCCTCGGCGGCTATGCCGAGGTGTTCCAGCGCAATGTGCTTGCCAGCGGCGTGGTGCCGCAGATCAGCCTCATCATGGGGCCGTGCGCGGGCGGGGCGGTCTATTCGCCCGCCATGACCGACTTCATCTTCATGGTGAAGGATTCAAGCTACATGTTCGTCACCGGCCCCGATGTGGTCAAGACCGTCACCAACGAGGTGGTGACGCAGGAGGAGCTGGGCGGGGCGATCACCCACACCACCAAGACTTCGGTCGCCGATCTGGCTTACGAGAACGATGTCGAGGCGCTGCTCGCCACCCGGCGCTTCTTCGACTTCCTGCCGCTGTCGAACCGCGACGAGGTCCCGCTGCTGCCCACCAGCGATCCGTGGGACCGGCTGGAGATGAGCCTCGACACGCTCATCCCCGACAATGCCAACCAGCCCTATGACATGCACGAGGTCATCACCAAGGTGCTCGACGAGGGCGATTTCTTCGAGATCCAGCCGGCGCATGCGGCCAACATCATCTGCGGCTTTGGCCGGATCGAGGGCCGCACCGTGGGCGTGGTGGCGAACCAGCCGATGGTGCTCGCGGGCGTGCTCGACATCAATTCTTCCAAGAAGGCCGCGCGCTTCGTGCGCTTCTGCGATGCCTTCGAGATTCCGATCATCACCTTTGTGGACGTCCCCGGCTTCCTCCCCGGCACCGCGCAGGAACTGGGCGGGATCATCAAGCACGGCGCCAAGCTGCTGTTCGCCTATGCCGAGGCGACCGTGCCCAAGATCACCGTCATCACCCGCAAGGCCTATGGCGGGGCCTATGACGTGATGGCATCGAAGCACCTGCGCGGCGATTTGAACTACGCTTGGCCCACTGCGGAAATCGCGGTGATGGGCGCCAAGGGCGCGGTGGAGATCATCTTCCGCTCTGAAAAGGACGATCCCGCCAAGATCGCCGAGCGGACGAAGGAATATGAAGACCGCTTCGCCAACCCCTTCGTGGCGGCGAGCCGCGGCTATATCGACGAGGTGATCCACCCCCACTCGACCCGCCGCCGGATCGCGCTCGGGCTACGCAAGCTGCGGACGAAGCAGTTGGAGAACCCGTGGAAGAAGCATGACAATATCCCGCTGTGATGAGGCTCGGCATCTTGATCGCGCTGCCTCAAACGACAGCGGTGTTTGCGCTGATGAATTACAGCGGAATATTCATGCACGGAGATCCCATCCAATGAAACTCGGCCGTCTCAACCACATCGGCATCGCCACGCCCTCCATCGCGGACTCGATCGCCTTCTACCGCGACGTGATGGGCGCAACGAAAATCCACCAGCCCTTTGACCTGCCTGAACAAGGGGTGAAGGTCTGCTTCGTCGACACGCCTGGCGCGGAGGGCGCGATGAACGGCACGCAGATCGAGCTGATCGAGCCGCTGGGGGAAAACTCCACGCTCGCCAGCTTTCTCGCCAAGAACCCCCAGGGCGGGCAGCACCATGTCTGCTTCGAGGTGCCCGACATCGCCGAGGCGCGCACCCATTTCGAGGCGCTCGGCAAGCGCATCCTTGGCCCTACCCGCATCGGCGCGCATGGCACGCCTATCTTTTTCGTCCATCCCAAGGACATGGGCGGCGTGCTTACCGAGATCATGGAGACGCCGCGCGAGGGCGCGCATTGGTCGAATTGAACCCCGGGGAGAGAGAAATGTCCTACGAAACCATCCGCGTGGAGCGCGAAGGCCCGCTCGTCACCATCACCCTGAACCGGCCTGAGCGCCTCAATGCCATGCCGCCGCAGATGGCCGACGAGCTGGGGCAGGCCTTCTATGACCTGGGCGATGCGCGCGCGGTGCTGATCACGGGCGAGGGCAAGGGCTTCTGCTCGGGCGCAGACCTTGCCGCGCGCGGGGGCGGCTCGGCGCTGGGCGGCAAGGGCGGCAGCCACGAGGCGCTCATCAATCACTACAACCCCGCGATCAGCCAGCTGATCCGCGCGAGCGTGCCGGTGATCTGCGCGGTCAATGGCCCGGCGGCGGGGGTGGGTTGTTCACTCGCTTTGGCTGCTGATTTCACCATTGCCGCACGCTCTGCCTATTTCCTCCAGGCCTTCGTCAATATCGGTCTTGTGCCCGATGGCGGATCGACCTGGCTCCTGACCCGCGCCATCGGCCGGGCGCGCGCCACCCGCATGATGATGCTGGGTGAGCGCATCTCAGCTCAGCAGGCCGAGGAATGGGGCCTCATCTACAAGTGCGTCGAGGATGCCGACCTGATGGCCGAGGCCCGCGCGCTCGCGGAGAAGCTCGCCAACGGCCCGACGATTGCCTATGCCCAGATGAAGCGCAACATCGCCATCGCGCTCGATCAGAACCTCCAGATGGTGCTGCTCGCCGAGGCCGAAGGCCAGCGCGTGTGCGGCGCCAGCGCCGATGCGCGCGAGGGCGGCATGGCCTTCCTCGAAAAGCGCAAGCCCGTGTTCAAGGGGGCGTGATGGCGCGCGGCATCCCCGCGCAGGCGGGGATCACGCGCGCTCTCCCACGTGTTACCCGAAAAAGCTCGACCCTCGCCTTTGCAGGGGTGACAATGCAGGCACCGAGATGACCGACAAACCCACCCTCTCCGACTGGAAGGCCCTTGCCGACAAGGAAGTCAAAGGCCGCGACCTCACTTGGCACACGCCTGAAGGCTTTGCCATCAAGCCGCTCTACACCGCACAGGATCACGCCGGCTTTGATCCGGGCCTGCCCGGCTTTGCCCCCTTCACCCGCGGGGTGAGGGCAAGCATGTATGCGGGCCGGCCCTGGACCATCCGGCAATATGCGGGCTTTTCCACCGCCGAGGAATCGAACGCCTTCTACCGCCGCAACCTTGCCGCCGGGCAGAAGGGCCTTTCGGTCGCCTTCGACCTTGCCACCCACCGCGGCTACGATTCTGATCACCCGCGCGTGGTGGGCGATGTCGGCAAGGCGGGGGTGGCGATCGATACTGTCGCCGACATGGAAATCCTGTTCGATCAGATCCCCTTGGATTCCATGTCGGTCTCGATGACGATGAACGGCGCGGTGATCCCGGTGCTCGCCTTCTTCATCGTCGCGGCCGAACGCCAGGGGGTGAGCCAGGACAAGCTCGACGGCACCATCCAGAACGACATTCTGAAGGAGTTCATGGTCCGCAACACCTATATCTACCCGCCCGAGCCTTCGATGCGGATCGTTTCGGACATCATCGCCTACACCTCGGCCAACATGCCCAAGTTCAATTCGATCTCGATCTCGGGCTATCACATGCACGAGGCCGGGGCGACCGCGGTGCAGGAGCTGGCCTATACCATCGCTGACGGCAAGGAATATGTGCAGCGGGCGATGGCCGCCGGCCTCGATATCGACAAGTTCGCCGGGCGGCTCAGCTTCTTCTTCGGCATCGGCATGAACTTCTTCATGGAAGTGGCCAAGCTGCGCGCCGCGCGCACGCTGTGGTGGCGGGTAATGGACGGGCTGGGGGCGAAGGACGAACGCTCGAAGATGCTGCGTACGCATTGCCAGACCAGCGGCGTGAGCTTGCAAGAGCAGGACCCTTACAACAACGTCATCCGCACCACCATCGAGGCGCTCGCCGCGGTGCTGGGCGGCACCCAGTCGCTCCACACCAATGCGCTTGATGAGGCGATCGCGCTGCCCACTGATTTTTCCGCCCGCATCGCCCGCAACACCCAGCTGGTGCTGCAGGAGGAAACCGGCATCTGCAACGTCGTCGATCCGCTCGGCGGCTCGCACTATGTCGAGGCGCTCACCCAGACGCTGGTGGATGAGGCCTGGAAGCTGATCGAGGAGGTCGATGCCGCAGGCGGGATGACCGCCTTCGTCGCCTCGGGCGCGCCCAAGGCTGCGATCGAGCGCGCCGCGGCGGAAAAGCAGACCCGGGTGGACAAGGGCGAGACGGTGATCGTCGGGGTCAACAAGTATCGCAAGGAAGCCGAAGACCCGATCGAGACGCTCGAGGTTGACAACCAGAAGGTGCGCGCCGGGCAGATCGCCCGCATCCAGCAGGTGCGCGCCAGCCGCGACGAGGCCGCCTGCCGCGCCGCGCTGGCCGCGCTCACCGAGGGCTGCAGGAGCGGCGCCAATCTGCTTGCCGTCGCGGTGGAATGCGCGCGGGCCGATGCCACGCTGGGCGAAATCTCCGCGGCGATGGAGGAGGTGTTCGGTCGCCACGAGACCGCGCCCGCACCGGTCAAGGGCGTCTATGCCAGCGCCTATGCATTCGACCGGCGCTGGGCGCAGGTGGTGGAAGGGGTGGAGGCCGTGGGCCGTCGCCTTGGCCGCAAGCCCCGTATCATGATCGCCAAGATGGGCCAGGACGGGCACGATCGCGGCGCCAACGTCATCGCCAGCGCCTTTTCCGACATGGGTTTCGAGGTCATCTCCGGCCCGCTGTTCCAGCCTTGCCGCGGGCCACAAGACCCTGATCCCCGAACTCATCCGCCTCCTGCGCGAAGCCGGGCGCGGCGACATCAAGGTGACGGCAGGCGGCGTCATTCCGCCGCAGGATTACGACTTCCTGCGCGAAGCCGGGGTCCAGGGGATCTATGGTCCGGGCAGCAACGTGGTGGAATGCGCGGCGGATATTCTCGTGCTCCTCGGCCACAACATGCCGCCGCCCGGAGACATGGACGGAAAGGGGCTGGACGAGGCGGCGGAGTAGCAATGCCGACGGTCATGCGGATCGGCGCGTTTCGGTTCTACTTCTACAGCCACGAACCCAACGAGCCGCCGCATATCCACATCGACAGGGGCGAGGCGACAATCAAGGTCTGGCTCGGCAGCCTGGAAGTCGCCCGAAGCCGGGGCTTTCGCGCGCACGAGATCAATGGCATTGTGGCGATGGTCGCCGAACACCAAGCGGCGCTAACGGAGGCATGGCATGAATTTTTCGGCTAAGGTGACCGACGAGCGCGTGCTCGACGTGCGCTTCGATGAGGCCAGCCTGATCGTCGATCTGATGGACGGGCGGACGATTGCCGTGCCGCTCGCTTGGTATCCGAGGCTGCTCCATGCAACGCCCGAGCAACGTGCGCATTGGGAGAAGGCGGGGGCGGGCTACGGCATCCACTGGCCGGAGATCGATGAAGACCTCAGCACAGAAGGGCTGCTTCGAGGAGCACCTGCGCCCCAATGAGGCTGTGTGTTCGATTTCTTTTCATTGCGGTCGCAATCCCGACGATCATCTATCTTCACATTCTGGCCATCTGGTTCGGTGTCGCTCTAACCCGCCATCAGCCAGCGCTAGAATGGCCGATTTTGGGGGGCGCCCTATTGTCGTTGATTGCGACCACAACCTTGGCGATCACCATCATTTTCAGAGAAAAGAAGCAATGACCCACCCCCGCACCGACTGGACCCGCGACGAGATCGCCGCGCTGTTCGATCTGCCCTTCACCGAACTGGTGTTCGAGGCCGCGCGCGTCCACCGCCGCTTCCATCCGCCGACCGAGGTGCAGCTGTGCACCCTGCTCTCGATCAAGACCGGCGGGTGCCCCGAGGATTGCGGCTATTGTTCGCAGTCCGTCCACGCCGACAGCGGCGTTGCGGCCACCAAGCTGATGGATGTGCAATCCGTGCTGCAAAAGGCTGCCGAGGCCAAGGATGCCGGCAGCCAGCGCTTCTGCATGGGCGCGGCCTGGCGCAATCCCAAGGACCGCGACATGCCCGCGATCGTGGAGATCGTGAAGGGCGTCTCCGCCATGGGGCTTGAAACCTGCATGACGCTGGGGATGCTCACGCCGCAGCAGGCCGAGATGCTGGCCGAAGCCGGGCTCGACTATTACAACCACAATATCGACACCTCGCCCGAATATTACGAGCGGGTGATCTCCACGCGCGATTTCCAGTGCCGTCTGGATACGCTCGAACACGTCCGCAAGGCGGGGATCAATGTGTGCAGCGGCGGGATCGTCGGCATGGGCGAAACGCGCGCGGATCGGGTCGGCTTCATCCACACGCTTGCCACCCTGCCGCAGCACCCGGAAAGCGTGCCGATCAACGCGCTGGTGCCGATCAAGGGCACGGTGCTGGGTGACATGCTCGCCGATACGCCGCTCGTCAGGATCGATGATATCGAGTTCGTCCGCACCGTGGCGGTGGCGCGCATCACCATGCCGCGTTCGATGGTGCGTCTCTCGGCCGGGCGCGAATCGATGTCGGAGGCGACACAGGCGCTGTGCTTCCTTGCCGGCGCGAACAGCATCTTCACCGGCGACAAGCTCCTCACTGCGCCCAATGCGGGTGACGACAAGGACGGCGCACTGTTTGCGAAGCTGGGTCTCACCGCGCTAAAAGGCGAGGAGCCCGCGCGGGCGTGCAAGGCGGCGGTGGCGGGGGCTGAGTGATGCTTGGCCGGTTTCTCTTCAACAATTTCCAGAAGATCCTCACCACGATCATCGGGCTGGTTTGGCTGGTCCTGTGGTTCTCTGATGAACCGCTTTCGACGAAGCTGCTGGGCCTGATTGGCGCGCTCGTGTTGTCGGCGCTGATTGGCTGGTACGGCGCAGCCTTCAAGGCGTGGTATCGCGGGCGAAGGGCCAACCTGTGAGGCTGTGTCTCGCATCGCTTCTGGTCTGTGCAGCCGTGGTTCCGGCATTGGCCCAGCCGACCGCCACGCCGCAGCCCCAGCCGCTAACTATTGGCGAGACCGTGATGCTCAACGCGCTGGATGCGGAGCGGCAGGTCAACATCATCCTGCCGCCCGATTATGCCGCCGAGCCGGACAGGCGCTGGCCGGTGGTCTATCTGCTTGACGGGGCGCTAAAGCAGGACCTGCTGATGGGCGCGGGCCTGATGCGCTGGGGGGCGCTGTGGGGGCGCTCGCGGGACGCGATCATCGTCGGCATCGAAACGCGCGACCGCCAGCGCGAATTGCTGCCCGCCACCACAGACGCGGCCGAACGCAAGCGCTGGCCCAGCGCGGGCGAAAGTGCGGCCTTTCGCGCGTGGATCGCGCAGACCGTCAAGCCGATGATCGAGGCGCGCTATCGCCATGATGGTACCGCGTTCCTCGTCGGCGAGAGCGCGGCGGGGCATTTTGTGGTCGAGACGTGGCTGAGCGCGCCGCAGACGTTCACCGGCTACGCCGCGATCAGCCCCAGCCTGCAATGGGATTTCGAGGTGCTGAGCCGCAAACCGCTTGGCCCCGGCACCCGCCCCCCGATATACCTCAGCCTCGCCGACGAGGGCGGGGCGACCGAGAGCGGGATGATGCGTCTGCTGGAGGCGCTGCCCGCGGGCCAGCCCTATTGCTTCTCCGACCGCCGCACCGAGCTTCGCCATGCCACCGCGCTGCACGGTCTGCTGCCCGAAGCGCTACAATATTTGTTGCCGACGGGTGTCGATGACCTCGACGAATTCGGCTTCACCTTGCGCTGCGACAAGCGGGGGGAGTGACCCATCCCTCCGTTCGCCCTGAGCTTGTCGGAAGCGAAGCTGGGCGTTGCCCTACGGCTGTTTTTCTTTCAGTGTCTCGCCTAAAAGGAAGAAGGACAGTGCTTCGACAAGCTCAGCACGAACGAATTAGGCCCCGATGAGCCTCGGCTTTTCGGTCGACACCCTGCTCCCCAAGGCGCGCGGGGGCGGGCAGCTCAGGATGGGACTGGTCAAGCTGGAGGAGCGCGAATGGCTCGATCCTGCGCCCGATCTCGCGGCGCGCGCCGCCGGCTTTGCCGAGTGGCCGCAAGGCGTGCAATTGACCGCCGAGGTCGAGGCACCGGGCCGCGAGCTGGCAGCGATGCTCGGGGTCACAGGGGGCCTGCCCGAAGCGGCGCTCGCCGTCCACGAAGACCTGTGCCTGCTCACGCAGCGCGAGGGCGATGAGGCCTATCGCCTCATCGGCGCGGCGGTGGCCTGGCCATCGGACTGGCACCCGGCTCAGAAGCTCGGCCTGCCGCTGCGCGCGCTCCACGCGCCGATTGCGGGCTACGAGGAACAACTCGCCAGCGGGGTCGATCGCTTCATGGCCACCTTGCGCCCCGGCGCCATCTATGGGCGCTGCAACTGGTTCATCGCCCCCACCGGCCAGCGCCGCTGGCTCGCCGAGGGCCCGGCAGCGCAAGCCTTTGCCCATGTCACGCGCGACAACGCGGGCGAGACCCTGTTCGTGCGCTCCGAACGCCAGACCCTGCGCCGCCTGCCCGAGACCGGCGCGATCCTCTTTACCATCGGCATTTATGTCGAACCGCTGGGGCGGCTTTCCCCCGCCAATGTCGCAAGGCTGGCCGGAGCGGTCGAAACCCTCCTCGGCGGCGAGGACGCGCGCCGCGGCGCACCCGCCTATGCGCAAAGCCTCATCGCATATGCCGAAAGGATCGCCGCATGATGCCCGCGCTCGTCTTCCCGCTGCTGCTGCAGGCCGCCGAACCCCTGCCTGAATGCGACGAGAAGGCCGCCGAGATGGGCGTGCAGCAGCCGATGAACCAATGCGCGCAGCGCGACTTCGTGATCGCCGACCGCAAGCTCAACGCGCAGTGGCAGATCACCGTCGCGGTGATGAAGGCGCGCGATGAAGCCTATGCCCCCTATCGTGACGCAGGCGACACCCGCCCCGGCTGGTTTGAAAGCCTGCGCGAGGCCCAGCGCGCCTGGCTCGCCTTTCGCGATGCCCATTGCCGCATCGATGGCTACACCGCCCGCGGCGGCAGCATGGAGCCGATGCTGGTGTCCTTCTGCAAGCGCGCGCTTACCGAACAGCGCACCCAGCAGCTCAAGGAGCTGGCCGAAAGCCCCGAATGAAGCCGCAAATCCGCTAGCTTGCCTCTGGGCCAATCCCCCGGCATAGCCGCGGCGACAACACGCCTACCTGTGAGAGAGAGGTCACGCGCTTGTTCTCCAAGATCCTCATCGCCAATCGCGGCGAGATCGCCTGCCGGGTCATCACCACCGCAAGGGCCATGGGCATCAAGACCGTGGCGGTCTATTCCGATGCCGATGCCCGTGCGCCTTTCGTCAAGATGGCAGATGAAGCGGTGCATATCGGCCCTTCGCCGGCGGCCGAAAGCTATCTGGTGATCGACAAGATCATCGCCGCAGCCAGACAGTCCGGGGCCGAGGCGGTGCACCCGGGCTATGGCTTCCTGTCCGAGCGCACCGCCTTTGCCGAGGCGCTCGCGGCCGAGAACATCACCTTCATCGGCCCGCCGGTGGGCGCGATCGCGGCGATGGGCGACAAGATCGAGTCGAAGAAGCTCGCCAAGCAGGCGGGGGTCAATGTCGTCCCCGGCTTTGTCGGCGAGATCGCCGATACCGAGCACGCCGTGCGCATCGCCAGCGAGATCGGCTATCCGGTGATGATGAAGGCAAGCGCCGGGGGCGGGGGCAAGGGGATGCGCCTGGCCTTCAGCGAGGCCGAGGTGCGCGAGGGCTTCGACAGCGTTCGGCGCGAGGGCCTCAACTCCTTTGGCGATGACCGGGTGTTCATCGAGAAGTTCATCGAGAACCCGCGCCACATCGAGATCCAGATCCTCGGCGACCAGCACGGCAACATCGTCTATCTCAACGAGCGCGAATGCTCGATCCAGCGCCGCCACCAGAAGGTGGTGGAGGAAGCCCCGTCGCCCTTCGTCACCCCGAAGATGCGCAAGGCCATGGGCGAGCAATGCGTCGCCCTGGCGCGCGCCGTGGACTATTACAGCGCCGGCACGGTCGAACTCATCGTCTCGGGCGCCGATCCCACGGGCGAGAGCTTCTACTTCCTCGAGATGAACACCCGGCTTCAGGTGGAGCACCCCGTCACCGAAGCGATCACCGGCATCGACCTTGTGGAACAGATGATCCGCGTGGCGGCGGGCGAGAAGCTCGCCTTCACCCAGGAGGACATCACCATCGATGGCTGGGCGATCGAGAACCGCGTCTATGCCGAGGATCCCTATCGCGGCTTCCTGCCGAGCACGGGCCGGCTGGTGCACTATGTCCCGCCGGTGCCGGGCTGGAGCGCGGATTCCGAGGTTGCCGGCAAGCCGCGGCGCGGGGTGGCGCGCGGGCCGGGCGGGGTGCGCGTTGATGACGGCGTCTTTGAGGGCGGCGAGGTTTCGCGCTTCTACGATCCGATGATCGCCAAGCTGATCACTTGGGCCCCGACCCGCGACGAGGCGGCGGACTTGCAGATCGAGGCGCTCGACAATTTCCGCATCAAGGGATTGGGCCACAATGTCGATTTCCTCAGCGCGATCATGCAGCACCCGCGCTTCCGCTCGGGCGAACTGACCACCGGTTTCATCGCCGAGGAATATCCCGAAGGCTTTCACGGCGCAGCCACCAGCGACGACATGAAGCGTATTCTGGCGGCGGTGTGTGCGGGCAACGAGTTCACCCTGCAGGCGCGTGCGCGCCGGATTTCCGGCCAGCTTGACGGACCGCTGCCGGTCACCGCCGAATGGTTGGTCAAACTGGGTGACGAACGCTTCGAGGTCACGCTGGGTGATGGCCACGCGATGGTTGACGGTGTGCGGGTCGAAGGCACCTGCAACTGGCTGCCCGGCATGGTGCAGGCCGGGGCCGTCGGCCGCGTTGGCAACGGGCCGGAGCACCGGCTCGGCCTGATCGTCGAGCGAACCGGCAACCAGTGGAAGGTGACAACCCGCGGGGCAGCGCACACGTCGCTGGTTCTGCCGCTGCGTCTGGCCCGGCACGAATCGCTGATGCTGGAAAAGGCCCCGCCCGATCTGTCGCGCCTGCTGATCTGCCCGATGCCGGGGATGCTGGTGAAGCTGCACGTGGCCGAGGGCGATCACGTCCAGCCCGGCCAGCCGCTCGCCACGGTCGAGGCGATGAAGATGGAGAACATCCTGCGCGCCGAAAAGGAAGGTAGAATCGCGAAGATCAACGCCGCCGAGGGCGAGAGCCTGGCGGTCGATGCGGTGATCCTCGAGCTGGAATAGCGCCGCGCGCGGCTCGCCGTGCTGCCCGCGCCGCTTGACAGGGTGCGGGCGGCGTGCGCCCGCCATGTCAATCGCTTGCCTCAGGTGGCAAGATCGCGCCTCTTTTCTGAAACAATCTTGCCGCGGCGTTGTAAAATTGCGCCAATCGGTTGATATCCTTCGCGGGAGAAGCGGGTGGCATTCGGCTAACTTGCTCCTCTCATGAGACATTTACAGTGCCGAGTCGCAGTATGGTCTGCGCTCGCTGATTGAATCTGCGCAGGGGATTTGATCATGGCACACACCGGAACCGGTTTTTTCGACCGCAAGGGGCATTTCTTCAAGACCGCGCGCGAGGCGACGGTCAGCGATCTTGCCGGCCTGTTGGGGCAGATCGGCGAGGGCGAGAGCCTGGCGCCGGGGATTGCCTACATGCTGCTCGAAAAGCGCGCCGAGATCGAACGCCTGTTCGCCGAGCATGATGCCATGCTGGAGGAAGAGGCGGCGATGAAGGCGGCGCGCGCGGCGCAAGAGCCGATGAACAAGATCGCCAAGCTGCCTACCCGACCGGCGGGCGGAAGCGCCTAATCCTCGATCAGCGCCACCGCGCGGATCCACCCCGCGCTGGCACGTTCGATCTTGACCGGAAAGCAGCTGACCATGAAGCCGTGGGGCGGCAGGGCGGCCAGGTTGGTGAGCTTTTCGATCTGGTAATAGGGGCGGATGCGCCCAGCCTTGTGGCCTTCCCAAATGATCGATGGATCGCGCGTCTCGGCCCAGCGCCTTGCGGTGTGGCTGAAGGGCGCGTCCCAGCTCCAGGCATCGGTGCCCACCACCTCGATCCCGCGCTCGGTCAGCCACAAGGTCGCCTCGGCGCCAAGGCCGACGCCCTGATCGGTGAAGTTCGCGGTGCCATAAAGAGCGCCCGATTGCACCAGCACGATATCGAGCGGTTGCAGGGTGTAACCGATCCGCGCCAGCTCGGCCTCGACCTCGGCGGCGCTCACCACATGGCCGTGGGGCAGGTGCGAGAAATCGAGCTTCACCCCCGGGCGAAAGAAGCGGTCGAGCGGGGCCTCATCGATGCTGGGGGCAGGGCGGGTGCCGCCATCGGTGGTCGAATGGTAATGCCACGGCGCATCCATATGGGTGCCGTTGTGGGTGGACAGTTCGACCATCTCCACCGCCCAGCCTTCGCCATCGGGCAGGTCTTCGCGCGCAAGGCCGGGGAAGAACATGGCGATCTGCTGCCAGGTGCTCTCATGCGTCATGTAGGTGATGCGCGGGCGCATCACTTCAGGATCGGAGATCACCTCATTGGTGATCGGGATCGACAGGTCGATGAAACGGGTCATGCGCGGGCGCCCTCCAGCTCGGCATCGAGAAAGGCGGCAAGATCCTCAAGATCAACGTCGCGCGCCACGTGGGCCTCGCCCAGCCGGCGCAGCAGCACGAAGGGCAGGGTGGCGCCTTCGGCCTTCTTGTCGTGGCGCATGTGGGCGATCAGCGCCGCGGCTTTGCAGGAAAGGCCAAGCGCGCCAAGCTCGGCCGGAAGGCCCGCTCCGGCAACCGCGCGCGCCACCCGCGCGGCATCGGCAGCGCCGAGCGCGCCGCGCCGGGCCGAATAGCGCGCCGCCAGCACCATGCCGAGCGCCACCGCCTCGCCATGGAGCAGGCAATCGGAAAAGCCGGTTTCGGCCTCGAGCGCATGGCCGAAGGTGTGGCCGAGGTTGAGCAGCGCGCGCAGATCGGCGGTCTCGCGCTCGTCCGCCGCCACGATCCGCGCCTTCATTGCCACGCTGGTGGCAATGGCATGTTCGAGCGCTTGCCCATCGCGCGCGAGCACCTCGCTGCCATGGGTCTCGAGCCAGGCGAAGAAAGTCGCATCGCCCAGCAGGCCGTATTTCAACACCTCGGCATAGCCCGCACGCATCTCGCGATCGGGCAGGCTGGCGAGCACGGCGGGGTCAATCAGCACCAGCGCAGGCTGGTGGAAGGCGCCGATCAGGTTCTTGCCCGCGGCGGTGTTGATCGCGGTCTTGCCCCCGACCGAGGAATCGACCTGGGCGAGCAGGGTGGTGGGCAGCTGGATGAAGCCCACCCCACGCTTGAGGATCGCCGCGGCAAAGCCGACGAGATCTCCCACCACCCCGCCGCCGAGCGCGAGCACGTGATCCTTGCGGGTGACGCCAAGCCCGAGCAGCCAGTCGCACAACTTTTCGAGCACGGCCCAGCTCTTGGCCGCCTCACCCGGTTCGACCACGAACCAGGCCGCTTCAAGCCCCGCCGCGGCAAGGCTCGCCGCGAGCGCATCGCCGTGAAGCGCCTGGACGGTGCGATCGGCCACCACCGGCACGGCGCGGCCCGGCTGATAGCTGTGCAGGAAAGGCGCGGCCGCTTCGGCCAGACGCGCCAGCACCCCTTGTTCGATCACCACGTCATAAGCGCGCCCGGCCAGCGCCACGCGAATCACAGCCATTGACCAATCGCCTCGATGATCGCGCGGGCGGTTTCGGCATGGGGGGCGTTCTTGCTCTCCACGCGGATGGGGGCCTGCTGATAGAAGGGGGTGCGCTCATGCGCCAGCCGGGTGAGGATGTCGCGCGGGTTGCCGGTCTTGAGCAGCGGGCGGTTACCGCGCCTTGCGGTGCGCTCGACCAGAGTGTCGATGTCGCAATCGATCCACACCGCGATGCCCTTCTCCAGCACCAGCGCGCGGGTGGCCGGATCGACGAAGGCACCCCCGCCGGTGGCGATCACCCCGTGGCCTTCCTCGATCAGCCGGGCGATCACGCGCCGCTCGCCATCGCGGAAATAGGCCTCGCCAAAGGTCTCGAAAATTTCCGGGATCGAAAGCTGCGCGGCCTCGACAATCGCCTCGTCGGCATCGACGAAATCGCGTCCGAGCATTGCGGCGAGCTTGCGCCCGACAGTGGATTTGCCCACCCCCATCAGCCCCACCAGCACCACCGGGCGGGTGATGCGCGCGGCGATCGCGGCAATGGCGGCACGGTCGGCAAGGGCGGGCGAGGCGGTCATTGCCGCATGGCCTATAGATGGGCTAGGGCACGCGCAATATGGCAAAGCTGAGACCTCGGCCCGGCCCACTGGCGGCCTCGTCCCCCGTTGCGCGTGCCCGCCCGGCGCGGCGGTGGCGGGTGGTGCTGCTGGCGGCTGCGTTGGCGGGCGCCGCACTGCTGTACTTCGGCACGTTGATGGCCAGCGGGTTGTCGTTGCGTCAGTTCGCCAAGCGCGCCTGAGGTGGCCGCGACAGGCCGCTCGTCATGGTGTGCGTCGTGGCCTGATCGGCCTACACTGTGGCCATGCATTGGACGGCCGCTTCCTCGCTGGACTACTTCGGGTTGCTGGTGGCTGATGATGCGCGTTTCCCACTGCTTGAGGCTGCGGTGGCGATTGCGCAGGACGATCACCCCACGCTCGATCTGCAGGCGCCGCTGGCCGAAGTGGATGGGCTGGCGCAGCGCCTGTGCGATCGCCTGCCCACCGACGCCGGCCCGCTGCAGCGGGTGCGCCTGTTGCACCATTTCTTCTTTGAAGAGCTCGGTTTCGGCGGCAACGTCAACGATTACTACAGCCTCGACAACAGCTACCTGCATTGCGTGCTGCGCACCCGGCGGGGCATCCCGATTTCCCTGGCCGTGCTGTACCTTGAGCTGGCGCAGCGGCTGGGGCTTGATGCCGGCGGCGTCTCGTTTCCCGGGCACTTCCTGATCAAGTTGCGGCTGCCCCAGGGGGATGCCTTGATCGACCCCTTGACGGGCGATTCGCTCAGTCGCGCCTTGTTGGAAGAACGCCTCGATCCCTATCTGGCCCAGGCGCTGGGCACCGAACGGCGAACTGCGCGCGGGGTGGATCTGCTGCCCAATTTCCTGGGCGTGGCCAAGCCCCGCGAGAT
>Ga0209066_10003265_pt1 | contig 18666 bp, 11 predicted proteins | sample All_14_2_FD_187198 | JGI IMG/M metagenome (GOLD analysis project Ga0209066, IMG submission 187198) | Freshwater microbial communities in response to fracking from Pennsylvania, USA - Allegheny Zone_MetaG_DW_15 (SPAdes) (version 2) ... | reverse complement strand
TTTCCTCATGTAAAATATTTATTTTCTACGGTGAAATATTTTAAACTCTACTGAATTCATGTCATCTGCTAATTTTGGCTGCTGACAAGATTCAATACACAAAAATAAAAATTAAGACATTGGTTGCGTGGTATTTATAACTAATTTATTCCAAGACAGGTGTTAGCTTTCAAAGCAACTGCAATCTTTAAGAAGGTATAAAATCTAAAAAAAATGAGGTGAAAGCGGTGAAATTTGTATTTGCGTATTTTTATATTTTTAAATCACCTTTCATCGTTTTTTGATTCCAGCGAGTTTAACCCCATACCTCACACGCAAAACTTATCAAGCTCAAAGGCATGGAAGGAAATCGCAAACACTTGTTAGACCGATTTCAACGGCATTTGGAGGAACGATACCAAGCCTGGTGTGACAGGCATGGTGTGCAAAAATCGGATGACCATTTGGTCACTTTCCTCATTGACCAAGACCTGATTCCGTCCATACAAATACAGCGGTACGCTATACTCAACGAATTTGACAAAATGAGCCAAGCCCCCGAATTCCATAAGACGCTCACCGTGAACACCCTTGCACATCGCTTCAATATTTCAGAACGTACCGTTTGGAACATTCTTAAAAACGGTGGTGTGCGTAACGTAAAACAACATTAAGTCTTCGCTTGGCTCTCTAATAAACATCCAATTGAGAAAACTGCAACACAATTATTAACACTGGCTTTTCGAAAGCCTTCAACAAGCACGATGAACATAGCACTTTTAACTCCCATCCCGGTAGAACATGATGCTATCACGGCACACCTCCCTTCGCTCACTGAGCAATTGGTTAATGGGAACCGTTACCTTTTGGGAGATTTTGAAGGCAAATTCCATCACTTCAACATCATCACACACCAATCTGGATCAAAAAACGAAAACACCGCTTTAGCCACTGATAGGGTTATCCGGCAGTTCAATCCCATGGTTGTTATCCTTGCTGGTGTGGCAGGCGGGGTGAAGGATGTCGAAATCGGTGATTTGGTCATCGGGACTAAGTACTACGGTTACGAATTCGGCAAGGTGACACCCGATGGCTTTGCCGCAAGACCGGAATCCGGGCCATACAGCAAAGAACTCCTCACACTTGCACAATCTGTGGCAGGCAATGGCAATTGGAAAAGACGTGCTATCAAGCCCAATCAATCCAAAGTCGTGTTCGGCGCCATCGCCGCTGGAAACAAGGTAATCGCCGCCACAGATTCGGATGCTTATCGACTGCTGAAGCAGACCTACAACGATACTACTGCTATCGAAATGGAGGCCATCGGGTTTGGACATGCAATGCAGTCGTATCCCTCTATTCGCTTCCTGAATGTGCGGGGTATCTCCGACCTACTTGACGGAAAATCGAAGTCGGATGCTGGTGGCTCGCAGGAATTGGCGGTGGCTAATATGGCGGCGTTCGTGTTTGAATTGCTCTATCATTTAGATGTTTCACAATTTAAAATACTAGGGAGAATGGGTATCAAGGAATTGTCGAAAGAAATCATTGACCTAGTAATAAGCCAAGGAAAGCCAGCCAACGCCAGTAGTCCGATGAACTCACTTTTGAAGGCCATTCAGCCCTTCATTGCGGATGAACTGAAGGCTCTTCATGCTGCTCCCAATGACGCCGATGCCAAGGCAGAAGCCAAGAGCGAGTTGCGAAGAGTCTTGGCCGGTGATGACGCCTTGGCAAAGCAGTTGGAGCAATTGGTGGAACAAGTGAAGCGGGAAGCTCCCAATTCGACTGTTGTTATTCGAGATAGCAAAAATGTGGTTAATGGGAGTCAGATAACGGTGGGCGGGGATTTCCGAATTGGAGACAGTTGAAAATAAATCATCAAAACAAAATGAAATGAAAAACACATTCAATTTTACACTTCTAGTTTTCAGCGTATTATTTTTACTTTCTTCTTGCAAGGTAAGTCGTTATATTGCTCCTCCTTTCACTGATGTGGATAAAATAATGAAACTCAGGTCCGGTATCGGGCTTAGCGAGGTAAACACTACTTTAGGTATCAAACCCTATGATATTATACATTCTTACGAAACAGGTAGTAAGATATTGATATTCAACTATCGGGTCAAGGACAGGAACATGGTGCTTGCTTCCAGAACTGCAAACCGAACAATTCATTCCGAAGAGGCGCAAAAAGAAGGTGAGACCTGGTATAATACCAATCATAAAGAAATTTATCTTTTATTTAAGAACGATACGCTTTCTGGCATTTATGGGGAGAGAATGTTCAGTGAAGGAGCATATCTTGAAATGGTACATGAAAGATTAGCTTTTGAAGAAATAAGGCCTAAAACCAATAATGTGGATTTGGCTCATGACAGGGATTACCTGTTTCTGCAGAACGTTTACCAGGAACGTTCTGCCTTAAAGGAGAAAGCAATGCTTCAAGAAGATGAAGAAGTCAAAAAAAGGAGAAAAATCCTAACTTATGGTGCAGGGCTTGCTTTGTTAACGCTGCTTAGTTTGATTAGCAGATGATTTGATCTGACATGAAATACAAAGGCTTATCACGATTAAAAATTAATTTTGTCATGAATCAATTAAATAGCAATTTAAAAACTTTCCTTGCGCTTTCGATAATACAGTTATTTGGCATACATGCTTCAATTTGTGCCCAAGGACAAATGGGGCATGAAAATACAGTGGCTGTGGTGCCTTTCTCAACGGCATTCGAGCAAGACGAAGATGAGGCAGACTACTCAAGAATGCTCACTGAAACTATATTATCTTCTATTGTTCAAACCCAGCGTTTCAAAATGGTGGATATCACAGACATGGAGAAGGTCTTAATGGTTATAAGGCGACAGCAAATTAAAGAAATCTCTGGTGGGTGGAAAGATGTCACCGAAGCCCAGTTAGTAGAGGCAGGGAAACAACTTGGTATCGAGTATATTTTTGCTGGCACCATCACTAATGTTTCCACTTCGCCCTCCGTTTCCGGCTTATGGAGGGCTGAATTCGGCTTTGCCGTCAAAGCAATCTCAGTAGAATCTGGTAGGATTTATGTCACCGAAACGTTTTCGGTAAATAGTGACAAAGGCATAGGAGGCCGGCTTGCTGGAAAGGACTCCAAGAAAGAAGCATTGAATGCTGCACTTGAGAATGCCAATGAACCAGTAAAGAAATTCATTGACAAATACTTTCCCACGGAGGTGAAGATTTTCAAAGAAAAGGATTTCGACAAGAAAGGGATACCTAAATTCTTGGTAATCAATGGCGGATTGTCCAATGGATTGAGGGTTGACCAGGAAATGGATGTTGTCATTAAGGAGACTGATGAATATGGGGCAATTTATTGGAATAAGATTGGAGAAATTAAGATTGGAGAAATTGAAGCAAGTTTTTCTACCTGCAAAATACGAAAAGGTGGGGAAGATATACACAAGGCAATGGCAGAGCAAAAAGATAAGCTTTTGGCACGTAGCAAGGCTTATGATTGATTATGAATAATATTGGATAGAAAAACTTTCCACATAGTGGTAGCTGGTGGGGTTTGCCTCATCTGAGCACAATCCGCTATGTTTCTGCCCGTGTTATGCGTCCCAAACTTCAAGAAACCGCCAATTTTCTCAAAATATCTTTCATAGTGTCGCAGAAAAGAACAGATATAAAAGATTCAAAAAACACCATCGTCGGTTCCAATATCACCGGAGGCGAAAAGGTGCATATCGGTGATATCATTCACAACCATGCATCGCCCAGTGGTGATGGTAATGCCACCCCCAAGAAAAAAAGCAGTTTTGACCTTTTTAAAATAGTCCTGTTCTCCTTTACGCTGATTGGTGTATCCATTACGGTTAAAAAATTTGTACTGATTGATATGAATCCCAAAGCGGAGGAAATTGGCCAACCCACGCCTTCAGATACAACGACCAAACAAGGGGGCAAAGCCCCAAATGATGCAGAAGGAGTAGCTGCCCCAATTGTTTTGCCAAAACAACCACCCTCAACACCAGCAAACAAGCCTCAACCCATAGAAAAGCGCCCCGAAATCCTATCAAATTACATTGACTTGGGGCAATCTGCCAATACCGCAATGCTCACTTCATCAAGCACGGAATTGCCAGCATTTCAGGCAGCGGTCAAAGCCAAGTTTACTGGTATATCCGACAGTTATTTCCGGCCAGCGTTTCCCCAAAAATTCGGGAATTCCTTGGAAAAGATGGACGTAGCCGCTTTGCGGGAAATAGGCTTGGCCGAAAAAATAAAATGTACGTGCCAAATCATCGAGCAGATCAAATACGAACCAAACGAAGTGGCGGGCGTCCACATGGTCACGGCCAGGGGGCGAATTTGGGTCCATATATTAAACCTTGATACGGGAAAGCTGGACCAAATAGCCTTCACAGAAAATGGCTCGGGGCTATCTGAGGCCACCGCTTTGGAAAGCCTAGAAGAGCACCTGCTTCAATCTGACAAGCTGAATTCCATCCATACGCAACAATGCAAATAGCATGATGAAAACACTTAAAACCCTATTCTTTTTACTCTTGGCCAACACGGTACTCTGCCAAAATATTACCGACAGGGAGCTTGCCCAGTTGGCCGAGGACTTGGCAAAAGCCGTGGAAAGCAAAATGAGCGGACAGAACATCGCCATCGCCGATTTTGTGGACACCGACGACAAACCCTCCAACCTCGGCAAATACCTTTCGGAAGAATTCAGCTACACGCTCGTCAACAAGGCAGCAAACAAGTTCAAGGTCATTGACCGTACCCAACTCCGCCGCCTGATGGACGAGGCAGGCATCGGCGACAAGGGCATGGTTGACCCCGGTTCCGTCCAAAAACTGGGGCGCCTGAAGGGAATCACCGCCGTGCTATACGGCAAACTGGTGCCAGCTAGCAGTTCCATCAAAGTATATGTGAAGGTCGTGGTGCTGGAAACTCAAGTCAACGAAATCACGGTGCGGGGCGAGCTGACAAGGACGCCAACCATTGATGGCTTCTTAGGGCTGGAGATTATATCCAACAAGGTTGACGGTAGCGGAGGCAAGGAGGTGGGCAACACATCGCCAGTTTCAACAACATCGCCTTTTACCAATCAAAACATCCAGATAAAGCTGGTGGGATGCACCCGGAACGGCAGTTACGTGGACTGCGAACTGGAAATTACCAGTATTGGCAAGGACGACAATTTTGCCATCAAAGTGGACAATACCCGCTTGGTGGACGCCAATTGGAATAGCTGTTACGCCAGCCAAGTGGGCATGGGCGGTAAACAGCCGAGTTCGGTGCAAGGAAACAAGGCATTACGGGCCAATAGCCCAGTGCCTGCGATTGTCCGATTTGCGAATGTGCCTTCCTCTGTCAAAACCTACCCGATGATGGAATTGAACTGCAATTCCTATTCGGCTTATATTTTCAAAGCGCAATTGAAAAACATCAACATAAAATCTTGAAACCTCATCTTATGAAAAATTGCTTGTTCATCACCATTGCCTTTCTACTTAACCAAACCCTTGTTGTTGCTCAGCGAAACCCTGATGCTGAAATTGAAAAAATGGCCAACTCATTGGCCATGCAATTAAAAAACAAGGGTGTAAAAATGGCAGCCGTGGCCGACTTCACCTACCAAGGCCAAACGAACACTCGCATTGGCAAATACCTCGCAGATGAACTGTCCAGTAAATTAACCATGCAGGGGCACAGCATGATGAACCGGGATAAAGTGAGGGAAGGTATGGCTGAACAAGTGGCTAAGAAACAAGCGCAAAGCAATAAAGCAGCTTCCCGTCCAGCCAACGATTCGCTTGCTTTATGGAATGCCATTGGGGATGGATTCAGCCTCATCGGTGCTGGAAAAGCCCTGAAAGGAGTGGATGCTGTTATCTATGGTGATATAGAAGACTGGGAAGACGATTTAAGGGTGGTCATTCAAGTGACCAAGAACAACGCTAAACGAAAGAATATCGGTGCCGCCACTGGGAATTTCACGAAGACGCCGCAGATACGGAGGATGGTGGAAGGTGCGGTAGCAATGGCGCAGCCGCCTGTTCATAGCTCGCAGCCTTCCCCGTCAAATACGTCATATACGCCCACCATGCCTGCTGGTTCAAATAGCATTAGTGCCAAGCACGAAAATTTGACGTTTGAGCTCACAGGATGTAGGCAAATGGGAAGGGAAATTGAATGTAAGTTAAATATTATAGCCTCTGATAAAGATGAAAAACTACAAGCAGATGTTAATGATTGTAGAATTTTCGATGCGAATGGTGGGCATGAATTTGTTGCAAGTGAAATTAAACTGGCAGATAAAGGGGGTACCAGTGGTTGGATTCAAAAAGCTTTGGTTGCTGACAATCCGATTGAGTCCTCCTTTAGGTTTACAAACGTGAATAGGCAAGTATCTTCAATTGCGAGAATGGAACTTAGATTTTATTCGGACAATAATAGCTATTTTATGGTTAAGCTTTATAGTGTGCCGGTTCGGTAAATTACTGAAAACTATACTCAGTACTAATAGGTATTGTGCAAATCTAAAATTATACACTGCATTCCTTCCACATCGCCTTCGGCGGCTTTTGGGGAAGGACGCCCCAAAACCTATTTGCACAAAACCTATTAGGTGTGAAGTATACATATACAGCACCTAAAAAAATGCCAAAAACTTCCAGAAGGCAAAAATTCTTCACAGATGTAGAAGCGGCTTACTCCTTTCTTTAGTGACAAATAATTGATAATCAATCATTTGAAATTAGAAAGATAAAATCGATTCTATAGTCAATTTAATAATTTAATTTAAAATTATGTCTAACAGCAAAAGTAAGTTTCTGGAAACATCCATAACTGGAAACATTGCTTGCCCGGCATGTGGCAATCCCATGAGTATGCGAGAGTTTGCAAGTTACCAATTAGTGTTTACTTCAAAATCTAGGCAAGCGCTAAATATCATGGTTGACCATTATGTGAATTTTTTGACGTTTTTTGACGAAGCTTTAAATATTCACGATCAATATGGACTAGATTCTATACCCATAGATTACATACCATTTCAAGTGGGGGACGAAATGGATAAGTGGGGATTTTATAAAAGTGATTTTGCAGAAAGTGTCAAAATAATTTGCAAGTCACAAGAAAGCCTTGGGGTGCTTTCTAAAATATCAACCCTCCCAAGAACTATTTTCAACCCGGAGCCTGATAAAATTAAAGATTGCCTTGTTGACTGCCTTATGCTAATTTATGGTCAATTTGCACCATATGACTACACTGCCGCCCTTTTTGAAATCGTTGATCAGCAATATTCAATTAGGAACAACATCAAGGACAGGGGGAAAATATCCGAAGAGGAGTACGATAAATTTTCCAATCATAGTAAACCCGTTCAAGGGAATTTATTCAACATTGGCGACGCCTTAAGTGATTGGGGAAAACTAATAGACAACTTATTCATAGTTGCTCCGGGTTATGCCAAGTACTTGGGTTATATTCTTTCGCTGTGTAAGAAGATGCCAAGGAGCTTTACCCCTACAGCAAAATCAGGCAGGGCGCTTAGCCTATCGGATGAAAAAGATACGGAATTAAAAACCGAAAGCAACATCAACATTTCAGATGAAGAAATCGAAAAATGCATAATGAAAATTACCCATGTCATTAATGTGTTTTTTTGTGGCGGCTATATTGAACATGATTCGATAGCCCCAGAACCAGATGGGGCAAACATGCAAAATGCACATCGCTTTATTCGGCCATATAGATTTGGACTCAACTCAATCATTAGGGATTGGGAAACTTTAGGAAAATTTATTACCAGTCATGTGGCGTTAAAAATCTTCGAACCCTATTGGCCACCTAATTTTATCAATAGTGTAAAAAGTCAACCAGGCAAAGTTTTTAGTGGTGCTGAAGTATTAAAAAAATTGTCTGAAGAATCCGAGCCTGGCTCACCAAAGAACGCGCCGGAAAAAGAAAAATTATTAACAAGCATAGGGAAGGAAGAATTTTTGGGTGTGGTCAGTACGGTAGTGGATTTTGCTTGTAGGGGAAAATCAATGACTCTTCCCAACCATACGGTCAAAACAAAAGTATTTGGAGGTAAGGAGAAAAAATTTAAGGATATAGCAAAAAATTGGGTTATTTCATCAATTTGTGGATGGTTCCCAACTGACAGAGACGCACATAGTCTTGTATTGATGGGAGGAACTGGTTCAGGCAAATCAAGTATCGCGCAATCAGGCATTGTTTCTTTATCTGACTCTTTAAGCCAATTTGGGTATAGTCTTTCATTCCCGGGGCCAGTTGATGAAGTATTATTTGATTTTTATCACATCAATCACTATGCTGGGAAAATGCCCGATGCTACCGAAGAAGGAGCCCGATACACCATGACTTTAGGGTTACAACCAATCAATGATCCTAAGTCAAAAGTTGATTTGGTTTTCACGGATATTGCTGGTGAAAAATTTGAATCGGCATTGTTGGGGGGAGCAGAAGATCCTGTCGTACTTGGCGCATTAAAGTCAGCTGAGACATTTGTTTACCTGTTTGATTTTGTTTCTTGGAAAACATTTGCTGCTACTTTACAAAGTGATGCATTAAGTGAGAATTGGACAGATTTTAATTCGCAAAGAAAAAAATTGAACAAAGACTCCAGAGCCGTGCGGGATTCTTTTGAAATGCTTAAAGCAGTGGTTGACAAGATTTACCAAATTAGAAGAAAAGAAGGCAATTCGAATCCTTATGAAAATGCAGATAACTGTACATTCGTTTTAGCATTTCCCAAGTCAGACTTATATTGGGATTCTGAGAACAAGTTCCTATCTGAATTTTTTGAAGTACTGAAGAACGCAAATATAATCATCGAAACCTTGTCTTCAGGGCAAGGTAGCTATGCTTCAAGGGGCATATCAAAAAAAGCCATTGAAAAATTAACTGGCAAGGAAAATGAAGGACAGATTAACCCTGATGATGTGTTAAGAATTGCAAGAAAGATTTCTAATGAGGCTAGGGAATCATTGAATAGTAAATTCAAAGAAACATTTGACCCTTCTAAAAGAGGAATAGAATACATTGAGTCGCTTGCACTACCGTCCGTAATGAGTAGGGGTATTGTTGAATTTTTGCAAGAAAGATTTAAGAACGTATATTTTTTACCCGTTTCTGCCCAAGGCAAGGAAGATAAGACCGAGGGAAAAACCGGAAATGAAGGGGCCACGTTCGATAAGCCACCAGCACAAGTATTGTGCGAGTTTTTGTTTTTGATAGCAATTGCTTCTGCTTTAAAGCAGAACACTTCAAGTCCAAAGCAAAGCACTTCAGATTCAGACAAGGAAAATAATAATGAATAGCTCTTTATGATAGATACACATCTATTTATTTCCTCCCTAGCTCCTGCCGCAGTTTTCGATGTTCTTCGCTATTTTGGAAGTACATTGAATACTGGCGGCAGGGGTGTAGGTCTGATGCGAGCACAGGAACCCCAAATTCGTGTTAGCGATCCACCTAATGTTGAAATAGGAAAACTTTTGCTACATTTTGCTTGGGAAAGTCAAAGTAGGCACAACAGCGTTTTTGCTTTATACCTTTTTATGAATAACAGAAACTTGATGAAAGTTCCACACGCACTGACATCTGATTATACTGATTGGCATGTGGCTGCCAACCAAATTTTGGATAAAATTAGAGATGAAGTGAACATCTTTTACCACGATAACGAATGGCATGTCGTCTGTACAAACTCCAAGTATAGGCTAGTCCCACAGATTGAATTGCTGTTACAGCAATTTGAATCACCAAAATCTATTTTTAATATTTCTAACAATAAGAATGTCTTGGTAAACAGCGATATAAACGCAGGTAAAGATATTCACATAGGGGATATTGAAAGGATACAAACCCGTGCTGATTTTTTGCCTACCCCGGCGATGGTTCTTCAGGCTGCTCAATTCTCGGCACAAATGCGAATATACTTGGATGGCAATAAAGTTGAGGAAGCCATAAATGCTGGACTAATTTACACTCAACTTTTATACCCTGATGCCCATGAAGAAATAACAAAAATTCATTTAAATCTTCAACATTTGAGTAGGCAGTATAACGAAGGCCATATCTCATTCAGTGAAGCTCAAATAAGATGGGGGCAGGTAAAAAATAAGTTAGCTGACATAGTATCCTATTTAACCACATGGAAATAGCGATTGGTGACTGGCATTAGAACATGTCTAAAAAATTGGGCGATTGAAAAATGAGAGCTAATTAAGTGCCAATGTTCTGCCAATCAATATCGTGTATATTACCTTTACCAAAGCCCGTGGACCTGCAAGAAGCAACGGGCATCTGGCAAGCACTATCCTAATGGAAAACCAACCAAACCTGAAATAAATCAAACATGCGGACATCCACTTTCCTACTCCTTCTCTTATCTTTCATTTACAGCAGTCAGCTAAACGCCCAAAACTGCCCTTCTTGCAATTCAAATGCTTGTGGCCAAATCGTAACGAGTTTTGAGTTCCCGGATGGCACCAACTTCGTTTGTGATGGAGCCGTGAAAACAGTCGTCAACGAATCCGATACCACCAATCTTTCTTTTGCTGTTTGGTGCTGGCAAGATGGAACACCCAACGATACCGTTTTTTCCAATTTCTATGCACCCTTTTCACATCAATACAATGTTTTGCCACAAGACATATGTGATGAAGAACAAACAACGATAGATGTTAAATTGACATTGTTCAGGAATTGCCCCGGTGGGTTCAGTTGTAATTCTGCTACAATAGCACTCACCATCATCCACAAACCCAAAGCCGATTTTGAAGTCGAAACCGATATTTGCGTGGGCGACCAAGTTTGTTTTGAGGATGCTGGTTGCAATGGCGAAGACTACCTATTGACCATAAACCCAGGCAACATCACCTACACCACAGCCGAACCTTGCCATACTTTTACGACTGGGGGCACTTATACCGTCACCCGAACCGTGACCAATGACTGTGGCTCGGATGTGCATACGGTCACAATGCAAGTCTATGAACTCCCCATCGCCGACGCAGCCGCCGAAATCAACGGCAGCCTCGAAAACGACCCCGACACCATTCTGGTCTGCCTCGGCCCCTCCAACTCGGTCGTGCTGAACGGGCAGCAATTTTCCCAAAACGAAACCACTTGGAACTGGGACATCATCACAAGCAATGGCGGCAGCGTTTCTTGGAACCCACCGACCATGAACTTTCCCTTCGATGAATCCAATGTGCAGAACCCAACCATCATTTTTAACAACGATGGAATTTATGTACTGGAATTGACCGTCAGCAACCCATGCGGCGCAATTGACAAGGACATCCTGATTTTCAATGTGGTGGAGTCCCCCTCGGCGCAACTCAATTTGAATGAAACCGACTGTACGCCCATTACCCTGAACCCGTCGGATTTCCTCACCATCAACGGCAACCTGACCGGCTGTGCTTGGGATTTCGGCGCAGCCGGCACTTCCAACGACTGCGACCCCGACAACATCACCTTCACACAGACGACTACGGTCATTTTCCAAGGCTTCAACGAATGCAGCACCATCACGATTTCCGATACCATAACCATCACACAAAGCGGCCAAGCCATCATCACCTCCCCCTGCCCCGACACACTCTGCACCGATGATGCGCCCTGTGTCCTGTCCGCCAATATCCCCGGCGGTGCTTGGACCTTGAATGGGAACAATTTCAACGGGACCTTCAATCCCGCTACGGCTGCCATTGGCTTGAACACCATCGTTTATGGCGCACCGCCCTGCATACAGCCAGCCCAGGAACAAATCTTCGTCATCAGCAGCGAGGTGGATATTTCGGGGCCAGTGCAGGTCTGTATTGATGGCGGCACGGTGACTTATACGGCTACCCCCACAGGCGGTAGTTTTTCTGCCAGCAGCGGGGCTATCAACCCAGTCACGGGCGTCTATGACCCCGCCGTTGCAGGGGCCGGGCCGGACACGATATTCTACCAAACCGCTGGCAATTCCTTTTGCCAAGGCAATGCCTCGCTGCCCATTCAGGTAGTGGACTTGGTGTCAGGGTTTGAGGTAGTCAGCTGCGATGGCTTGGAAATCTGCTTTGATACAACCCCAAATACCTCCAATTACAACAGCATCCTCTGGAATTTTGGGGATGGGCAGACGAGTGCCCAACAGCCCATCGTTTGTCATACCTTCCCAAGTGCCAGCATCTACAACGTGACCGTTACCATCACCGCTGGAGCCTGCTCGGCCAGTTTCACCGATGCCGTCACCGTCGTTGAGCCGCCTTCGGCAAATTTCAACCTTAGCTACCTCAGCCCAGCATGTGGCCCGCTTTCAGTGGCCGTTAACGACCTCAGCACGGGCGACGACCTGACATATTCCTGGAACATCGGCGGAACTACCATTGCAGGCCCAGACCCCGGCCCCATCACGCTGAACAACACGGCCATCATCAGCCTCACGGTGAGCAACGATTGCGGCAGTTCGACATACTCCGAAACGGTAGAAGTGGAGCCAAGCCCGATGGCGCTCTTTGGGGCCAACCAATATGTCTGTTCAGGCGAAACATTGGACGTTTTCAACAATTCCATGTTCTACACCTCCTTGCTCTGGGATTTTGGGAACGGCCAGGTTTCAACCGATACGGGTGCGCTCCAGCAGGTGGTTTATTTCACGAACGACGACAACGATACCGTCACCATCACCTTGATTGCATCAGGTATTTGCCCGCCGGACACGTTCTCACAGGATGTCATCGTGGTGCCGACCGATGCCCAAGCCTTCGTGACCACTACGGCTGCGCCGCTATTTCAGGTCTGCCAAAATGAACAAGTCTGTTTTGAGAGCTTTTCCCTGCCCTCTGGTGTGCCATTGCAATGGGATTTTGGCGACGGGAATACCACCACAGGTTTCAATGTGTGCCATGTTTGGGAAGATACGGGTGTTTACAAAGTGGTGAGCAAGCTGGTTTCCTGTGGTTTCGATAGCACCATCACCACCATCACCGTGCTGCCCATCCCAGCAGCCGCATTTGAGCTGCCATCTACGGGCTGTCCGGGAAAAACGCTGCTGTTTGAAAACACCTCCGTTGGCGCCATCAGCTACCATTGGATCTTTGGCGATGGCGATTCCTCTACGATAGTTTCACCGAGCCATGCCTATGATTCGGCTGGCATTTACGAAGTATGCCTTATCGCTTTGTCGGCAAATGGCTGTCGGGATACCGTTTGCCAGGACATGGAAATTTCGGCGCAGCCGACCCCAAGTTTCAGCTTCGACAATCCCGGCTGCCAAGGTGACAATGTAGTTTTTACGAACACCACCCCCAACGTGGCCAGTTGCAGTTGGGATTTCGACAACGGCGATTTTTCGGCGGATTGCAACCCGACTGCTGTTTTCGACCTGCCCGGCAATTACAACGTCACGCTCACCGTCACCAGCCCCGTAGGTTGCACGGCTTCCACTTCGCAAATCGTATTGGTGGGCGAACGGCCCATTCCCAGCTTCACCTTTGTCCTGATCGACACCTGCCATCCGGCCACGGTCGTTTTTACCAACACCTCGCAATTGGCCGACGGCTACGAATGGGATTTCGGAGACGGTGCTACTGCAACAGCTACAAGTCCCCAGCATGTTTATACCAGTCCGGGCACTTACACTGTCACGCTCACGGCCATTGCCGACGGGGTTTGCACGGCGGTCGCTTCGCAAAACCTGACCGTGGAAGAGACGCCCGTCGCCAATATTTCGCTGGCGCAAAACGAGCGGTGCTTTGGTGAAGCCTTCCCGTTTCAAAATGCATCAACGGGCAGCATCTCCAATCTCGAATGGGATTTTGGCGACGGGCTTTTTTCATTTGAGGGAAACCCAACCCACACTTATACCGACACGGGCAGCTTTCAAGTCGTGCTTACCGTCTTCAATGGCAGCGTTTGCAAAGCTTCCGATACCCTAGAAGTGACCGTCCATCCGCCCGTTTTGGCGACCGCCGAAATCACCGATGTGCCTTGCTTCGGCGATACCTCTGGCGAAATCAATATCACCATTTCCAGTGGTACGCCCGTGTTCGAATTCGATTGGTCAAATGGGGCGGTGACCGAGGACATCCCGAACCTGCCTACGGGAAATTACACCCTGCTCATCACTGATTCTAACGGCTGCACATGGGACTCCACGATGGCGGTTCAACAGCCGCCTGTCTTGGTGCTCACACAAGTATCCGAGCAAGTGGTCACCTGTGCGGGCGGTGCTGATGGCGGCCTATGCGTGGAAGCAAGTGGCGGGGTTGGGGGCTATGTCATCGTCTGGGAAAACGGCGTTACTGGAGATTGTATCACCAACATGGCTGCGGGCGTTTACGCCGTCACGCTCACAGATAGCAACGGTTGTGAACTTATAGATGGATTTGAAGTAAGGGAAAACCCGCCCCTTGAAATCACAGATAGCGTGAAGCATCGGCCCTGCTTTGGGGTGGACTCGGCCTTCATCCGAATTGATGCCGTGCAAGGTGGCATCGGGTGGTATTCCCTTGTGCTCGAAGGCGATAATGGCTTTTTGGAAACGGGCTACAATTTCGGTAGGCTCCGTCCCGGCCCCTACCACCTCACCGTGACGGATAGTTTGGGCTGCACCCTCCAAAAAAATTACCTCATCACCGAGCCGGACAGCATCTGGCTGAACGTACAAGACGATTCGATTGATTTGAAACTGGGGGCAGACACCATCCTGTTCATTGACCACAACTTGGGCCTTCCTAGTTTCACTTGGTCGCCACCCACTTGGCTGGATTGTGCCGACTGCCCCGAACCACTGGCCCGCCCCTTCGACGACGTGACTTATCTGCTAACCATGACGGATGCCAATGGCTGCACCGTGACCGACCGGGTAGCTGTGCAAGTTGAGAAAGACAGGACGATATTCATCCCCAACACTTTTACCCCGAACCAAGATGGGCGTAACGACGTGTTCAGAATCAGGGTCGGGGTGAAGTCCGTCGAGCAGGTAAACATCTTCCAAGTGACCGACCGTTGGGGCGAGGTAGTGTTCGAGGCCAAAAATTTCGACCCGACCACCCTGAATTCAGCAGATGCATGGGACGGCAAGTTCAGGGGAGAATTGCTGCCGCCCGACAATTATTACTATGCAGCGCATATCCGCTACGTGGACGGTGTGGAGCAGCTTTTTGAGGGAAATATCACGCTCATCCGATAATCCAAAAAAATACCAGCATGAAAATCCATCCTTTTTCGTTGTTCATTTTTGCCTTTGCCTTCGGCAAAACACAGGCCCAGGACATCCATTTTTCGATGTACCAAAACGTGCCGACGCTACTGAACCCGGCACTCGTCGGGTTGGCCCCCGGCGAGAACACGCAGCGCATCACCAGCAGCTACCGCAGCCAATGGCTGAAACCCGTTAACCAGCCCGCTTTCCATACAGCCCTTGCGAGCTACGACTTCCGCTGGTGCCCCCTGCCCTGCGACCCCGGCGAGGTGAAGTTCTTTGGTTTTGGCCTCAATATGGCGCACGACCGTGCTGGTGAAAGTCCTTTGCAGCGCAGTCAGGCTTTGCTTCAATTTAGTTTCTCGCAGAGTATCGGCAATGAACTGCTACTGGCAGCAGGTGCGGAAGGCGGCGGCATCTTCCATCAATTGGGAAATGGGGAGCGTACTTTTGATGAGCAGTTTATCGGCGGTGTTTATGACGAAACTGCACAGGGGGAAGATTTTGACAATAGCAGTTTTGCTGTGGAAGATTTTGGGGCAGGCGTCGCACTGTACACCTGTGGCTATGGTTCAGAAGGGCATGGCTTCAGCGTGGGAGCCTCCTTCAAGCATTTGACCCAACCTGAGTACCGTTTTTTTCAAGACAGCCAACAAGATGTAAAGTCCAGCCTCCCCATGCGCATGAGCCTGCACGGCAGGTTTCATTGGCTGTTGAGGGAGAACAGCCATGCTGCGGATATTCGGGCCGTGTTCATGGACCAAGGCGTTTATCGGCAATTCCTCGTGAGCCTCGACGGACTCTGGTATTTGCAAAGCAGGCAAAGCCATTTGTTCAATATGGACGGCAGCTTGGCTTGGCGGCGTGCCCAGTTCCTGGATAGCGGCTGGCACAGCGATGCCTTGGTTTTTGCCCTTGCTCTGAATACGGATGCCGTACGTTTTTCCCTTTCCTACGACTTGAGCCTCTCAAAAGTGCAAGTGCTTCAAAACCGTGGCGCTTTCGAGCTGTCATTTCAATATTTCTGGAAAATAGGGGATGATTGCAGGATGATAGGCCCGGCAGGGATTTGAGAATGAATATTTTCAAAAATGAATCACCTGAGAACCAACTTTGCCCATGCCCACTACCTACAAAAACATCGTGTACGACGGTGCCACCCTCATCGCAGGGGGCAACATCCATATTGGCGACGTCATCTATCAAGCTGGCGAGGACTTCCACCACAGCATCCTGTTCCTGCGCATTGAGGGGGGTGGGCAATCGTTCAGCGCCCAGCTTTCCGTTAAATCGAGGCATGGCGGGGTGGGCAATCTCGGCAAGTCGGGCGAACCGTTGCTGCAGCAGGCAATCCACCTCGACATATCGGAGCGGTTGTTCCAGCAGGTGGAGGCATTGCAGGAAAGCCGAAGGAGCACTGGCGATTTGCTGCGCAATGTCGGAGCTAAAGCTGCCCATGCCGTGCAAGTGCAAGAAGCACAGGTTTCCCAAGCCATTTTCACGACATTCTTTTCCGGCGACATCGGCACGGTCTGCCATGATTTTATCCAATTGCTCCAAAAACGCAAGGTGTCGGAACTGCTACTGGCCATCTCCGCCGACGATGAGCGGGTGAAAAACCTGCCTTGGGAAATGGTCATCCCGCACCTGTTCCCCGCCACCGAAGGTGCAGAAAAACGCAGCCTCGCCGTGCGCAATTTCGGCCTAGTCAGAACGATGGAAGCCTCGCTCGCCGCTTTTGACTTACAAGGCAAATCGGGCAGTGCCGCCCCCTTGAAAATGCTGTTCATCACCGCCTTGCCCGAAAACCTTTCCGAGCGGGACAAGCTGCTCGAAATCGAGGACGAACAGCGCAAGCTCATTGAGGCGGTCGGGAAATTGGAGGCAACGGGCAGCCAGCCGAAAATCGTCACGGAATTCCTCGACAATGCCTCTTTGGAAGAAATCAACGCTGCACTCAGCGCCCGTCGCCACGACATTGTACACCTGAGCGGGCATGGCGCTTACCTCGCCCACGTGCGGCAAGGGGTACTTTTCTTGGAAAATGAATGGGGCGACGAGCAGCAGGCATCCGGTGCCGAGCTCGGCGAGACTTTGCGACAGCACCAATGTGTTAAACTGCTCATCCTGAGCGCTTGCGAGACGGCCATTTGCGGGACGGGCAGCGTGATTGAAGCATTGGCGACGAGTGCTGGTATTCCCGCCATATTGGCCATGCGTTTCGCCATATCCGACCCCGCCGCAAAGTGCTTTACCACCGCCCTTTATGAAATGCTCGCCAAGGGCGAAACGCTCACCCTCGCCATCAGCCATGCACGGGAGGCGCTTTGGCAGGAGGTAGAGCAGCGCCGCCGAAGCGAGCCAGAACGCCCCTGTCCAGCGGAATGGTTCACGCCCACCGTCTGGCTCAACCAATACACCGGGCCGATGGTGGATTTGCGGCAGCCCTACCTGCTGCCCGATGATTTTTATCCACGAAGCCGGTTCCTGAGAAGCCGCACGACCAAGCTGGTGGGCGAGGGTTTCATCGGTCGGAAGCGCTACCTCATCCGGCTTCGTCGATTGTTTTCCGAAGGCAAAATTACCTGCCTGCATGGGCTGGGCGGCATGGGCAAGACGACCCTCGCCGAAGCATTTGCGCATGGCTACGGCAATGGGAACCACACAGTCATCCCCTTTCGCAATGCCCATGAAATCAACGAAAAGCATATCCTTGATGAACTGTTTGCCCGGTTTTGCGACCAAGATTCAGGAAACAGCCTTCGCCGCCAACTACAGGCAATGCTGGAAAACCCTGAACTTGACCCGACGCAAAAGCTGCAAGCCTTGCTGGACAATTACCTCGCCGGGCGCAAGTCCATCCTGCTGTTCGACAATTTCGAGGATGTGCAAAAAGGCGAGGACGGGGCCATGCAACAGGCCATCGGAAGCGAGGGCCTGCGGTCGTTCCTGTTGCACCTCTGCCGCAATGCGCCCGCTGGTTGCCATTTGCTCTTCACCACCCGCTATAAAATCGCCGACCTCGACGGGCTGGCGACTTTCGTTGCCCTCGACAAGCTGGGCTATGCCGAGCAGTACCGCTTGATGAATTTCTCCGAGCATTTGCGGCATATCCCAATGGCGCAGCGGGACAGCGTTTACCGCCGCCTCGACGGCCACCCACGGGCCTACGAGTTCCTGGAAACCCTGCTGGCAGAAGACCCTTCCTTCGATTGGGCCGACCTCGATGCCAGCGTCGGGGCAGTGGAAGCAAAGGTATTTGAAGACCTGCTGCTGGAAAAAATCTGGGAACGCCTGACGGAAACGGAGCAATCGGTGCTGAAAATGGCCTCGATTTTCATCGCCCGTGCGCCACTGGCGGCATTGGCTGCCGTGAGCGAAAAGCCGGAAGCCGAACTGCTGCCCGTGCTGCAATCGCTGAACCGGTGGTCGGTGTGCTTTTTGGAGGAGGATGGAGG
>Ga0209066_10003263_pt1 | contig 18670 bp, 23 predicted proteins | sample All_14_2_FD_187198 | JGI IMG/M metagenome (GOLD analysis project Ga0209066, IMG submission 187198) | Freshwater microbial communities in response to fracking from Pennsylvania, USA - Allegheny Zone_MetaG_DW_15 (SPAdes) (version 2) ... | reverse complement strand
GCAGAGGACGGGACCGCCCATGGGCATCTTGTGCTGCAAATCGACTTCCTGGCCGGGCATGATGCCTGCGGCCATCAGGCGCTGGGCGAGAACGGCGTCGGGGCCGATGTCTTCCAATTGCGCTTTTTGACCTTTGGGAAGGGACGAGAGTTTGTTCATGGGCTTTTGAGAACTGTTCTCAATCATAATGGAATGGGCGGTTTCTGCAAGGGGAAAGGATTCCGGGGTGAAAGAAGTAGGGCGGCTAAAGGGGGCTGAAGCTGCGGGAATGGTTCCGGGGGTCTTGGGGCTCGACGGTGGAATGGAGGGGGTGGTAATTTTTTTCCTCCCAAGGAGTCCCATGAGCGAACTATTTGCCCCCCGAGGATCGAAAAAAGACATCGAAGAGAGTGTGGTGCTGGCCCCGAAGTTTGATCAAAACGGGCTGATACCCGTGGTGACGACCGACTACGCGACGGGCGAGGTGTTGATGATGGCGTTCATGAACGCCGAGACATTGAAGATGACGATCGAATTGGGGGAAGCGGTATATTGGAGCCGGAGCCGGAAGGAGATCTGGCACAAGGGCAAGACGAGCGGGAATGTGCAGGTGGTGCGCGAGATGCGGACCGACTGCGACCAGGACGCGATCTGGCTGCGGGTGACCGTGCTGGGCCTGAGCGCCACCTGCCACGTGGGTTACCGTTCGTGTTTTTACCGTTCCATCCCGACCGCCCAGGCGGCCAAAGACGGGGTGGTTTTGAAATTTGAGGAAACCGAAAAGGCCTACGATCCCGAGAAGGTTTATGGGAAGAAGTGACGGCTAAAGAAGCAAGGAGTTGGAATTTAGGAGTTGGAATTCGCTGTTCATTTTCATGGCCTCCTAACTCCTGACTTCCATTGCCCCCATGACCCCCTCCTTCCGAGAGGCTTTCTTTTTCTGGCTCAAGTTGGGATTCATCTCATTCGGCGGTCCGGCGGGGCAGATTGCCATCATGCACCGGGAACTGGTGGACCGGAGGAAGTGGATTTCCGAAGGCGAATTCATGCATGCCTTGAATTACTGCATGCTGCTGCCGGGGCCGGAAGCGCAACAACTGGCCACTTACCTGGGATGGCGGTTGCACGGCAACCGGGGCGGGGTGGTGGCGGGCAGCCTGTTTGTTCTGCCCTCGGTGTTCCTTTTGTTGGCGCTCAGTTATGTGTATGCCGCCTACGGGCATGTCCCCGGTCTGGCGGCGGTTTTTTACGGATTGAAGTGTGTGGTGCTGGCCCTGGTGTTGGAAGCGGTGTTCCGGCTGGGAAAAAAATCCCTGAAAACCCCTCTCTTGGCGGGGGTGGCGGTGCTGGCTTATGTCGCCCTCACGTATCTCCACATCGCTTTTCCCTGGGTATTGCTGGGCGCGGCGCTGGTGGGCTTCGGATCGAGTTTTTTCCACAAATCACAACCGCTGGTTCTGCGGCCCGAGAACGAACCGGCTCCGGGCCCGGGGGCATGGCCGGCGCGGGGAACTACCCTGAAAACGGCCCTGGTGTGCGCGGGCTGTTGGTTGCTGCCCCTGGCGGTGGCGTGGGCGGTGCTGGGTTCCGGGAGCATCCTGGTGCAACAGGGATTTTTTTTCAGCAAAGCCGCCCTGATGACATTCGGCGGTGCGTATGCGGTGCTTCCGTATGTGGCGGATCATGCGGTATCGATGGCCTGGCTGAATCCGTCGCAGATGATGGCGGGACTGGCGCTTGCGGAATCGACGCCGGGGCCGCTGATCATGGTGCTGCAGTTTGTGGGTTTTCTGGGCGGATGGCAGAGCCCCGACCCGGGCTGGAGTCCGCTGTTTTCGGCGGTGTTGTGCGCCGGACTGACCACGTGGTGTACTTTTCTTCCCAGTTTCCTGTTCATCCTGGTGGGGGCGCCCTATGTGGAGCGGTTGCGCGGACTGGTGCGTTTCGATGCCGCCCTGTCCGCGGTGACTTCCGCGGTGGTGGGGGTGGTGTTCGGTTTGGCGGTCTGGTTCGGGTCGCACCTGCTGGTTCCCCTCGGGGAACGGTTCGACCTGACCGCGGCGGTTCTGGCCCTTCTGGCTTTTGTGCTCCTGAAATTCCGGCGCGTTGAGGTGCTTTGGGTCGTGCTGGCGGGAGGTGCGGCGGGCTGGTGTGTCACCGCCCTGGGATGGGTTTCCTAGGTTTTCGCTCCCACTACGAAATCATTGGTTCATCAGCCAGCTGAGCAGGAGAACCTGCGGCACGGTGACAAGCGGGAGGAACAGGGCGATTTTCCACGAGCCGGTGGTTTGTTTCAGGGCCATGATTTCCGTGTAGTCGGTGGCCGCGCCGGCCATGAGGAATGCGAAGCCCCCGCCCGGGGCGCCCGCCCGGACGACGAGATCCGCGGCGATGGGGGTCGAGCCTTCCGAGCACACTTCAATGATCGTGGCGGCCAGCAGGGTCAGCAGCAATCCGCCCACCGTGGGACCGAACCAGTTCTGGTAGAAATCCAGGGGCAGGAAGACGCGGAGCAGGACGGCCAGTACGGCCCCGAAGAGGATCCAGCGCACGATCATGCGGGATTCCTTGATGCCTTCGACAAGCACACTTCCGAACCACCGAGGTCCCGGACGGAACCCGCGCAACCGGACACGGGCATCGCCGATCAATGAGTAGTCGGGAGGCAAATCACGCGTATGCGGATTGGCCGGCAGGACGCCCCGGGCGGCCAGGCGGTCGAACACCAATCCGGAGACCAGCGCAATGGCGCCCGAGCCGAGGATGAAGCACACGGTCCACTTCCATCCGATGAGGCTGAAGAGGATGAGGGTCAGGGAAAAAGAATTCCACGGACTGGCGATAAGGAACGCCATGACCTGGCCGATGCTGGCCCCGCGTTCGTAAAGTTTCATGGCGACGAGAAGAATGCCGTGGTTGCACAGGTCGAGAAGCAGGCCGGCGCCAACCGCGCGGAGGATGCCGCCGGCCCGGCCCGGGCGGCCGAGGAGTCCCATGACCATCTCGCGGGGAACACGTCCGATCAGGCCGACGGCCACGATGCCGAAGGCAAGACCCCACCACATTTCGTTGAGCAATTCAAAGATGCCATGGCTGAACGCACCCAGGCGGGCGTGGGATTCATGGAGGTGGGGCAGAACGAGGTGGGTGCCGTAGGCCGCTGCGGATACGGCCAGTGAACCCCAGAGGAGCCAGTCGAAAGAAGAGGCGGGCGCGCCGCAGCAGGAATCACCGTTATCGTGATGGGAACCGGGATCCGGTTGGCCCCCGCAGCACGAAGGTTCGGGATGCGGCTCGGTAGGTTTATGGGAACAACAGTCGCTCACGGACTGCAATATAGAGGCAGCCGGTTGGATGTCCCGTGAGAAGCGATTCGCAGGAGGAATCGCCGTTTTTCAGGTCCGGAAGGCGAAGTAAACGGCCCCCACGAGACAAAGCCCGGCCCAGACATAATCCAGCTTGAGGGGTTGGTTCATGTAGAGCACGGCAAAGGGGATGAAGACAGAGAGGGTGATGACCTCCTGCATGATTTTCAACTGGGCCAGTGAGATGCCCGCCCCGTAGCCGATGCGGTTGGCGGGGACCTGGACCATGTATTCAAAGAACGCGATGCCCCAACTGATGAGCGCGGCGATGATCCAGGGTTTCGCGTTGAGGTGTTTGAGGTGGCCGTACCACGCAAAGGTCATGAAGAGATTTGAAACGATCAGCAGTCCTACGGTGGAAACGAGGGAGGGCATGGGACAAAGAGGACCGGGATTATTCGGCAAGGATGGCCGCGAGTGCGGCATCGGGGTCGGGCGCGGCGAGGATGGGCCGGCCGATGACCAGATAGTTGGCGCCATCGTTGAGGGCTTTCCGGGGTGTGGCGATGCGGGTTTGGTCGCCGGCATCCGCCCCGGTGGGCCGGACTCCCGGGGTGACGAGGGTGACAGCCGGGCCGAGTTGGGTGCGGAGGATGGGGGCCTCGATGGGGGAACAGACCAGTCCCTTCAATCCTGCGGAGATCCCGAGGCGGGCGAGGTGGACAGCCTGGCCCGAAGCGGTGTGGTCGAAGCCGAGGTGGATGATGTCGTCGTCGCTCAGGCTGGTGAGGACCGTGACGCCGAGGACGGTGGTTTGGGGGGCTGCTTCTGCGGCTTTCACTGCGGCCTCGATCATGGCCCGGCCCCCCAGGGTGTGGATGGTGAGGAATTTCAGATCAAGGGAGATGAGCGACCCGACCGCCTTGGCAACGGTGTTGGGGATGTCATGGAGTTTGAGGTCGAGGAAGACGTCGAGGCCGCGCTTGCGGAGTTCCCGGACCAGTTCGGGTCCCGACCGGACAAACAATTGGAGGCCGACTTTGTAGCAACCGATGCGGGGGCCGAAGCGGTCGGCCCAGCGGAGGGCTTCGTCGGGGGAGTCGAGATCGAGGGCGAGAATGAGCTGGTCTGGGGAAATGGCCATGGAAGACATCATCGGGGGTGGAAATTGCTTTTCAAGTCCCGCCATCTCTTTTCAACTGGTTGTTTATGTCCCTGAAGGTGCAAAGCCCGGCAAAAATCAACCTCACCCTCGAGATCAAGGGGAAGCGCCCGGATGGCTTCCATGACCTGGAGACCCTGATGTGTCCGGTGGGGCTCTTCGACGAACTGGAGTTCGAGCGCACGGCGGAAGGGATTGCCCTGGAGGTGGAAGGGGCGGACCTGCCGGCGGACCCGACCAATCTGGTCTGGCGGGCGGCAAGGCTGGTCCAGGAGACGACCGGTTGTACCCAGGGGGTGAAGATGCTGCTGCGCAAGCGCATCCCGATGGGAGGGGGGCTGGCCGGGGGGAGCGGGAACGCCGCCACGGTTCTGCGCCACGTCAACGATCTCTGGGGCTGTGGTCTCTCCGTGGAGGAACTCAAGGCCCTGGCCGGGCGGTTGGGGAGTGACATCGCCTTTTTCCTCGATGGCGGGGCTTCCTGGTGTACCGGGCGCGGGGAGATCTCCCACCGGGTCGGACTGGATCTCCGGGCCCATGTGCTCCTGCTTAATCCGGGTTTCGGTGTGCCGACCCCCTGGGCCTATCAGGCTTATGCAGCCAATCCCGGGCCGGGCGGGGAGGGGCGCCTGCGGGTTGCCGTCCGGGGCGTCCCGGGGAGGGGGCAGATTAGCCTGCGCAACGACCTGGAACCGCCGGTTTTTGCGAAGTATTTCTGGATCGCCGAGGCCAAGGCGTGGTGCCTGCGGCAACCCGAGGTGATGGACGCGATGATGAGCGGGAGCGGGGCCACGGTTTTCGCCCTGCTGCCCGACGGGACGGCCGCGGAAACCGTGGCCGGTCGTGCCAGGGAGCATTTCGGACCAAATTGCTGGATTCAGACCCCGTGCTTGTTACCATGATGCCAGTCCACCCCCATGATCAACCTGATCGAAATCATCAAGACCGAGTGCCTCCCGCGCCGCAATTGCATGCTTTCGGTTTTTGAAAGCGGCGGGGAGAGCGGATTCCTGTATTTCAAGGACGCCCAATTGATCGAGGTGAATTCGGGCAAGCTTTGGGCGGGGGACGCCCTGAAGATGATGCTGGGCTGGCAGTTGGAGAGTTTCACCCTGGGCGACCTGCCCCGGGGCATCAAGCGCACCATCTGGGAGCCCCTGGACAAAGTCATCGAGGAACTGGCCGGGATCGAGGCGGCGGTCGGCATCAAGGATGCGGTGGGAACATTCGCATCGTCAGGCCCGGCCAGCGCCCCCATTCCCGTGCTCCCGCTCGCCATGCAGGATCCTTTCCTGTGGTTTGTTGACAAGCTCGACACGCTCCCCGGCTTTCTTTGTGCCATGAAAGACGACGGGGAAAGTGTGCAGGTCCTGGTGGGATCGCCCCCTGACCAGGTCTTGTCGCCCGATTGGTTCCGGCAGTTTTCCGACAAGGTCGGCCAGCTGGGCCTGTCGCTTGGGGCGGGGGATGTGAACGAATGGTATCTCGAGACCGAATTGTGCCGGGTGTGGCGGTTCCACATCCATGAGCGGTTCGTCATCGTTTTTGCCAGCCTGGATGTGTTCCCCGACGAGTTTGAGGAATCTTTCCGGATGGTGGTGGGGGTGGACGGATGATCCCGGAAATTCCCGCCCTGACCCGGCTCCAGGAGCTGGATGAAGTGGCCGCGGCTTTTGTCTACAACCGCAATGGTGCGGTTCTGGCCGCCGCCGTCCCCAAGAATTACACCGAGGCCGTGATCGGGCAACTGATCGGCCATATCCGCCGGATCACCGATCTGGTGGACAGGGCCAAGATCCGCCTGCGCGAGTCCCGTTTTTCCTACGATGGGTTCACGGTCTGGCTGAAAGTGTTCGGCCAGGACCTCACCCTGGTGGTCTTCATCCACCCGAAGGCGGTGATTTCCCCGCTTCGCCAGCCGATCAATCTCACCGTGGTCAATCTCGAGAGGGCCATTTCAGGGATTGCCGACAAACGGGAAGCGAGTCCCGCGGAATCTCTGGCCACGATGGCGCACCGTGCCGAAATGGAGTTGATCCGGGAAATCCGGGGCGGGCGGGACCAGGAATTTTTGGACCGGTTCGGCGTCCTGATCGAGCTTTTTGTCGGCCCCAATGCCCAGGAGGCCCTGGGGACCACGCTGCGCGAAGTGGATGTGGGGGTGACGTTCGATACCCGCCCCGCGATGATCCGCCTGGCCGACATGGTGAGTGCGCGCATTTCCAATGTTGAGCGGCGCAAATATTTCCTGGAAGCCGCGGGCGATCTGATTGACCGCATGGAATATGCCTTCCAAAATCCGGAACCGGTCCTGAAGAAATGAATCCCCCATGAGTTTCCAACGTCTTGCTTCCATGCTCCACCGCACATGGCCGGTCCTCCTTTTCGCCGTCTGGGTGCTGCCCCTGGCCGCCGCTGAGAACGCGGCGCCTTCCGGGCCTTCTTTTTCCGACCTGATCCTGCGCGGGTTCGAACATGAAAAGAAAGGGAACTTCCAATCCGCTTTCGACGACTATTCCGCCGCGATCAAAATCAAGGAGGATTCCCCCACCGCCTACGTGAGGCGGGCCTTCTGTGCCGCCAAATTGGGCCAGATGGAGCGTGCCGCCTACGACCTGCGCGAGGCCAGCCTGCTGCCCCCGGTGAGCGTGACCGATTACACCACCATGGCCTGGCTGCTTGCGACCTCCCCGGTCAAGCAGGTGCGCGACGGGACGCGGGCGGTGGCCTACGGGCAGAAAGCCCTCAAGGATAATGAATCGGCCGACACCTACGACATCCTGGCCGCCGCCTATGCGGAAATGGGCAATTTCCAAAAGGCACGGGACCTGCTTATGGCAGGAATGAAGAAATACGCCGATTCACCCCGCTTGCCCGCCATGCGGGAACATCTGGAACTTTACAACCAGAAGAAACCCTACCGCGATGAATGGCTTCCCACCGACGAGCAGAAAAAACTGCAGAAGAATGTGGAATACCCCAAAGACCGGTGAAAGAATCGCGCGGTCATCCGGGGGTTTGACAGTTTCCACATCCTGATTACGGTGGATTCAACGAAGGGAAACCATGGAACAAACGATCCGTAGTGAACAAATCCAAGTTGAACGCAAAATATTCTTCTTTGATTTGAAGGAAAACCAGAGGGGGCGCTTCCTGCGCATCACGGAGGACGTCAACGGGCGCCGGGACACCATCATCCTCCCCGCGCCGGGCGTGGCGGACTTCATCAAGGCGCTGCAGTCCATCGCGGAAGACTGCGAAAGCGATCTTCCCCCGGGGCGTTTCGAAGAAGAACGCTGAAAAAGCCGGAATCCGCTCTTCAGCGGGGGGCGTTTCCCATGCGGTTCATGGCCAGCAGGGCGGCCGTCCTCACGTTCCCCGGTTGGCTCTTGTCGGCGGCTATTTTTTTGATTTTTTCCAGCGAACCCTGGTCGCCCAATTCCCCCAGGGCCAGAATGGCCAGGGCCTTGATGTTCGGGGAGGGGTTGTCCACGGTTTTGCGCAGGGCGGGAACCACTTTGGGGTCGTGAAGCTTGACGGCGGCACGGATCAGATCACCCGTTTCCTTCGAATCGCCGCGTTCCAGTTGTTCCGTGATGACGTCGATTCCCTGGGAGTCGCCGGTCGAGGCGAGGGCGATGGCGGCCATGGAGCGGATGGCCGGATCGGAGTTTCTCAAGGCACTGACATAGGCGGATTTGTTGGCTTCGGTGGCCAGTTCCTGCAGGGCCTTGCGGGCATTCTGTTTGACGTAGCTGTCACTGTCATTGAGCAGTTCGAACAACCGTTCCGCGGCCTTGGCATCGCCGATTTTTCCCAGGGCCAGGGCGGCCTCGGCACGGACGAACCAATCGGCATCCTTGAGGGCGTTCATCAGGACCGGGAGGGCCTTCTTGTCCTTCAAGTCGCCCAAAGCCAGAACGATGGCCTGGCGGACGGACCTTTCCTTGTCCCCGGCGTGTTCGATCAGGATGTCGACGGACTGGGAGTCTTTCATCAATCCAAGGGCCTTGGCGGCGGTGACCCGGACGACGGGATCGTTGTTTTTGAAGGCCAGATAAAGGATGCGGTCATTCTCGCTGATTTCGGACAACTTGCGGTAGGCGGCGATGGCGTAACTGACCTGTTCGGTACGGAGGAAGAGGGTGACCTGTTCGCGCAGGAGGGCCTTGCTCTTGGGGTTTTCCCTCAGCGCTTTTTGCAGGACGCCCATGGCGTCGTCGTATTTTTTCTCGGCAGTGAGTTTTTCCACTTCCTTGACCGTGGCCCCGTCTTTTCCCCCGCATCCGGCCAAAGCCAGTCCAAGTGCCGCCAAAGAAACCATCCAATACCGTCGCATGACCCATCCTTATGCTGGAGGGGTTCCATGCGCGCAAGCATATTCCCCTTGCACGGGCTGTGGACGGATCCCCGGGGATTAGAACTTCTAAAGATAAGATAAGGGACAGGCCGTTTGACATTACCGCCCGGACTTTTAACGTGGCGTAGGCCATGGCCGCATCCTTCATGAAAAAAGTCCCCCTTTTGATGCCCAAATTGCAAAAGCAACTGGCCATCAAATCCTATCTTGAGCCGGTCCGTCCCGACCTGGAACGTGTGGACGCCAGGATCCGTGCACAGTCCGATGCCTTCGACCCCGGCATCACCGGTTACGTCGAATATGCGGCCGAGAGCAGCGGCAAGCGCCTCCGGCCCGCGCTCGTGCTCATGGCCGCCCACGCCACCGGCGGGGTAAGGGAGGAGCAGATCGATCTCGCCGTGGTGGTCGAATTGATCCATCTCGCCAGCCTGATCCATGATGATGTCCTCGACAATGCCGAGGTCCGCCGGGCCCGCCCGACGATGAATGCCAAGTGGGGTGTGGAGTTGTCCGTTCTCCTCGGCGACTGCCTTTTTGCCCACGCACTCAAGCTCTGCACACGGTTCGAGGATGCCGCCATCTCCCGCGCGGTGGCCGATGCGGCCAACGAGGTCTGCACCGGGGAAATCCTCCAGACCCAGAGGCGCTACGACCTCAATCTTTCCGTGCCCGATTACCTGCGCATCATCTCCATGAAGACGGCCGCGCTGTTCCGGGTTTCCACCGAACTGGCCGCCCGCCTGAACCGGGCCCCGGGGATCATGGTGGACGCCCTGCGGATTTACGGCGACGCCATCGGCACGGCCTATCAAATCTATGACGACTGCCTGGATCTTTTCGGATCCGAGGCGGGCTTCGGCAAGACCCTCGGCACCGACCTGAAAAAAGGCAAGCTGACCCTGCCTGTGCTGCACACCCTGCAGCAGCTCAACCCGGCGGACCTGGCCAAGGTTTCCGAGGCCCTCCTGCACGGGAATGCGGATGACCATGAGGCCATTCTCCGTAGGGTTGTCGAGATGGGCGGACATCTTTACAGCGTCCGCAAGGCCCAGGAGCTCCTGGAAAAGGCCGACAAGTCCCTCGAAGTCCTCCCTTCCAACGACTACACCACCCGACTGCGTGATTTCGCCCGCGCCTTCCACAAGGAACTGGACGGGTTGAAATAACCCTTCCCCAGCCTTTCCTCTTCCCATGGGTAGGGATACTGCCCTAGGCTCCGCCGCAATGGCGGATGATGCCCGGCGACCCGGAGAGCCGGACCTGACCGACGAGCAATTGGTCGACCAGGTCCTCGCCGGAACTATATCTGCCTATGATTGGCTGGTCCTGCGCTACAAGGAGCGCCTTTACGGGGTCCTCTACAACATGACCTCGAACCACGAGGACACCAATGACCTCCTCATGGAGACCTTTGACAAGGCCTTCCGCAGCCTTTCGACCTACCAGAAGAATTCATCCTTCTATACTTGGATCTACCGCATCGGGGTTAACCGGGCCCTGAATCACCTGAATCGACGCAAGAAAACACGAAATACCTTTTCCTTGAACGATATAGAAATGAATGATCAGCTCGAAAGGCAGTTTGCGGATGTCAAGGTGATGGGGGGGGATAAGGCGGCAGAAATGTCCGAATTGCAAAAAAAATTGAACGAATCCCTCCAGAAACTGTCTGATGAACACAGGGTAGTCGTGGTTTTGTTTGATATCGATGGCCTGAGCCATGCAGATATCGCCAAAATAGTCGATTGCTCGGAGGGAACGGTGCGCTCTAGGCTTCACTACGCGCACCAGAAGCTCCAAAAAATGCTGGAAAATTACCTCAAATGACCGACCAAGACCAAAAGCTGCGCCAATTGTTGCAATTGAAAAAGGCCGAGACCCCGGGTCCCGCCTATTTTGACGCCTTTTTGACCGAGTTTCACCGGTATCAGCAGACCGGGGTGGAGGTTGCCGCTCCCGTGAACCAGCCGTCTTTTTCGGAAAAACTTTCCCAAGCTTTCGCCTCGTGGGTGGAAGTGCTGCAATTCCGTCCCCAGCCGGCTTTGGCCGCATTCGGAGGCAGTGCGGCCGTGGTGCTGCTTGCCGGTTTCCTGGCCATGGGTCAATTCTCCCCCTCCGGTCCGTCCTCTTCGGTGGCATCCGTTTCGGAAGCCAATCCGGGTTATGTCACCGCGCCCACAGTTCCGGCCCAGCTGATTTCCCAGCCGGAAGAGTTGGAACTGGCCAGCGTCTCCGCGTTTGACAAGGATTTTGGGAGCCCCCGTTTTGTGACCGGTCAAGCCCCGGGCACTTATGACTCTGCACTTGCGTTCTAAAAAGACGGCTGTCATCGGACTGGCCGTACTTTCGCTGACCCTTGCGGCCCTTTTGGTCGTGACGTTTTTTCCCGGCCGGCATGCGCTCGACAAGGGAACGGACTTCGGCGGACAGTCCCCGGGCGGCGGGAACTCCGGCACTCCCCGGAATTTCACTTTGCCCGCCCCAACCGGCACGCCGGTCGTCTCCAGTGTCTTTGATGCCATCACCCAGGAAGTCCAACAGGTTTTTGACCGGTCTTATCCCGCGGTCGTCAAAATCCGCGCCAACAGCGGGGCCGCACCCCTGGCCGGCACCGGGTTCTTCATCGACAAGAACGGAACCCTCCTCACCTCCTACGCCGTTGTCCGCGAATCCGACCGCGTTTGGATCGAATTCAACAACCAGAAGCTCGATGCCAAAATCCTCGGACGGGATGCCCGCAGCGGCATCGCCCTCCTCAAGGTGGACCGGACGAACACCCCTTATCTGCCCTTCGGCAATTCCGACGATCTCCGCATGGCCAGCGGGCTGATCAGCGTGGCCTATCCTTTCAATCTTCCCATCGCCCCCTCCTTCGGCTTTGTCACCGGCTTCGACGTCCGCTACCTCAACCGCTTTTTCGCCACCACCCACATCCGCGCCAATGTCCCCGTCAGCCCGGGCCAGATCGGGGGCCCCATCCTCAACAGCAAGGGCCAGGTCGTCGGCCTCCTTTCCCTCGCCATCCAGGACGGCAAGGAATGCTACGTCCTCCCGATCAATTCGGTCGTCCGGATCGCCGGCGACATCTACAAAAACGGCCACGCCCGCCACGGCTGGGTGGGGGTCGGGGTGGTCGAGGGTGAACCCCTCACCGAAGGGGCCAAACCGGTCATCGTTTCCAACCTCTTTGCCGAAACACCCGCCGCCACCAGCGGAATCAAGCAGGGCGATATCGTCCTGAAAATCGGCAAGCGCGAGATTCACTCGCCCAAGGATGTGCTCGATGCGTCGTTTTACGCCGCGGTGGGCGAGAAGATTCCCGTGGTAGTCCTCCGCAACAATGAGATGAAAAGTTTCCAGATCACCGTCACCGAGCGCAAGTCGGCCGCTTCAGTGGGACTCCAGGTCGATCCCCAGGACAACCTGACCGCCCCCTTTGTCACGCCGAGAGGGTCAGGCCCCCAGCGCGTCAACAGCACCCAGCCCTAATCTGGGAATAGACCGTCTGGCGTGGCTGGTTGTTGGTCCAGGCATTACGGTTCTTGTATCCGTTCCAGAGGGTATCCCAGCATCTCTAATAGTTGTCCCGGCGGGACTTTTCCGCTTTTCAACCCCGGCACGCCCATTAGTTTCCCTTCATGCCCGTCGCCACCCCAAAACAGTTCGCCGCCATGCTCGATGCCGCCCAAAAGGGCGATTACGCTTACGCAGCCATCAACGTCACTTCCCTCAGCACGGTCAGCGCCGCTTTGAAGGCCTTCGCCGATGCCAAGTCGGACGGGATCATCCAGGTGTCCACGGGTGGCGGTGAATTCGCTTCCGGTGTCGCCGTCAAAGACATGGCCTATGGCGCCATCGTTCTCGCCGAGGCCACCCACCGCCTCGCCGAGAAATACAACATCCTCGTCGGTCTCCACACCGACCACTGCCAACCCAAGAAGGTCGACAAGTTTCTCAAGCCCCTCATCGCCGAAACCGCCAGGCGCCGCGCCGCCGGGTTGGGCAACCTCTTCAACTCCCACATGCTCGACGCCTCCGAGCTGCCCCTGTCCGAGAACCTCAAGCTCTCCAAGGAACTCCTCGCGGAATGCTCCAAGAACGAGATCATCCTCGAAATCGAGGCCGGTGTCGTCGGAGGCGAGGAAGATGGCGTGGACCATTCCGACCAGCCCAATGAAAAACTCTACACCACCCCCGAGGACATGGTCGCGGTGTATGAGCACCTGAAAGGTGTCGGCCGTTACATGTTCGCCGCCACCTTCGGCAACGTCCACGGTTCCTACAAGCCCGGTGCGGTCAAGCTGCGCCCCGACATCCTCAAAAAGGGACAGGACGCCGTCATTTCCAAGCACGGAAAGGGTGCGGAATTCGATCTCGTTTTCCACGGGGGTTCCGGCACGCCGGTCGAGGAAATCCGCGAAACGCTGGATTACGGGGTCGTGAAGATGAACATCGATACCGATACCCAATACGCCTTCACGCGTCCGATCGTGGACCACATCATGCGCAATTATTCGGGCGTCCTGAAAGTGGACGGCGAAATCGGGGACAAGAAAGCCTACGATCCGCGCAACTACCTGAAGAAGGCCGAGGAGGGCGTCACCGCCCGCATGATCCAGGCCATCCAGGATCTCCGCTCCGACGGCAAGACGATCTTCGGGAAGGTTTGAGGTCTGCCTTCCTCCTATTGTAGGCCGTTTTCCGCCTGAGGCGGACCAAACGGCCTACAACTTGAAGAAAACGATCTTCGACAGCAAACCACGGTTCCGCGCCACCAACCGGTAGCCCCACTCCAGAATTTCCGCAGCGCCGGGAATGTTCTCGTAGGTCCACAGGGGTCCGTCCGCAATGTTGTGGTCATCCATGCACTGGAATACCGCGCGGGCCGCGGAATGGAGCCGGCCCTTCCGGTCGATGTATTGGAGCGCACCCTGGAAATCCTTCCGGGAAATTTCCGGAAACATCCCTTCGCATTCCTGGGACGGACGGGCGGGAATTTTTAGGGGTGTCCACGATTGCAGCAGGTCAACCGACCTGCGGCAGAACCGGCATTCGCCGTCATAGATCAGGAGGGGGCCCTTCATGGGGAAAGCATAGCCACAGAGGACATGGGGAAAATAGTCGGAATTGTGGGGCACCTCTGTGAGACGCCCTACGGGTAAGACAATAAAAAAACTTCGCGCCCTCCGCACCCTTCGGGGTTAAATTACCCCCCATGTCTTCCGGCCAACAGCTGACCATCCATGAGATCTACGCCAGCGTGCAGGGTGAGAGCACCTTCGCCGGGCTGCCCTGCACCTTCGTCCGGCTGACTTTCTGCGATCTCCGCTGTGTCTGGTGTGATACTCCGCAGGCCTTCACCGGGGGCGAGAAAATATCGCTGGACCGGATCATTGCCAGGGTGGATGAACTTGGCGTTCCCCTGGTCGAGGTCACCGGGGGCGAGCCCCTGCTCCAGCCGGAGAGCCTTCCGCTGATGAAGCAGCTGTGCGACCGCGGCTACCGGGTGCTTCTGGAGACGGGCGGACACCGCGACATCGGTCCGGTGGATCCCCGGGTGGTGCGCATCGTGGATTTGAAATGTCCCGACAGCGGGATGTGCGGCAAGAACCGCTGGGAAAACATCCCCTTGCTCACAAAGAACGATGAAGTGAAATGCGTGTTGTCGTCCCGGGCCGACTACGAATGGGCCCGCGACCGGGTCCGGGAGCACAACCTGGCGGACCGGGTGCGGACGGTATTATTCTCGCCGGTTTTCGGCCGGGTGAATCCGAAGGACATCGTGGCCTGGATCCTGGAGGACAAGCTGCCGGTGCGGTTCCAGATCCAGATGCACAAAATCATCTGGGATCCCAAAGCCACCGGAGTCTAGGATGTGAACTTGTAACGGCGGTCTATGGCCACCGAAGCCTTGTGCGAAGGAGGCTGTGACCGCCGGGTTTTGAACAACTAATTGGATTTGCAAGCACCATGAACCATCATTGGAAAATAACACCCCCGGCGCCGGGAAAATCACCGGAACCGGTCCGTATTACACAAAACAATAGTGCCAACGAGCAGTTGTTGTATTTTACCTCGACGAGCCTTTGGTCGGACGACTCACATCTTGTTTTTCTGGGTGATTCCACGGGCCATCCGAATCTCTTTGTCCGCAATCTCCATTCCGGGGAGGAGCGGCAACTGACGGACAACACCGGGGGCTTCCTGAAGTCGTATGTGTATTTCGACGGGCAACCCTACCGGGGGCTGGGCAAGGCCAGTCCGAGTCTCCATGCGCCGAGCGGAACCCTTTACTACATCCAGGGCCGGGAAATCCGGAAAGTGGATGCCGGGGGGAAGATCACCATACTGGCCCGTTATCCCGAAGGGCAGATGACCGCCTTCACCCATGTTTCGGCGGATGGGAAACGGCTCTGTGTTCCCACGACGGATGCCCGGGCCCTGGACGGCGACCGGTTGCTGGCGGGCAAGCCGGATTACGATATCGACCAGCGTGTCCGGGAAGAGGGTCTCTCCTCCTATTTGCATGTTTATGACACCACCTCGGGGGAGGAACTGGTCTGCGAAAAGGTTCCCAAAGCCTGGATCACCCATGTTCAATTTGCCCCGCACAACAGCGACCTGATCCTCTACAATCACGAATGGTCGTCGGACAAGGGCATCCGCCGTATGTGGTTGTTTGACGGGGCGCGGCATATCCGCCTGCGGACCGAGGGCGGGAACCGGTCGCGGTTGGACTGGATCTGCCATGAAATGTGGGAGCGTGATGGTAGTGCGATCATTTACCATGGTGGATTCGACCAGGGATCCTCCTTGATCGGCCGGGTCCATGCGGATGGTTCGGGTCTGGTGGAGATCCCCCTTCCGGATGGCTTCAAGCGCTACGGTCATTTCACCGTGGGGAAGCCGGGCCAGTTGGTCACCGATGGTTACTACGAAGAAGCCGGCGACAAGGCCACAGGTTGCGGAGACTGGATCTCCCTGCTCAAGGTGGATTGGGATCGCCGGACGGGGGAATGGATTCCGCTTTGCCGGAACTCATCGAGCTGGACCTCCCAGGATGCCCATCCCCATCCCATCCTCGACCATGGTTTGAAGCAGGCCTACTTCACGTCCGACAAGGACGGGAAGCGGGCGGTTTACCGGGTGGCGGTGTAAGTCCGCCGGCCGTGTTCCGGTTGTGCATCCGGTTTAAATCGGTTTGCCGTGGGGCCGATCCATCCCCTATTTTCAGCCATGGCCTCCGAAGCAACTTCACCCACCCTTTCGCTCAAGTCCCTGCTCAGCCAGCAAATCGTCGGTCAAGTGACCGACTTTGTGGTCAAATATTTTTTCCAGATTGTGGGCGCGGTCGTCGTCCTCGCCATCGGCTGGTGGCTGGCCGGAAGGATCGGCGTTTTCCTCACCCGGTTCTGCGAAAAAAAGAAAATGGACGTCCTCCTGGCCCGTTTCATCGGAAGCGGGGTCAAGTTCGCCATCATTGCCTTCATCGTTCTCACCGCGATCAATATCCTGGGCATACCGATCACTCCGCTCGTCGCGGTCATCGGCGCCGGAACCCTCGGCATCAGCCTCGCCCTCCAGGGGCCGATCTCGAACTACGGCGCCGGGTTGATCATCATCCTCACCCGTCCCTTCACCATCGGCGACATGCTCCGTGTGGGCGAATTCTCCGGGGTGGTCGAGGAAGTCAAACTGGGCTTCACCCGCCTGCTGACCGAAGACGGGGAGATCATCACCATCCCGAACAAACACATCGTGGGCGAGGTGCAGACCAACTCCAAGGGCAACCGGGTCGTGGAGTCCGAGGTCGGGATCGCCTATGATGCCGACGTGGACCGTGCGGTGCAGGCGGTGCAATCCGCGATCCTTTCCGTGCCGGAAGTGGTGCGCGAGCCCGCCCCGCAGGTGGGGATCGACCGCTTCGGCGACTCCGCGGTCCAGATCGGCTACCGTTACTGGGTGCCGAGCCGGAATTATTTCACCACACGGTTCGCGGTCAACCGGGCGGTTTTTGCGTCGCTTAAGAAAGCCGCGGTGGACATCCCGTTCCCGCAGCAGGTGGTACATCTTAAAAATGACAAATGACGAAGTTCAAATGTCAAAGGGTAGAATTAGCCCGATGCGGGAGATTTCTGCTTCCTCCTTTGGAATTTGTTATTTGGGCTTTGTCATTTGATTTCCATGCTGCCTGATATCAAAACTCCCATTCCCGGACCGCGTTCCTTGGAACTTGCGGCACGGTTGCGGAGGCATGAGTCGCGCAATGTCACCTATCTCGGCGACCACTTTCCGGTTTTTTGGGAGCGCGCCGAGGGTGCGACGGTTTGGGATGTGGATGGCAACCGCTTCCTCGACCTGACCAGTGGATTCGGTGTGGCGACGGCGGGCTACAGCCGTCCCGGTGTGGCCCGCGCCCTGGGTGAACAGGCCGCGGAACTGAGCCACGGGATGGGGGATGTGCATCCGACCGAATTGAAAGTGCGGGTGTGCGAGGCCCTGAGCCGCGTGACTTTTGAAAGGTGGGGGCTTGGCCACGGGAAGGTCATCCTGGGCAATTCCGGTTTCGAGGCGGTGGAAGCCGCGGTGAAAACCGCCTGCCTGGCCACGAAGCGGGCCAGGTTGATCGCTTTCCAAGGGGGGTATCACGGACTCGGCCTGGGCGCCCTGGCGGTCACCGGATTGGAGGATTTTCGTTCGCCTTTCCGGACCCAGTTGGCGGATCTGGCGGAATTTGTTCCTTTTCCCCGCCGTCCGGATGAACTGCCCGGGATTATCCGGCAGGTGGAGGCTCTGGCGCGTCGCGGGGACATGGGGGCGATCCTGGTCGAGCCGATCCAGGGGAGGGGTGGGGAGATTGTGCCGCCGCCGGGATTTTTGGAGGGACTCCGCCGGGTGGCCACAAAGCACGGTCTGCTGCTGATTTTCGACGAGATTTACACCGGACTCTATCGCACGGGCAAGTTGTGGGCCTGCGAGCATGAAAAGGTCTATCCGGATTTGATTTGCACCGGCAAGGCCCTGACGGGTTGTCTGCCGGTCTCGGCCTGCGTGGGCCGGGCGGAGGTCATGGACGCCTGGCCGGTATCGTCGGGGGAGGCCCTGCATACGAGTACTTTCCTGGGGTCGCCCCTGGGTATGCGGGCGGTCCTTGAAGCCTTGGATTACTGGGAGGAACCCGGCCGGGAGGCGGAGGTTCACGATGCGGAGGCCGTGTGGTGCATGGCCCTGTCCCCGCTTCAAGAATGCCCTGCTGTGCGGGAAATCCGGGGGCGCGGCCTTCTATGGGGCATCGAGCTGGCCCGCAAGGGGGCCGCAGGGCCGTTGATGGAACGGGGACTGGCGGAAGGGTTGATCTTGCTGGGCGGGGGGCCGCAGGGCGATGTGCTGACCCTTTCCCCCTCCCTGGTGATGGCCCCGGAACAAATTTCCTGGACCGGGAAGACGCTTGGGAAGCTGCTGGGGTAGGTTTCCTGTAGTCACGAACGTGAGTTCGTGGAATCAGGCAACGGCAGATCAGGAATACGTGACGTCCTTGCCCGGATCCATCTCGTAGTTGAATTCGGTCAGGACGGCGACGTTGGGCTCAATGACCTGCTTGTCGTACCGGACCCAGACGGCACAGTCCAAGGCCACTTTCAATTTGGCCATGTTTTCAAAGTCCATGGAGATGAAGACATCATGGGGGTTCTTTTTCACGTCGATCTTCTTCCCGCAGCGGAGGTTCATGACTTCCGGCACCTTGAGGAGGCGGATACGGGATTCCACCATGATATTCTCAATTTGTTCCGGGGTGACATCCGGCTTGAGTTTCAAAAGCATGAGGTGGTGAACCATAGGGCAAGACATTGGACGGGGGGGCGG
>Ga0209066_10003262_pt1 | contig 18675 bp, 1 predicted proteins | sample All_14_2_FD_187198 | JGI IMG/M metagenome (GOLD analysis project Ga0209066, IMG submission 187198) | Freshwater microbial communities in response to fracking from Pennsylvania, USA - Allegheny Zone_MetaG_DW_15 (SPAdes) (version 2) ... | reverse complement strand
GACCTCCACCTATACACAAGGTGGCCAAGCCGTTTGCTGCACCCACTCTTTTCATTGAATAGATCAATGTGGTAAGAATTCGTGCTCCTGATGCCCCTATCGGATGGCCCAAAGCTATTGCACCCCCATTAACATTTACTTTACTGGCATCCAGTTCTAAATCTCTTGTAACTGCAATGGATTGGGCGGCAAAAGCCTCGTTTGCTTCTATCAGATCGATATCTTTAATGGTCATTTTAGCCCTTATAAGAGCCTCTTTGGTCGCCAGAGCCGGGCCATACCCCATAATTGCCGGATCTAAAGCCGCATTTGCATAAGAGACAATCTTAACCAACGGAGTTAGTCCAAGTGACTTAGCTCTTTCGGCCGACATCACCACCAACATGGAGGCTCCATCATTAATACCTGAGGCATTACCCGCTGTAACGGTTCCATCCTTTTTAAATGCAGGCTTCAAAGCACTTAACTTCTGAAGCGTCATCCCATGTTTGGGAAACTCATCCGTATCAAAAATCAATGCATCACCCTTCCTTTGCGGTATCTCTACCGAGACGATCTCATCTTTAAACAGCCCCCTCTTTTGAGCCGTTTCAGCTCTAAGCTGACTCTCTAACGCAAAAAGATCCTGCTCCTCGCGGGTGATGCCCCACTTCTCGGCTATGTTCTCGGCTGTGATTCCCATATGGTAATTACCAAAAGCATCAGTTAGCCCGTCATGAATCATACTGTCAATGATCTGACCATGGTTCATACGATACCCGGTTCTACCTTGAGGCAATAAATAGGGGGCATTCGACATACTCTCTGTACCACCGGCTAAAACAATCTCTGCATCACCCAACATAATAAACTGAGCAGCCATCGTCACTGAACGTAACCCTGAGCCACACAACTTATTAATGGTCATCGCAGGACTTGCATGTGGTAAACCAGCCTTAAGAGCCACTTGCCGGGCAATATTCTGCCCCAAACCAGCTGATAATATATTACCAATGATCGTCTCAGAAATATCCGCCGCATCAATACCAGCCCTTCGAATAGCCTCCTTTGCAGCAATAACTCCTAAATCAGTGGCAGATAAACCAGAGAGTGCCCCTCCAAAATTTCCTACAGCTGTACGAACAGCCGAAACGATTACAACTTCCTTCATGGGTTATTCTTTTATATTCGGTAATCAGGTTTTAAATGAAAAACCACCTTTTCTTAGCTGATCTACTCGCTTACCTTAATCGCTAAATTATCCACCGGTTTGTTTTCCAATTTGATTGCGAAGAAACAGAACAACCCTGGCTACTGCCACCTATTTCAAGATAATTAAAGGTTGACATAAACAAGATATCAGCAGGCACACCAAACTAATACTACAGTATATCAATATATTACACAAAGGGTACCCTAGTGAGACCACAACTTAAACAAATCTTCCCCTAATCACGCTCTTAATTCACCTTCTTTCGCTTCCTCTCCGTTCCCCCTTCGCTCCCGCTTCGTTCAGCTCAGGTAAAATCAGAGTGATCCAATTGATGGTATACCCCCAACCTAAAATGAGTTCACCAAGATAAATTCGTATTAAGTCCATATTCCCTCCCAATTTGACCATTCAAATCGAACCCATGAATGGAGAAGAAGCGAACAGGTAACGAAGGGGAAGCGAAAAGCTAAGAAAAAAAGTGACCAACAGTAAGCCCCATCACAGAAAGCAGGTGTACCCCCTCACAAAATCACATTATCACTGGCTATCAACTTAATAAAAATATTTACAAATAATCTAATATTCTAGATATTTCCAATATATGGAATTTTCTTCCGAATAATAAAAAAAGTTTTACCTTCGTCCAACTCTTAAGAAGAGAATCTGGTCTTATAAATAACTCTGAAACGATGTGTTTTTGTTTATACAGCTTAGAATTACCAAAAGTTTCAACTATGAATACTATAAAACGACAGCAAAAGAGAAAAATGAGTTTGTTAAAGTTCTGGTTTTTAGGGCTTATTATAGTTGCCTTAAGTTTTAGAAGCTATGGGCAATGTCCGCCTGTCATCACCGTGACTCCCTTAGGAGGAGCTACGATCAGTGGGAACAGTGTTGAATTTTGTGCCGGAGACTCGGTACTACTCACATCGACAGCCGGCCCCTCCTATCAATGGTATCAAGGAGCCAATCCGATTAATGATTCCACACGCCAGTCGCTTGTCGTTGCCGCTGGAGGAACCTATTATGTAGAGGTTGGTGGTTGTATAAGCATGGCCTCTCCTATTTCAGTAACAGTGCATCCGCTTCCATCTGCATCGATCTCATGTGTACCACCTCCTCCAATCTGTAGTGGTACCCAAATCACGTTAACCGTGACCAGCAACGGGGATCAGATAACTTGGTTACAGCCTAGTCTGACCACCACCAACCCGCTGGTCTTGTCGCCAACAAACAGTTTTATTGGTAAAGCCATTGCCATCAATTCAGCAACCGGTTGTTCCAGGGTAGTTACTTATCCGGTTCAAGTTGATTTTCCTATAAATGGTGGACAGATTGCCAGTAATCAAACCATTTGCCCGGGAAACACTCCGGCAGCCTTAACACAGACCGCTGCCCCTTCGGGCGGCAATGGCACCTATTTCTATACTTGGTACTCATCAACCAACTCGGCTACTGGCCCCTGGTCATTGATTAGTGGTGCTAATGCTCCAACTTATGCCCCAGGCTCCTTGACTGTAACAACCTGGTATAGAAGAACGGTAACCTCACCTCCTTGTGCCGATGGGTTATCCAATGTCATCAAGATTACCGTCAACCCCAACCCCACCATCACAAGTGCCTCAACAAAAAATATCTGCTCAGGCAACAGCGTAAACTATACTCCAACAAGTGGAGTGTCTGGTACTACTTTCTCTTGGAACTCTACTGTTATCTCAGGCACTGTAACTGGTGCAGGTAGCGGTACCGGAACCATCAACAATGTTCTCTCCTTACCCACTGGTATTGTTACCCCTGCGGTGGTAAGATACACCATTACACCTACCGGCCCTGCCCCGAGTAACTGTCCCGGAACCCCTGCCACGCTAACCGTAACTGTCTATCCTGTACCTGAAATTTTAAATGCTGTCAACAACCAAACTGTTTGTGGTGGAGCACCAACCACCGCAGTGATCTTCAATACGGCTGTAACAGGAACCACATTTGTGTGGACATCAACAGCAAGTAGCGGTCTGAGCGGGTTCCCTGCCAGTGGAACAGGAAACATCCCCTCTTTTACTCCGGTAAATGTGACCCTCAACCCCGGCACTATAACCTACACGGTTACCCCCACCGGCCCTACACCACAAAGTTGCCCCGGACCAACTTATACCTATACCTACACCGTTAACCCCGCTCCCACTGTCATTAACTCTCCTATGAGCCAAACAGTCTGTTCGGGTAATAATACTACCGCCGTTAACATCCAAAGTAATGTAGCCGGAACCACCTTCACATGGACTGCCTCAGCTAGTTCGCCAGATATCACCGGCTTCTCAGTATCTGGTACAAACTCTATTCCGGTACAACAAATATCGAATAGCAGTTCAACACAAGGCTCTGTAACCTATCATATCACTCCATTCTCAGGTTCAGGAGGTTGTCCGGCTGCCGCCCGCGACTATATCATATATATTAATCCCATTCCACAAATGACCTCTGCCACCAGTGCACAAGTCTGTAGTGGGACCCCTTTAAACTATACAATTACCTCCAACGTATCCGGTGTGACCTATGCATGGAGCCGACCCCTTACCGGTGGCATCTCTAATGCCGCTGCATCGGGTGGCAGTGCTTCCATCAATGAAACATTGATCAACACCACTACAACATCCAAGCTTGTTACTTATAACATCAACATAACAGGCCCTACTCCAACCAATTGTATGGGACCAACATCTCAATTACAAGTGACTGTTAGACCTTTACCTGCGGTCAATGCAGGCAATGACCAAACCATTCCCTATGGTTCAGCAACCACACTGAATGGTACTGTCACCGTTGAGACTCCCCCGGCAACCTATACTTGGACTCCATCTGCTAGCGTTGCCTCCGGCGGTGCAGCTTTGAGTGCCACCACAACAAACCTATACTCCAACACCGCTTTCACTCTTAAAGCCGTCGATGGCTCTTCATGCCAAAACACCGATGTAGTTTGGGTATATCTTTCCGGCACTCCTCTTGCAGTCACAGCCACAGCCTCCCCTTCTACCATCTGCCAAGGCAGCGGTACCCCACTCAATGCCAGCGCAACAGGCGGCACGGGTACCTATACCTTCGCATGGAGCCCAACCACTGGCCTTAATAATCCCAACATCTCCAACCCCACGGCTGCCCCTGCTTCAACAACCACCTACACCGTAACAGTAAACGATGGATTTAACACGGCCACCAAAACAGTAACCGTAACCGTCATCCCTACCCCTACGGCCTTTAACGTAGGTGGTGGTGGAGAGATGTGCTTTAGTGGTTCCGGCCTCCCTATCACCCTCTCCTCCTCTCAAACCAATGTGACCTATTACCTCATGCTTAATGGGGTACCCGTCACCGGTGGCGATAAATTAGGTACCGGATCCGCCCTAACATGGGCAAACCAAACCTCCTCGGGTACCTATACAGTAACCTCGACCACCAATACAAATAGCTGCCCTGGGGCAATGAATGGATCAGCTCTTATTACAATTAACCCACTCCCACTACAATACACTATCACCGGTGGTGGATCTTATCAAGCCGGTGGACCAGGCGTACCTATCGGCTTATCCGGATCACAAAGCGGGGTGAGTTACGAATTAGAACTTATTGGAACAGGAGTGGTAGCCCCTTCGCCCGTAAATGGCACCGGAGGACCTATCTCCTTTGGACTTCAGACACAATTCGGCACCTATAGAGTCATCGCAACCGATCAGACCCATACAACCCATTGCCGAAACACAATGGCAGGAACCGTAAGTGTGGTCATTAATCCCATACCAACAACCTATACCGTTACCGGTGGTGGTATCTTCTGCTCTGGAGAACCCGGTATGCCAATCGGACTGACGGGATCTGAGCTAGGAATCAATTACTACCTGCGCCGCAATGGCGTTGCTACCGGCACCGTATTATCTGGCACAGGATTTCCTCTAAGCTTTGGAAACATCACCCTCACCGGAAACTATACGGTATATGCCCAAAATGCTTCAAACGGAGCGTCTGTTATGATGAGCGGTATTGCTGTAATTACGCAACTTCCCGCACCCACGGTCTATAGTTTAGTACCCACCGGACTTCGCTGCCCAGGCACTGAACTGTTCCTCAATGGCAGTCAAAATGGAATAAGATACATTCTTTATCGCAATGGACTAGAGTTTGATACCTTAACCGGCACTGGCGGATTAGGGCTATTCAGCTTTGGGGTAATGAATCATGATGGTAATTATGTCATCTGGGCAGAGGATCCGATCAATGGATGTAGAAGACAGATGACAGGAGCCCTTGCAATTGCTGAGCTTCCCCAAGTCTTCTCTGTCATCCCTGCAGGTATACTCTGTCAGGATGAAGAGATCTTCCTCGACGGTTCTCAAACCGGTATTGAATACCAACTTAGAAGAGATGAAACATTTAATAGTGGAGCTCCCCTTACAGGGACTGGAAGCATCCTTAACTTTGGAAGTCCTTCTTTACCGGGCACATACTCTGTCTGGGCTATTGACCCCATCTCATTATGCGAGATCGAGATGGCCGACAGTGCGCTGCTCTATCCCTTACCAACCTCCTTTGCTATCATCCCTCAAGGCGACACCTGTGGACCCCTCGAGGTACGTTTAGGCGGAAGTGAAATAGGTTATACTTATGAACTGAGAAGAAATGGAGCTTATCCTCCGGTAATTACCAAACCCGGTACTGGCAATGAACTAAGCTTTGGGGTTCAATCTATTGCCGGCACATACACGGTCATAGCTACCAGCAATGTAAGCATGTGCCAAACATTGATGACCGGTCAGACCCTCATTCTCCCGAAACCTCAGAAATTCAATATGACTCCCATTGGCACCCTGTGTGCAGGCCAGACTATTGGTCTTGATGGGTCACAAGCCGGTGTTGCCTATCAACTCATGAGAGACGACACTATTAAAATGGGCATTCCAATAACAGGAACCGGTGGCCCCATCTCTTTCGGAGCTCAAGTGCTCACCGGAAAATATACCGTAGAGGCTCAGCATCCTTCATCGCAATGTTCTGAGTTTATGAATGGACAAGCCATCTTGCTTCCCACTCCGGCTCTTTATGTTATTACACCTCAAGGAACCGAGTGCACCGGCTTTAATGTCGGACTAAATGGATCGCAAGTAGGAATAAACTATCAACTTATCAGAGATGGTCAGATCACCACTCCTGTTTCTGTTCTTGCTGGAACAGGGGCGGCTCTTGACTTTGGAGTCATGAACACTCCCGGTTCATACATCGTAGTGGCCATCAATCCGATCACTGCCTGCCAAAGCACCATGACCGGCACCCTTGACCTCCTCAAACGTCCAAATGTATATACCTTGCAACCTGCCGGCCAGAATTGTGAACCTACCGTCATCTCAATAGCAGGATCAGAGACAGGAGTCAACTACGAGCTCTTCAAGGATGGTAACCCAATGTCTCCAACCGTAATTGTAAATGGCACCGGGTCAGCAATCAACTTCGGATCTAGAAATGCCGGTACCTATACCGTCAAAGCGATTAATGGCACTAGCGGATGCGAGTCCTCTATGAATGGATCGGTAATCATCTCTCCATTACCCACCGTAACCCTTGCAGCAACCCAGACCTTATGTCAAGGAACCTCAGCAGCCCTAACTCCTTCGGCTGCTAACTTTTCCTCCGTACAATGGTATACCACAGGCGATGGCTCCTTCTCAAATCCAACCGCTTTACTCACTACTTATACGCCGGGTGCAGCAGACATTACAGCAGGTACTGTTACCGTAACTATAAAAGCTTTTGGCTCGGCTATCTGTCCAGGGACGAACTCAAGCGCCTCCCAAATCATTACCATTGACCCACTGCCTCAAGCCAACGCTGGCTCCGATCAGACCATCTGTCAAAGCTCCGTTGTAACCCTCAATGGATCAACATTGCATAGCTCATCTGTTCTATGGAGTACCACTGGAGATGGTTCCTTTACCGCTGCTAACCAAGCTATAACCTCTTATGCCCCGGGCGTCAACGACAAAATCAACGGGGTAGTCACCCTGACTCTCACAGCTTATGGTAGTGCAACATGTGCAGCAAGTACCGCCTCTGATGCCATGGTCATCACAATGAATCCTGCCCCTACTATTGAAGCAGGCTCCGCCCAAACCATCTGCGCTAACAGCCCTGTATTACTTAATGCCTCCGCCACTAACACAGCAACAACTCTTTGGAGTACATCAGGAACCGGAAGTTTCAGCAACGGAGCAGCTCTTACAACCGAATATTACCCTAGCTCTGCAGATATCACAACCGGAGGTGTATGGCTCAAATTAACGGGCACCGGACTACTCTCATGTGGGACTCAAACGATAAAAGACTCCTTGTATGTCACGATAAACCCGCTACCCACAGCTAATGCAGGTGCCGACCTCGCCATGTGTGTCTCGCAGGTTTCTATTGCAATCAATGGATCAGCTAGTAATAACTCCTCTGTGACCTGGTCAACCTCTGGTGATGGCTCATTCAATAATCTCTCAACGCTGACTCCAATATACACACCCGGTACGGCTGACGTCCTTTCAGGTACAGTAACACTGACACTCACTGCTACCGGTAACCTTACCTGCGCTTCCCAGATAGCTACTGATCAAATGAGCCTCTCAATAATGCAACTTCCCGTTGCTAATGCAGGAGCCGATGCAACGATCTGCTCAAATGCCACCTATACCTTATCCGGACAAGCAATCAATGCAGCATCTGTTCATTGGACAACCAGTGGTAATGGGACCTTCTCAGATGCTAACATCCTAAATGCTATATATACCCCGGGAAGCAATGACATTATTGCGGGAAATGTTACACTAACGCTAACCGCCTATGGCTCGTCGGTCTGTGGTTCAGGAGCGGTAACAGATGCCTTAGTTCTCACCTTAAGTCATACCCCTGTCATTGAAGCCGGAGTATCTCAAACCATCTGTTCAAATGGATTGGCTTCCCTTAATGGCACCTCACAATACACCTCTGCTATCTCCTGGATCACTCGTGGAAGTGGCACCTTTAATAATAACACCCTACTCAATCCACTCTATACCCCTTCAAGCGGAGATATTGCTAATGGAAGTGTTTGGTTAATCATGTATGGAACAGGGATAACCCCTTGCGCAACAACCACGCTAGCCGATAGCGTACGAATTATCATCGACCCGATGCCAGTGGCAAATGCAGGAGTAGACCAAACCATCTGTGCTACCGGACAGGTAGTTCTTAATGGAACCGCCTTACACGAAGCCTATCACTTATGGAGCACCGCCGGAGATGGTTCTTTCGTAAACTCAGCCTCTTTAAACACCACCTACATTCCGGGAGTAAATGACCTTGCCAATGGCATGGTTACATTGACCTTAACCTCCTATGGAACCTCTTCCTGTGCTCTGTTCACTGTGAGCGACCAAATGTTGGTGACTATCAACCCTGCGGCACAGGTCAATGCCGGTACCGATCAAATAATCTGTGCTAACACAACAGCCCTAGTCAGCGGTTCCACCATAAACGCAACAGGGGTCATCTGGAGCACCTCAGGTACGGGTAGTTTCTCTAACGCCGGTGCATTATCGACTACCTATACCCCTTCTACTGCAGACATCTCAAGTGGATCAGTATGGCTCAAACTATCGGCCCTCGGAACCTTTGCCTGCAACTCCCAAGTGGCTAAAGACTCCCTAAAACTCACCATTAATCCACTGCCAACAGCTAATGCCGGTGCCGATAAGTCCATCTGCATCTCCCAAAGTAGTGTCTTATTAAACGGGATCGCCACTAACCAATCCTCCGTTGTATGGACTACCAACGGAGATGGTACGTTCAGTAATGCAACCTCTCTGACCAATAACTATCTACCAGGCCCGGCTGATAAAATCAATGGTACCGTCACCCTTACGCTATCAGTCACCGGCAGGCTGCAGTGCGCTACCGTCACCGTAACAGATCAGATGGTTATTAACATCGCCCCTCTTCCCGTGGTGAACGCAGGACCCGACGCGACTGTCTGTTCTAGCGATCTCTTCACTCTTAGTGGTAGTTCTCTTAATACGAGTTCGGTAAAATGGAGCACCAGTGGAGATGGCACCTTTGACAATAAATTCAGTCTCACTGCCACCTATACCCCGGGTGTCAACGATAAAATAGCAGGATTGGTTACCCTTACTCTAAATGGATTTGGAGCATCAGCCTGTGCATCATCTACCACTTGGGATGAGATGCAACTTCATCTTAGTCCGACCCCTTTCATCAACGCCGGAACCGATCAAACCGTCTGCGCAACCAGTACTGTTCAACTAAATGCTGTAGCAAGTAACTATTCCACCGTTACATGGTATACACGTGGGAGTGGATCGTTTAGCAATAATGGCATCTTGAATCCAGTCTATACTCCCTCAACAGCCGACACCACTTTGGGTTCTGTATGGCTTGTTGCACGTGCTACAGGGGTTAACCCATGTGCTACTATACTCGCCAATGACAGCCTCTTGGTTTCCTTCGTCTCCTCTCCGCAAGTCAATGCCGGGGTTGACCAAGACATCTGCGCAAGCGCAACAGCCATCCTGTCAGGAAGTGTAATCAACAGTGCCTATAATATTTGGAGCACCTCAGGAGATGGAAACTTCCAATCCAATACCGCTTTAAATACGATTTATACCCCAGGTCCTAATGATAGAATCAATGGAACGGCGACGCTAACCCTTACTGCCTACGGGACAGGTGTCTGCGGAGCAGCCTCGGCGAGTGATCATCTAACACTGACTATTCACCCATTACCTCAGGTAGAAGCCGGTGCTGATCAGACCATTTGTGCAAGTAGTAACGTCGCATTGACGGCAACTGCAACTAATGCCGGTTCCGTGTTATGGACTACTTCGGGGACAGGTAGCTTTGCTAATGCCGGAGCACTTAGCACCACCTATTTCCCGAGTGCTGCTGACAAAACAGCCGGGTCAGTCAAACTAAAGATTAGGGCAACAGGTATTTTCACCTGTAATTCGCAGATACTCTATGATTCCCTTCGAGTCGTTATAAACCCTTTACCTACCGTTAATGCTGGGCCTGATAGGAGTATGTGTGTCTCTCAGGGTAACATTGTACTGAATGGAGCAGCTACCAACCAATCCGCGGTTCTTTGGTCTACTGCCGGAGATGGTACCTTTAACAACCCAGCTATCTTAACCTCTACTTATACACCCGGTCCGAACGATGTTCTAACAGGAAGTGTGGTTATCACCTTAAGAGCAACCGGAAACCTAACCTGCTCAAGCCAACAGGTTACTGATGCGCTGATATTAACCATTAATCCTGTTCCCACAGTCAACGCCGGTCCCGATGCAACGGTATGCGCTAATAACTCCTATACCCTAACCGGTCAATCTTATAATACCAGCTCGGTTAAATGGACGAGCAGCGGAGATGGTACCTTCGACAACTCAACCATCTTAACGGCCACCTATACCCCTGGCCTCGTTGATAAAGCCTCTGGAGTTGTCATCCTAACGCTTACCGGAACCGGTAATAGTGCCTGTATAACCTCCACCGTCACTGATGCAATGACCCTGCATTTAAGTCCTTTACCATCAGTAGAGGCCGGGGCCAATAAGACCATCTGTGCGAATGGAACAGTACAACTCAACGGCACTAGCGCTAACACCTCCTCAACCATCTGGATAACCAGAGGTAGTGGTAGCTTTACCAATAACTCTATCTTAAACCCTGTTTACTCGCCCTCTCCTGCTGATATCACAGCCGGAAGTGTATGGTTGATCTTCCGCGGAACCGGAATAACCCCTTGTGCTACCGTGACTCAATCGGATAGTCTTCTCGTCACGATCACTCCTTTACCTACGGCTAATGCCGGAGTTGATCAAACTGTATGTATGGGACAAGTGGCTAGTCTGATGGGAACAGCAACCAATTATCATCATCTACTATGGACCAGTCCGGGAGACGGAACCCTGATTAACGCTACAAGCTTAAATGCAAGCTATTCTCCCGGAGTGAATGACCTAACCAATGGAAGTGTAACTTTAACGTTGACTGTTTGGGGTAATGGGACTTGTGGAACGACCACAGCAATTGACCAAATAGTAATAAGTGTACAGCCTAAGCCTACCGTCAATGCCGGTCCGGATGGCAATGTTTGCAGTGGTTCAGGGTATGTCTTAACAGGTATTGCGGCAAACTACAGTACGGTTACTTGGTCTTCACATGGTGATGGATCATTTAGTAACAGTGCCATACTTACTCCAACCTATAATCCAGGTCCTAATGACAAAGCTACGGGTCATGTTTGGATTAAACTTACCGTTAATGGCATAGGTGCCTGCGGAAGTTTCGCAGCCGCCGATTCGCTCTCATTGACCATCGATCCAAGGCCTGTTGCCAATGCGGGAGCAGATGTATCAACCTGCTTTAGGGATGCTGTTCAACTAAGCGGATCTGCATCTAACTATGCCTCCGTGAGCTGGAGTACCTCTGGTGATGGAGTCTTCTCTAATGGATCAATCCTATCTCCGCAATACACTCCGGGACCTACAGATGCTGCCAATGGAAGCGTTGTTTTGACCTTGACCGCCAACGGAAGCCAGAGTTGTTCCTCTGAGACCCACAGCGATCAAGTTATCGTCACCATAAACAGACTTCCTATTGCAAATGCCGGCTCTGATGCAACCATCTGCTCAAGTGCAAGCTATAATCTTACCGGACAAGCCCAGTATTCTGCCAGTAGTTTATGGAGCACCACCGGTGATGGAACCTTTGCTAATCCGGCTTCGCTTATAACTACTTATACACCAGGAGTGGCCGACCGGGCAGCAGGTATGGTTACCATAACATTAACCGCTTACGGAACAGGAACCTGTGCCACTACTTCGAATTCAGATCAGATGATTCTACGACTGAGCCCACTGCCGGTTGTAGATGCCGGTGCTAATCAAACCATCTGCGCCAGCAATACTGCACAACTCAATGCAACTGCTCAAAATCAATCATCTCAAGTATGGATTACCCGTGGCAGTGGAACCTTCTCCAGCACTACAGCTCTGAATCCTATCTACACCCCCTCTCCCGCTGATAAATCAGCAGGAGCCGTATGGCTGGTCATCAGAGTCAGCGGAGTCAGCCCTTGTGGAACAGCTCGCTCTTCAGACTCTCTCCTACTTACCATCCATCCGTTACCCATCGCTAATGCAGGTCCTGATCGCCAAACCTGTAACAACGCTAGCCTTGTCATCAATGGATCGGCATCCAATGCTACCTCCATTAACTGGGCTACTGCCGGCGATGGTACCCTTTTACAAGGAACAACACCCACTCCAACCTACACTCCAGGACCAGCAGATATTGCTGCAGGGAGTGTAACGCTTACCATGACCGCTATCGGGAGCGGAATGTGTAACTCATCGGTTAGCACAGATCAGATGATTATCACCATTCAGCCTCTTCCCGTGCCTCATGCCGGCCCCGATGATGTCATCTGTGGTTCTGGAGTTCACCAACTCAATGGTACTGCCACCAACTACACCACTCTTGTATGGACTACCTCCGGCGATGGTACATTTAATAACACCGGTATTCTTGCCCCTACCTATAACCCAGGCCCAAATGATGATCTCATAGGTCATGTTTGGCTAAAACTCACAGCCTACGGTCAGTATACCTGCCAGACAGTCACCAGAAGTGACTCTATGAAGCTAACCATCGATCCTCTTCCAACAGCCAATGCAGGTCCTAATCGACAAATCTGCTTTAGAGATCCTATTCAAATCAATGGTGCAGCAACAAACTACAACTCTATTGCCTGGTCTACAAATGGGGATGGCCTGTTCAATGACATCCATTCTCTTAATCCAATTTATACTCCCGGTCAAGAGGATGCCAACAATGGAACGGTTACCCTTACCATTACAGCTCAAGGTCGGTTGACTTGCTCTACCGAGATCGCTACCGACCAAATGGTCTTAACTCTTCTTCCCCTTCCCATTGCCAATGCCGGTAATGATACAGCTATTTGTATGGGCCAACCTCTCCAATGCAATGGAGAAGCTCAAAATGCTAGCGGCGTAAGATGGTATACCTCAGGTGACGGGCTGTTCAACAATGCACAAATACTTGATCCCGTTTATATCCCCGGCACCTTTGATCGTATTAATGGTAGCGTTAGACTTTGGATGAGAGCCGCTGGAAGCACTCTTTGCGGTTTATACTCTAACACAGACACATTGACATTAAACTTACGCACGTTGCCGTCTGCGATCATCAGTGGTAATGCGGAGATATGTACTGGAGAGACGGCACAGCTAACCGTATTGCTCACCGGAACGCCTCCCTGGAGCATTACATACACCAACACACTTCAAAGCTGGACTATCGATAACATTCTGGTCAGTCCTTATACCTTTGATGTTGCACCCTCAACAACTACCGGGTATTTCTTAACCGGAGTAAGTGATGCCTTCTGTTCAGGAAATGATCTGACCGGTTCTGCTGTAGTAACCGTCAAACCGCAGCCCCATTCATTCACAGTCTTTGCAGCAAGCAATGGAACTTTCTGCGAAGGATCTCAAGGGGCTGAGATCAGATTAAGTGGATCAGAAATAGGTGTAAGCTATCAACTCAAATGGGGTAATGTAAATGTTGGATCAGTAGTCTATGGTACCGGTTTTGCCATTAGCTTCGGTAATCATGTCTTACCCGGGACCTATACCGTACTTGCCTCAACCCTTGGATCGGGCTGTCAAGCCTTAATGGCTGGTGAGGTTAACCTAATGGTTATCCCATCTCCTGAAGTCAACTTCATGGCAGACACCGTCTGTTTTGGGTCTCCAACCAACCTTACCTTATCGGGTAACAACCTGGGTGATGTGGTGACCTTTGAATGGAACTTTGGCGACGGTCAGATTGTAACATACTACTCCCCGATCTCCCCATCACACACCTATCTAGCTCCTGGAGAATACAATGTCAAGCTAACTGCAACCAACATTGCCGGCTGCGAGACCTCTGTCATGCAGTTGGTAAAAGTACTCGAACCTGCTGAACCATTCTTCTGGTGGGATGGCTCCACTTGCGAAAATGCGGAGGTGACCTTCGAGAATCTCTCATTCACTACCGCTCCTGAATATATCACCCAATGGCATTGGGACTTTGGCGATGGACAGACCTCAACTGTTGTTTGGCCGGCTAATCCAAATGTCACTCATTCATTCACCAACTCAGGCAACTATCCTGTAACCCTGACGGTAACGACCAGCAATGGTTGTGAAGCCTCTTTAACACGTATTGTGAACATTAAGCCTGCACCCATGGCTAACTTTGTCACCTCAAGTGCTTGTCAGGGACTAAATGTCCAGTTTACCGACATCTCTCAGAGTGCTGGGGCCGGAAATATCGAACAGTGGCATTGGAATTTTGGGGATCCCAATTCCGGCACCTCCAACACTTCCACCCTACAAAATCCGGTTCATGCTTATAGTACTACAGGTACCTTCACTGCTATTTTAGAGATAACCACCAACAACGGATGCTCTGACACCGTTCACAAGACCATTGTGGTACTCCCCGCTCCGGTTGCTGCTTTTATCGCCGATACAGCCTGTCTTGGCTCTCCTACACAGTTCCAGGATCAATCGACAGCATCAACAGGTAACATCATTACCAATTGGTTATGGGACTTTGGCGATGGATCAACTCCATCAAACTCTCAAAATCCAACCCATACCTACGCCAATGCTGGTGTCTATACGGTGAGACTTACCGTAACTGACAACACCCAATGCTCAAATACCGCAACCAACTTAGTCCGTGTTGCCCCCATCCCAGTGGCCGTCTTCACCTCCTCAACCGCCAACTGCGCAGGCCAGGCAGTTCTTTTCGATGAGATGAGTACCACTACAGAAGGTTATATCACTCAATGGCAATGGGACTTCGGTAACGGGAACAGTACCACGGTTAACTTCCCCGATAATCCGGATGTAGCTTATGCTTACTCTACTCCCGGAACCTATCAGGTCACGCTGACCGTCACCACCTCTACTGGTTGTGAGGCTTCTATTGGCCATCCGGTAACCGTCAACAGCACGCCAACGGCAAACTTCTCTACACCAACAGGAAATTGCCCCGGTCAGGCAGTGCTCTTCACAGATCAAAGTCAATTGAATGGAGGGACCCCGATTACTAACTGGTGGTGGGACTTTGGTGATCCTTTATCAGGAGTTGCAAATACGTCAACCTTACAAAACCCCACTCACCTTTATAACACACCGGGTACTTATTCGGTTAAATTGATTGTACGTAATGCTACCTATTGCTACGACACCATTACAAAAGATCTCAGCATTGGTAATGGTCCAACAGCAAACTTTGATGCCGACAGTACCTGTTTGGGTAACCCAACGCTCTTTACCGATCTCAGCACCGGTGGAGGTAGTCCGGTCTCATCCTGGCTTTGGAATTTTGGTGATGGATTTACCTCTACTCAACAGAATCCTCAGCACCTCTACCTCACCTATGGTAGCTTTAATGTCAACCTTACGGTCTCAACACTCAATGGTTGCTATGCCGATACCACCCTCCCGGTTTTCGTCAAACCCAACCCCTCTGCTGCTTTCACTTGGGATGAGACTTGTGCCGGCGCCCCGGTTCAATTCAATGATATGAGCATAACACCCAGCAGTGTTATCCAGTCCTGGCTTTGGGATTTCGGGGATGGGTCTACAAGCTCCGAACAAAATCCTCAGCATCTGTTTGCTCAAGGAGGTACCTATGTAGTTACCCTTACCGTAACAAACAATTACGGTTGTAGCAATACAACACAAACCGCTCTATTAGTCCATGAGCGTCCTACAGCTGATTTCTCATTCCTCACTCACTATTGTCCTGCGGGAACTGTAGAATTCTTTAACCAAACCGTAGGAAATGGAACCACCGTAACCAACTATAACTGGAATTTTGGGGATGGCTATGTATCCACATTAACCAACCCGGTGTATGAATACGCATTTGCGGATTCCTGTTATGACGTCTCCTTAATGGTTACCAATAACTGGGGCTGTAGAGACACCATCATGAAACAGGTATGTACTAAACCAGCCATGAATTTCACTATTGGCTATGAAGATGGATGTAATGGGAAACCTATGCAGTTCCATGCAGTAAATTTAGCTACTGGAGATAGTCTGCTTTCGGTTAGATGGAACTTTGGCGATCCGGCTTCAGGGCCATCTAATACCTCTCTTCTCAACCATCCAACCCATACCTTCTCAGGACCCGGAACCTACCTCGTAAAACTCAAAATCTGGAATTCTGACTACTGCATTGATAGCACCTATACCCAGGTTCTCGTCAAGGAGCTTCCTGCTGCCGGATTTAGTTGGAACCCCGGCCCTCATTGCGATAGCACCGTTACATTTGTTGCTAACTGGAATGGGGCGTATAGCTTGCTTACCTCTGCCACATGGGACTTTGGAGATGGAACCATCCAGACAATTGCTCAACCTATCCCTAATACCATAAGCCACACCTTTACTGGATATGGTAACTGGCCGGTGCGCTTAAGTTATATCACCCAAACTGGCTGTGAAGGAGATACAACCATCTCAGTTAACGTAAAATGCGTCGATCTAAACTTCTCAGTCCTCGATACCCTCATCTGCCAATTCTCACCAGCCATCTTTGCTGACTCTACCCAACCAGCCGGATCGGTGACCTCTTGGACTTGGGAATTTGGAGATGGCCAGTCTGTCAGTTATACCACTTTTAAACCGAATTTAACCCACATCTTTGACACTTCTGGCCTCTTTATGGTCAAGATGAAGACAACGGTAATGGTGAACGGAGTAGCCCTGATAGACTCTATTACGAAGCCAGTGATAGTACAGCCCAAACCAAGAGCCGCATTTAGCTTTAATGGCCATTGTGAAGGAACACCTATTGCTTTCAATGATGTCACAACCATTCATGCAGGGAATATCGCATCGAGACTCTGGAATTTTGGAGATGGATTAACAGGAAGTGGAGCATCGACTAACCACATTTTCGATGGCACCAGTCCTGTCTATTCTGTCTCACTTATCGCCACCAGCGATCATGGTTGTAGCGATACGGTCATTCAAAATATCATAGTTGACACTAAACCGCTTATCTATCTTACTCCCGGGGATGGTATGCTTTGCGGTCAACCGGTTGAAGTTACGATGAGGGATACCTCAGGAAATGATTACACCCTTTATGAGTGGAGTCTCAATGGGGGTAACTGGATAAATACCGATACTTCTGAATTAGCTCTCTTTATGGAGCCTGGCCCCAATCAAGTCGTGCTGCAGGCTATCAATGAGCTTGGCTGTATCTCTCGTGACACAGCCCATTATCAAGTCTATCGTAAACCAGAGGCCAACTTCCGTTCTAGTGCCGATAGTGTATCTATTCTTTCAGGAGAAATAGAGTTTATCGATCTTTCCATACCTGGTGATGCCCTGATCAACCAATGGAGTTGGAACTTTGGAGATGGAACCGATACCCTTCGACAGGATGTTGCACATATCTTTACATCTACAGGGCGCTATCGAGTCTCACTAATGGTTACTGATACACGAGGATGCTTTGATACGACTAGCAGAGAGATTAAAATCTTCTCATTTACCAGCTTCTATGTACCCAATGCTTTCTCACCGAACTGGGACAACATCAATCCAACTTTTGGACCAGTTGGGCAGTTTGATGCGATTTCAGATTACACCTTCCGCATCTTTGATCGTTGGGGACAACTCATCTTTGAGTCGCCCTCTCCCGATCTTCAGTGGGATGGAAGGTCTAATAACGGAGATGCTCCTTCTGGTCAATATATTTGGATACTCTCATTTAAATATAAAGATGGTAAACCAGAGAATCAAACCGGATCAGTCATCTTGGTACGTTAGAACAAGGTGCATTAAGAGGGAAAGTTAACCTCAATATAAATCCTAAACAGGAGCAACCACATGGCTAACCTGTTTAGGATTTTTTCTTAGGTAACCTTTGGGGGATCGTATCTTTAGCCCATCTTGCAGGTTTTTTCAGGCAAAAAAGAGCCAATTTTTAAACCACGAAAGGCACGAAACGGTAGGAAGAAGAATTTCGTGTTTTTAGTGTTTTTCGTGGTTAAAAGTAAAATCCGTAGTACACAAATCTGAACTCAATGAAACGCAATGGGCTGAACTATCTTCTTTTTTTGTTAGGATAGCTACTAAGTGGGTTAGGAGAAACTAAAGAGATTCTATAGCAGCTAGGGTCTGAGATCTATAACGCCTAACTATGTCCCCCTTTCTCAAGGAGGTCAAATAGAGCTGGTAAATCAGAGGCGGTGATCATCTGGATTACCGGGCCATGATTATCGCCTTTACGGGTGATTAAAACAGCTTGTAGACTACCTCCACTGCGGAGTTGAAGTTTAAAGTTTTCGTAAATACTATAAATAT
>Ga0209066_10003261_pt1 | contig 18676 bp, 32 predicted proteins | sample All_14_2_FD_187198 | JGI IMG/M metagenome (GOLD analysis project Ga0209066, IMG submission 187198) | Freshwater microbial communities in response to fracking from Pennsylvania, USA - Allegheny Zone_MetaG_DW_15 (SPAdes) (version 2) ... | reverse complement strand
GGCCGCGGCGCCGGCGCAGAGCAGGAGCGCGGCCGCGGCCAGGAGGGAGGTGCGTGGCATGGGGTTTATTTTAGCAAAACGGGCCGGAGGGCCCCGCGCGGCAGCGGGGGTTTGGTAGAATATCGCTTCCGGGCCGCGGCGGGCGTGGCCGGAGGGCGGAGACTATGGGACTGAACAGGGCAAAATACGACAGCCAGGTGCGGCTTATCTGCGGCCTGAAGGAACTGGCGGGCTCCGTCAACGGCGTTTACGCCAGCCAGAAAGAATTTTTCATCGTCACGCTCAACGAGATGACGGCCGACCTGGCCGAACTGAAGAAAGAGAACCTGCGGGAGACCGTGGAGTCCTTTACCGGGAAGCTGGCCCGCGGGCCCGTTTCGCAGGGAGATATCCTGGCCCTCAAAGAGGCGCTGGACAAGCTGGTGTCGGGGAAGGATTTCGATTTTGTCTGCGCGGGCCTGGCCGGCAGCGCCGGGCTCATAGGCGAGCGCCTGGCCAGGGCGCAGCCCCTGTGCATAGCGGCAGAAGAAAGGGGCGGGACGCTGCAGCGCGATCCCGCCGCCGAGCGGCTGCTGGCCGGCGCCTACAAGCATATGCGCTTCGAGGCGCTGGAGGGGGAGGCCGCGCGGTTCAGGGCCGACGCCGCCGCCGAGGACAGGGTGCTGGCCCGCGCCCGGGAACGGGTGGCGGACTACTGCCTGGCCTACAGGCTGCCGACCAGCCCCGGGGATACCCTGCCGCCCTTCTCGCTTTCGCGGATAGACGCGGTGGCCGGCGCCTGCTACCGGCTGCTCTCCAGACTGCGCGCCGCGCCCCGCGGCTGACCCTCACCTGACTATCGTCGTAGGCATAAGGTCCCGGCCGGGCTTAGGCCCTAAGGGAAAAAAATCGTTGACACGCGTCAATTGATTTTGCACAATTGCGGGTAGTAGTTAAATCGAGCGTACCTGGAGGAGTTGCATGATTAAGACGATAGCGGCGCTGGTCCTGGCGATAGCCATGGTTCCCGCCAATGCGGCGAACATCAGTTTCGACAACACCGGCAGCAGCCTGCTGCCCGCGATAAGCTCTATCGAGATCCCTGCCCGCCCGGCCATGATGCCCGAAGCGGTAAATCATTTCGAGCGCTTCGCTTCCGAGAAGATAGTCGGCGGCGTAGAGGCCAACAAGGGCGAGTTCCCTTTCATCGTCTCGCTGCGCAGCTCCTGGGGCAGCCACTTCTGCGGCGGCTCGCTCATCAGCAAGAACTGGGTGCTGACCGCGGCCCACTGCATAGAGGGCGGCTACCTTAAGGGTATCAGCATCGGCCTGCACAACCAGGCCGACACCGTCGGCGTCGAGAAGTTCACCCCTCTCGCCACCTTCATCCACCCGAACTGGAACACCAACACCATGGAGAACGATTTCGCCCTGGTGAAGCTCTCCGGCGATTCCAAGTTCGCCCCCGTGACCCTCAATACCGAGGAGATCGGCGGCAGCGCCAATTTCGTGACCGCCGGCTGGGGTACCACCAGCGAGAGCGGCAGCCTGGCCAAGAACCTGATGAAGGTCACCGTGCCCTTCGTCAACAAGGAAGAGTGCCTGGTCGCCTATCCCGGCGACATCACCGACAGCATGATCTGCGCCGGCTTCAAGGAAGGCGGCAAGGATTCCTGCCAGGGCGACAGCGGCGGCCCGCTGGTGATGGGCAACAAGCTCGTCGGCGTCGTGAGCTGGGGCATCGGCTGCGCCCGCCCCAACAAGTACGGCGTTTACGCCAAGGTGAACGGCGCCCTTGAGTGGATCAACAACACGGCTAAATAAGCTTCAATAAGTAAAAAAAGGCCCGGCCTCAAGCCGGGCCTTTTTATTTTGCCGCCCGGGCCCCTGGGATTGAAGCGGGGGGGCCGTTAATGATATCATTATCTATATGATTATAAATTTCATCCTTTATGTGAAAGACCAGGCGCTGAGCAGGGAATTTTACGCCGCAGCCCTGGCCCTGGCGCCCAGGCTGGATGTACCGGGGATGACCGAATTTGAGCTGGGACCGGGCTGCGTGCTGGGGCTGATGCCGGAAAAGGGTATAAAGCGGCTGCTGCCGGCCCTGCCGGACCCTGAGGCCGGACGAGCCCCCAGGGCCGAAGTTTACCTTACTGTACCGGACCCGGCGGCCGCCCACGCCAGGGCCCTTGCCGCGGGGGCCAGCGAACTGAGCCCCCTGGCCCCCAGGGACTGGGGGGACAATGCGGCCTACAGCCTGGACCCGGACGGCCATGTGCTGGCCTTCGCGGCCCGCCTTTAAAAAACGCTTTACATAAAAAGGGCCTTTTGTTATAATAATCCTGTGGTTAATCGCGGCAACGCCGCGGTTTCTTTGAAAATGCAGTTTTTATTACGCTGTCGCGTTCGAAAGAATACGGACGGCGGCCCTATAGATGAAGCGGCCTTGATTCCCTTCACCTGCGGGCTTAATCATAGAAACTTAAAATATCGTTTCACCATAACCGGAGCCGCAAGGTCCCGGTGAGGTTTGTTCGTTTGTTTCCCGCAGCATCGCGGAAAACCCGGCTGATCCCGGGCGTTTCCCGTCGGGAAAGGACGATAAGGAGCGGACTGACATGACTGAAGAAAATAAAACTAACGCGGAGGCGAAGCCCGAGATCCAGGCTCTGCCGAACTCGCATAAATTTCTGATCGGCGAGAAGCTGGGCATGACCCAGGCCTTCGACGCCTCGGGCAACCTCCACGCCGTGACCGTGGTAAAGGCCGGCCCCTGCCGCGTGGCCTACACCCGCACCAAAGAGAAGGACGGCTACCAGGCCGTCTGCCTCGGCTTCGGCCATAAAAAAGAGCAGCGCGCCAACGCCGCCGAAAAAGGCCTGGCCAAAAAACTTTCCTCCGCCCCGCTCCGCCACCTGCGCGAATTCCGCGTGGCCGACCTGGCTGGCGCCGCGCAGGGCCAGACGGCCGGCGTGGAGCGATTCGCCGAAGGGGAATACGTGGACCTGCAGGGCGTCTCCAAGGGCCACGGCTTCGCCGGCGGCATGAAGCGCCACAACTTCAGCGGCCAGCCCGCCAGCCACGGCGCCAGCGACCGCGAGCGCGCCCCGGGTTCCCTGGGTTCCCGCCGCTCCCTCGGGCGCGTGCTGCCCGGCCAGCGCATGGCCGGCCACTGGGGCGTAGAGACCGTCTCCGTGCAGAAAGTCAGGGTAGTGAAGGTGATACAGGAAGAGAACCTGATACTTGTGAACGGCGGCATTCCCGGCGCGACCGGCAGCACCGTCTATATCACCCTCACCAACAAGAAAGTGCCCGCCCCGAAGGCCAACAAGGTCTCCAAGAACAAAGTGAAGCAGGACGCCGGCAAGAAGCCGGCCGCCAAGCCTGCGGCCAAGAAGTAAGAGAGAGGATAAACCATGGAAACTAAACTTTTGAACCTGAAAGGACAGGAAGTAGGCAAGGTCGCCCTCCCCGAGGTCCTGTTCTCCGTTAAGCCCGACCCCTTCTTCATCCACGAGGTGATGAATTATTACCAGGCCAACAAGCACCGCGGCACCGCCTGCACCAAGACCCGCTCCGAGATCTCCGGCGGCGGCAAGAAGCCGTGGAAGCAGAAGGGCACCGGCCGCGCCCGCGCCGGTTCCACCCGCTCGCCTATCTGGCGCAAGGGCGGCGTGGTGTTCGGCCCCAAGCCGCGCTCTTTCCGCCAGTACCTGCCGCAGCAGAAGCTCCGCCAGGCCCTCATAGAGGTCCTCTCCGCCCGCGCCGCCGACGGCGCCGTGCTGGTCATAGAGAACCTGGGCCTCGAAGCCGGCAAGACCAAGTCGCTCAACGACCTGCGCAAATGCCTCAGCGCCAAGACCGTGCTGTTCGTGACCGACAAGATGGACAAGAACTTCAAGGCCGCGTCCAAGAACATCGCCGACTTCGGCTGGTGCCTGGCGCAGAACCTGAACGCTTACGAAGCGATGCGCAATACCAAGCTGGTTTTCACGGCCGCCGGCCTCAAGGTCCTGGCCGACAGCGTCAAGGAGGCAAAATGAACTATACCGAGGTGCTGATAGCCCCCATCCTCAGCGAGAAGAGCGTGACCATCAAGGACTCGCAGAACCGCTACACCTTCCGCGTCAACCCTAAGTCCAACAAGAGCGAGATCAAGAAGGCCGTCGAGACCCTCTTCAAGGTAAAGGTCTCCGCGGTCCGCACCGCCAACCTCCCCGGCAAGCTGCACAAAGTGGGCCGCCACGAGGGTTACCGCTCCGACTGGAAAAAAGCGGTGGTTACCGTGAAGGCCGGGCAGAAGATAGACATGACCGACCTGCCCAAATAAGGCGAAGAACAGGAAAGAAAGATATGCCTATTAAATCATACAGACCCTACACCCCCTCCCGGCGCACGATGCAGATGGCCGATTTCTCGGAGATCACCAAGACGGAGCCCGAGAAGAACCTCACCACCGGCATGCGCAAGCACGGCGGCCGCAACAACACCGGCATGGTCATGGTCCGCCACCACGGCGGCGGCCACCGCCGGCGCTACCGCCAGATAGACTTCAAGCGCGAGAAGTACGGCGTGCCCGCCAAGGTCACCGCCATAGAGTACGACCCCAACCGGAACGCGCGCATCGCCCTCCTCGTTTACGCCGACGGCGACAAGCGCTACATCCCGGCCCCCCTGGGCCTGGGCGTGGGCGCCTCCGTCATGAGCGGCCCGAAGTCCGAGATACGCCTCGGCAACGCGCTGCCGATGGCCAACATCCCCGACGGTACCTTCATACACGCCATCGAGATGATCCCCGGCAAGGGCGCCCAGTTCGTGCGCGCCGCCGGCACCCAGGCGCAGCTGATGGCCAAGGAGGGCGACTACGCCCTCGTCAAGATGCCGTCGGGCGAACTGCGCAAAGTGCTCAAGAACTGCATGGCCACCATCGGCCAGGTGGGCAACATCGAGCACAACACCATCACCCTCGGCAAGGCCGGCCGCCAGCGCCACATCGGCGTGAAGCCGACCGTGCGCGGCGCCGCGATGAACGCCTGCGACCACCCGCTCGGCGGCGGCCGCGGCCACTCGAAGGGCAACAACGTGCCCCGCTCGCCGTGGAACCAGCCCTCTAAGGGCTTCAAGACCAGGACCAAATCCAAGATCTGGAGCTGGATGATAGTGCAGGACAGGCGCAAGGCCAAGTCCGCGTAACGGAGGAATATAAATGAGCAGATCTTCTAAGAAAGGACCTTTCGTGGACCAGAAGCTCCTGGCTAAAGTCCAGGCGGCCGCCCAGGCGGGCGACAAACGGCAGATCAAGACCTGGGCCCGCGCCTGCACCATCACCCCCGAATTCGTCGGGCAGACCCTGCTGGTACACAACGGCCGCAAGTTCCTGCCGGTCTACGTCACCGAGCGCATGGTCGGCCACAAGCTGGGAGAGTTCTCTTTCCCCCGGCTGTTCAAGGGCCACGGCTCCTCGCATACCAAGGAAGCCACGGACCTCACCTAACCCAGGGAGCTAAACGGAGAACTTTATGGACGCTAAATGCCATCTCAAATATCAGCGCTACGGCCGCCGCAAGGTGGGCCAGCTGCTCGACGCGGTCAGGGGTAAATCCCTCTACGAGGCCCAGTACATACTGGCCAGCCTCCCCAGGATAGCCACGGACGTGGTGGGCAAAGCCATCAAGTCCGCCGGGGCCAACCTTTCGGTGAAGCTCGGCAAGAAACTGGACCTCAAGCAGGTCTGGGTCACCGAGTGCTTCGCCGACCAGGGCCCGATGAAGTTCCTGCGCCGCATGCAGCCCGGCCCCCAGGGCCGCGCGATGCCGTTCAAGCGCAAGATGTGCCACATCAGCGTGGTGGTCTCGGATACCAAGGAGCGGAAATAATATGGGTCAGAAAATACATCCCAAGGGCTTAAGGCTCGGCTACATCCAGGACTGGCAGTCCCGCTGGTTCTCCCCCAAGAAGATGCCGGAGCTGATCCGCGAAGATTTCGAGATCAGGCACATGGTGACCGAGCGCTTCCACCTGGCTTCCGTCAGCTCGGTGGACATCGAGCGCGCCGGCGCCTACCTGAAGGTCACCATCCACACCGCCCGCCCCGGCGTCGTGATCGGCCGCAAGGGCGCCGACATCGAGGCCCTCAAGAAGGACGTGGAGCGGCTCACCCGCCGCAAGGTGTTCATCAACGTTTCCGAGATCAAGATCCCCGAGCTCGACCCGCGCCTCGTCGGCCAGTCGGTCGCGCAGCAGCTCGAGAAGCGCATCTCCTTCAAGCGCGCCATCAAGCGCGCCATGGAGCGCACGATGAGCTCCGGCGCCCTCGGCATCAAGATCATGGCCTCCGGCCGCCTGGGCGGCGCCGAGATCGCCCGCCGCGAGTGGTTCCGCAAAGGCCGCGTGCCGCTGCAGACCATCTCCGCCGACATAGATTACGGCCTTACCGAAGCCCTGACCGGCATGGGCAAGATAGGCATAAAGGTGTGGATCTTCAAGAAGCTGTTCTTCGCCAAGACCCCCCGCGAGCTGCGCGAGCAGCTCATAAAGATGGAAGCCGAGAACCCGAGCGAAATACCGGTGATGGACGAATCCGCCGCCGCCCGCAGGGACTCGACCCCCGGCGCCTGAGCGCCGATCTAAGGAGCCAATATTATGTTGATGCCCAAGAGAGTAAAATACCGCAAGACGCACACCGCGGCCCGCATTAAGGGCCCGGCCAAGAGCGGCTTCACGCTGGCTTTCGGCGAATTCGGCCTGAAGGCCCTCGAGCCCCGCTGGATCACCGCCCGCCAGATCGAGGCCTGCCGCGTGACGATAGTCCGCTATCTCCGCAAGAAAGGCAAGATCTGGGTCCGCATTTTCCCCGACAAGGCCATCACCAAGCACCCCGCCGAAACCCGCATGGGTAAGGGCAAGGGCGCTCCGGACCATTGGGTCGCGGTCGTGCGGCCGGGCCGCATCCTCTTCGAGGTGGAAGGCCTGGACCTCGTCAGCGCGAAAGAAGCTTTCACCCGCGCCGGCCACAAGCTGCCGATCAAGACGCGCTTCATAAGCCGCGAGAATTAAAGGAGAGCAGCCCTATCATGAAAAGAAAAGACAAGGAAACCCTTAAGAACATGGGCGACGCCGAGCTGAAAGCCCAGGCCGCCGACCTTAAGAAGCAGATCTTCCAGGTAAAGTTCAAGCGCACCGCCGCCCCGGTGGAGAACCCGCTGCAGCTGCGCAACGCCCGCCGCAAGATAGCCATGATCAACACCTGGCTGCGCCAGCGCGAGCTCGAGAAATCCAAGACCGCCGAGGTTAAAAAATGACCGAAAATACCGAGAAAACCGAGAGCAGGAACAAGCGCAAGGTGCTGCGCGGCGTGGTCGTCTCCGACAAGATGGCCAAGACCCGCGTCATCAGCGTGGACCACGTCATCAGCCACGCCTTCTATTCCAAGACCCTCAGGCGCCACCGCAAATTTTACGCCCACGACGAGGCTAACGAGTCCAAGGCGGGCGACCTGGTGGAGATAGTCAGCACCCGGCCCCTGTCCGCGCTGAAGCGCTGGCGCGTGAGCCGCATAGTCGAGAAGGCCTCCAAGTAACGGACCTAACGGAGAAAGACCATGATACAGCTCAGAACCATCCTTAACGTCGCCGACAACTCCGGCGCCCGCAAGCTGCAGTGCTTCCACGTCAACGGCGGCAGCTACCGCAAGTACGCCTTCCTCGGCGACACCATCGTCGCCTCGGTGAGGGACGCCACTCCCCACGCCGCCATCAAGAAGGGCGACGTGGTGAAGGCCGTGGTGGTGCGCGTGCGCAAGGAAACCCGCCGCCCCGACGGCTCCTACATACGCTTCGACGACAACGCGGTCTGCGTGATAGACGACAACGGCGAGCCCAAGGGAACCCGCGTGTTCGGCCCCGTGGCCCGCGAACTGCGCGGCAAGAACTTCCTCAAGATCGTCTCTCTCGCTCCCGAAGTGATCTAATAAGGCGGAAATTATGCTGAAACTCAAGAAAAAAGACACCGTTATAGTGATCGCCGGCAAGGACAAGGGCAAGAAAGGCGAGATCAAAGAGGTCAAGTCCGACGGCAAGGTGGTCGTGATGGGGATCAATATCGTCTCCAAGCACAAGAAAACCACCAAGGAAAAGCCGGGCGGCATCCACAAGCTGGAGGCCCCGCTGGCCATCTCCAACGTGCAGCTGGTCTGCCCCAAGTGCGGCAAGCCGGCCCGCGTGAAGGTCACCGTCCAGGGCGGCGAGCGGCTGCGCGCCTGCAAGAAATGCGGCGAAGTCATAGTTTAAGAGGTAATTTAAATGGCGAAGGAAACCCCCAAAGATAACACCAAGGAGCAGCAGAAGGCTGCCGCTCACAAGAAAGAGAACCTGCAGCACAAGCTGCAGCTGACCGAGGTCCCCAAGGGCCCCGTGCCGCCCCTGCCCAAGGGCTACAAGGTGCGCATGAGCGACCTGTACCTTAACACGGTCCGGCCCGCCCTGATGAAGGATTTCGAGCTGGCCTCCCCCATGGCCGCCCCGAAAATGACCAAGATCGTCATCAACATCGGCGTGTCCGAGGCCCGGGAGAACATCCAGGCGCTGGACCTGGCCAAGGAAGACCTGATGCTGATCTCCGGCCAGGCGCCGCAGGTGCGCCGGGCCAAGAAGTCCATTTCCAACTTCAAGCTGCGCGAGGGCATGCCGATAGCGGTGCGCGTTACGCTGCGCGGCGTCCGGATGTACGAGTTCTTCGACAGGTTCGTCTCCCTGTCGGTGCCCCGCATCCGCGACTTCCAGGGCATAGACCCGCGCTTCTTCGACGGCCGCGGCAACCTGAACATCGGCCTCAAAGAGCACCACATCTTCCCCGAGGTCAACATGGAGAAGTCGCCCAAGGCCCGCGGCATGAACATCACGTTCGTGACCACCGCCGGCGACGACAAGAAAGGCAAGGCCCTGCTGGAATACATGGGCATGCCGTTCAAGAAACCCGAGGTCAAGAAAGCCCCGGTCAAGTAAGATTCGAGAGATAACAGGAGAAAGAAATGGCTACATACGCTTGGATGGCGAAGATGCGCAAACCCCAGAAGTTCTCTACGCGCTTCCGCAACCGCTGCCAGATCTGCGGCAGGCCGCGCGGCTACTACCGGGACTTCGGTCTCTGCAGGATCTGCCTCCGGAAGATGGCCCACGAGGGCCTGATCCCCGGGCTGCGGAAATCCAGCTGGTAACGCGCAGGAATTTAAGCAAGGAGAGAAACTAATGGATCCCATATCTAACATGCTCGTGTCGATAAAGAACGCCACGGCCAAGAAGAAAGAGCGCGTGGACGTGCCCTTTTCCGGCATAAAGGCCGGGCTGGTGAAGCTCCTCAAGGACGAGGGCTTCGTCTCGAATTTCAAGGTGCTCGACCCGAAGCTCGATAAGACCATCGACCGGCGCGGCGTGATCCGCATCACGCTGAAGTACACGCTGGACAAGCAGCCGGTCATCAACGGCATCCGCCGCGTGTCCAAGCCGGGCCTGCGCGTCTACCGCGGCCACGACGAGATGCCCAAGGTCCGCGCCGCGTTCGGCGTGACGATAGTGTCCACCTCCAAGGGCCTGCTGACCGACGCCGAAGCCAAGAAGCAGAAGCTCGGCGGCGAAGTGCTCTGCCAGGTGTGGTAAAAGAAAAGCTATTAAGAGGTAATTAACATGAGCAGAATTGGAAAAATGCCGATCAACATGCCCGACAAGGTGAAAGCCCGCGTCGACGGCAGGACCGTACACGTGGAAGGCCCGCTGGGCAAGCTCTCCTATAACCTGCCCGACGGCATCAACGCCGCCGTGGCCGCCAACGTCATCAATATCAGCATCGCGCAGGGCGCCCAGGACAAGGGCGCGCTGTTCGGCACGTGCCGCGCCCGCATCAGCAACATGGTCAACGGCGTGACCAAGGAATTCGAGAAGGTGCTCGAGATCACCGGCGTAGGCTTCAAGGGCGCCGTGGAAGGCAACCGCGTTTCCATGCAGCTCGGCTTCTCGCACCCCGTGCTGGTGGACATCCCCGCCGGCATCAAGATGTCGTTCGATCCCAAGCAGACCGTCCTGACCATAAAAGGCATAGACCGGGAAGCGGTCGGCAACCTGGCCGCCCAGATCAAGAGGATCAAGCGCCCCGAGCCTTACAAGGGCACCGGCATCAAGTACCAGGGCGAACATATCATCCGCAAGGCCGGCAAGACCGCGGCCGGGGCCGGCGCAGGCGCGGGCGGCGGAGCCAAGAAATAACTGGGTGCCAGGCACCAGGAGAAACAGGATAAACTATGATAAGCAAACAGGAAAGATACGAATTCCGCAAGGTCCGCTCCCGCAACAGGCTGTTCGAGAACGGCATCAAGAGGCCGCGCCTTAGCGTCTACCGCGGCGCCAAGCACCTCTACGCCCAGGTCGTCGACGACAAGAAGGGGGCGACGCTCGTCGCCGCCTCCAGCCTCGACAAGGAACTGAAGGGCAAGCTGAAGTCCGGCAAGAGCATTGAGTCCGCCAAAGTGGTGGGCGCCCTGCTGGCCAAGCGCGCCATCGCCAAAGGCGTGACCGAGGTCTGTTTCGACCGCGGCGGCAGGATATACCATGGCCGCATCAAGGCCCTGGCCGACGCCGCGCGCGAAGCCGGCCTGAAATTCTAAGGGAGACGCCAAAATGCTCAGAAACCAGAAACAACTTAAGACCAGCAAGGAACTCAACGCGCAGGGCAAGGCCGCCGACCCGATGGAGCTCGACCTTACCGACGCCCGCGAAGAGAAAGTGGTGACCGTGGTCATCAACCGCGTGACCAAGGTCGTGAAGGGCGGCAAGCGCTTCTCCTTCAACGCCCTCGTCGTGGTCGGCGACAACCACGGCAAGGTGGGCGTAGGCCTGGGCAAGTCCAACGAGGTGCAGGGCGCCATACAGAAAGGCACCGCCGGCGCCCGCAAGGAGATGTTCCAGTTCCCGATAGAGAACTCCACCATACCGCACGAGGTAGAGGGGAAGTTCGGCGCTGGCAAGGTCTGGATGAAGCCCGCCGTGGGCGGCACCGGCTTGATAGCCGGCGGCGGCGTGCGCGCCGTGCTGGAAGCGGCCGGCGTCAAGAACGTCCTTACCAAGAACCTCGGCACCCGCAACGCCTTCAATACGGTTTACGCCACTCTCGACGCCCTCAAGCGGCTCAAGAGCCGTGACGAGGTCATGAAGATCCGCGGCCGCGCCGAATAAGCGCCCCGCGGCGGACGATTCCGAAAGAACAGGAGAAAAACTATGGTCGGACTGAACAATCTTAAACCCAAATACGGTTCCGCGCACAGGAAGAAGCGCCTCGGCACCGGCCAGGGCTCTGGCCACGGCCAGACTTCCACCCGGGGCCAGAAAGGCCAGAACTCCACTTCCGGCGGTTCCAAGCCGGACGGCTTCGAGGGCGGCCAGCTGCCGCTGCTCCGCCGCATCCCCAAGAGCGGGTTCACGAATAACCGCTTCCGCGTGACCTACGAGTGGGTAAACATTTCCTCGCTCGAAAAATGCTTCAAGGCCGGCACCGCGGTCAACCCGGAAGCCCTGGTTAAGGCCCGCCTGGTCAAGCATACCGACCTGATAAAGGTCCTCGGCGACGGCGAACTGACGAAGGCCCTGACGGTCAGCGCCCACTCTTTCTCCGCCTCCGCGAAGGAAAAGATCGAAAAGGCCGGCGGCAAGGTAGAGCAGCTCGTCGGCTTAAAGGCCGCGAAGGCCGCGGCGGTGACCGCCCAGGCCGAAGCCAAGAAGAACGCCAAAAAAGCCAAAACGGATAAAAAATAATGCAACAAATAACCGACATTTTTAAGATCCAGGATCTTAAGAAACGGATATTCTTCGTGTTGGGGGCCCTGGCCGTGTACCGGCTGGGCGCCACCATCCCGATACCGGGCATCAACACCGCGGCCTTGCAGGCCATGTTCGAGGCCCAGAAGGGCTCGCTGCTGGGCTTTCTGGATATTTTCTCCGGCGGCGCGTTGAGTAATTTCTCCATCTTCTCGATGGGCGTCATGCCCTACATCAACGCCTCCATCATCATGAGCCTGGTGCAGGGCGCGCATATATTCCCCGTTCTGGACCGCCTCCAAAAAGAGGGTGAGTCCGGCCGCAAGAAGATCACGCAGTTCACGCGCTATTTCACGTTCTTCCTGGCGGCCTTCCAGTCGCTGGGCCTCACGATAGCGCTGACCAAGATGGGAGCCGGCGGCAACGGCCCCCAGATCGTGACCGATCCCACCATGGCCTTCTACTTCGTGACAGTCCTGACGCTGGTCACGGGCACGATGTTCGTGATGTGGCTGGGCGAGCAGATCACCGAGCGCGGCATCGGCAACGGCATTTCGCTGATCATCTTCGCCGGCATCGTTGAGGGCCTGCCCTCGGCCGTGATGGGCATGATAAAGCTCATTCAGATCGACGAAATCAGCCTGCTGCTGGGCCTGTTCATCTTCGCGATGGTGGTCGCCATCGTGGCCTTCGTGATCTGGGTGGAGACCGCGCAGCGCAAGATCCCCGTGCAGTACGCGCAGCGCATGGTGGGCCGCAAGATGTACGGCGGCGCCTCCACGTTCCTGCCGCTCAAGGTGGACCAGTCCGGAGTCATCGCGGTCATCTTCGCGGTGTCGCTGCTGTCCGTGCCCTATACCATAGGGTCGTTCAACCCCAACGCCGCCTGGGCGCAGAAGCTGATGAGCCTGATGAACCACACGAGCCTCCTGTACCAGGCCGTCTACGTGGGCCTCATCATCTTCTTCTGCTACTTCTACAATTCCGTGAGCATCAACCCGAAGGACCTGGCCGACAACATGAAGAAGTGGGGCGGCTTCATCCCCGGCATCCGCCCGGGCGAGCCGACCGCGCAGCATATCGAGTGGGTGCTTAACCGCATCACCCTCGGCGGCGCGCTGTTCGTGGCGGCCATCGCCGTCCTGCCTGACTACCTGCGCGCCAGCTACGCCGTGCCGTTCTATTTCGGCGGCACTTCGCTGCTGATCGTGGTGGGCGTGGGGCTGGACACCATCGCCCAGACCGAAGCCCACCTGGTGATGCGCAACTACGAAGGTTTTTACAAGAACTCCAGGGTGAAAGGCCGCTGGTTTAACGTGGGGAGCTGACGCGAGCATGAACATCATACTGCTGGGCTACCCGGGTTCTGGGAAAGGCACGCTCGCCAAGGATCTTTCAAAAGAGCTCAACATGGTGCACGTCTCCACGGGGGACATCCTCCGCGACGAGATGGCGAAGAAGACCCCGCTGGGTTCCGAGGCCTCCTCCTACATGGCTTCCGGCCGCCTGGTGCCGGACCGCCTGGTGATGGACATGCTCAAGGCCCGCCTGGGCGCCGAGACGCGCGGCCTGCTGTTCGACGGCTTCCCGCGCACGGTGGAACAGGCCGAGATGCTCGACGGGTGGTTCACCTCCCGCGGACAGGCCCTGGACGCAGTGGTGTTCCTGAACGTGGCCGAGGACGTGGTGATAGCGCGCCTGGGTTCGCGGCGCACCTGCACCGGCTGCGGCAAGATTTATAACGTCATTACCAGCGCGCCGGCCAAAGAGAACGTCTGCGACGCCTGCGGCAAGCCGCTGATGACGCGCCCCGACGACACGCAGTCCGTGATAGAGAAGCGCCTGCAGGTCTACAAGGACCAGACGGAGCCGCTGCTGGCCTACTACAGGTCTTCCGCCAACTTCCTGCAGGCCGACGGGGGCAAGGCCCCCGACGACGTGACCAGGGACGTGCTGGCCCTGCTGCGCGCAAAGCCGTGATAGAGATAAAGACGCCCGCGGAGATAGAAAGCATGCGGCGGGCGTCGCGCGTGGTCGCCGAAGTGCTGCAGGAGCTGAAGCCCCGGGTAAAGCCGGGGGTCACGACGGCGGATCTTGACAAATTTGCGGAACGGCGCGTCAGGGAACTGGGCGCGGTTCCGGCCTTCCTCGGCTACCGCGGCTACCCGGCCACGCTCTGCGTTTCTCTCAACGAAGAGATCGTGCACGGGATACCCAGCCCCAAGCGGGTCATCCGGGAGGGCGACATAGTCAGCCTGGACATGGGCGCGGTGATGGAAGGTTTTTACGGCGACGCGGCGCTGACCGTGGCGGCGGGGGGGGTCTCCCCCGAGGCCAGGCGCCTGATGGAAGTTACCAGCGGGTCGCTGGACGCGGCCCTCGCGGCGGTAAAAGCGGGCGCCAGGCTGGGAGACGTCTCCCACGCGGTGGAGAAATACGCCGTCGAGAACGGCATGTCGGTGGTCAGGGAATTCACCGGCCACGGCATAGGCAGGAAGCTTCACGAGGAACCTTCCATACCGAATTTCGGGAGGGCCGGCACCGGCCCCGTGCTGAAGGCCGGCATGACGCTGGCCATAGAACCGATGCTCTGCCTGGGCAGGGCCGAAGTGGTGGTAAAGAACGACGGTTGGACGGCGGTTTCCGCGGACGGCAGCCTGGCTGCCCATTATGAGCATACGGTGGCCGTTACGGAGGACGGGTTCGATATACTTAGCAGGGTGGCCTAAAGGTTTAAAAAGCGGCGTGTTTTCGGGAGTGAAATACGGAAAAAATCCTTATAACTCCGCGACTTTACAAAACTCTCCGACCCCCAACCGCCCATAGTTTTGTATAATATTAAAAATATGTCAGAAAACAGCGAAAAAATAGAGATAGAAGGGATAGTCAAGGAGTCCCTTCCCAACGCCACTTTCAAGGTTGAGATAGCCCCGGGCAAGACGATACTCGGCATCATCTCGGGCAAGATGCGTATCCACCACATAAAGATCCTTCCGGGCGACAAGGTGAAGATGGAACTTTCGCCTTACGACCTGAGCAAGGGCCGGATAGTGTACAGGGAAAAATAAGGCCGGTTTAAAGGGACGGCTCTTTTACGGCATAACCAGCGGTCAGAGGTGCTTCAATGAAAGTCAGAGCGAGCGTTAAAAAAATTTGCGTAAAGTGCAAGATCGTAAAGCGCAAGGGCGTCGTGCGCGTTATCTGCGGCGACCCCCGCCACAAGCAGCGCCAGGGCTGAGCCCCGGCTGGGAACTGGCGGCGGGCGCTGGTGACCGATTACAGCGGCATTCTTAAGGAGAAAGTATGGCACGTATAGCAGGTGTGGACTTACCCAGAGAGAAAAAGATAATCGTAGCTTTAGCCTATGTCTACGGCATAGGCCGGCCCATGGCCAAAAAGATACTCGAGGGCCTGGTCAACCAGGTCAGCCCCGACACCCGGGTCAAGGACCTGACCGAGGACCAGATCGGCATGCTGAACTCCTACATAGCCAAGGAGTACAAGGTGGAAGGCGAGCTCCGCCGGGAGATCACCGCCAACCTGAAGCGCTACGTCGAGATCAACAGCTACCGGGGCTACCGCCACCGCCGGAACCTGCCGGTGCGCGGCCAGCGCACCCGCACCAACGCCCGCACCCGCCGCGGACGCCGCCGCACGGTCGGCTCTTCAGGCAAGGCAGCCGCCTCCCCGACCGGGAAGGCGTAAGGCTAACCCCCCCGCCTGAGCGCGGGGGGAAATTACGGAGGATGATTTAATATGGCAGAAGAAAACAAGAACCCGCAGCCCGAAGGGGCCAAGAAACCCGAGCAGAAAGGCGCCCCCCGGCGCCGCTACCGCACCGTGGCGTTCGCCCGCGTGTACGTGAACTGCTCCTTCAACAACACCATGATCACCTTTACCGACGAGAAGGGCGGCGTCATCGCCTGGTCCACCTCGGGCGGCAACGGCTTCCGCGGCACCAAGAAGGGCACCCCCTTCGCCGCGCAGATCACCGCCAGCAAGGCGGCCGCCCGCGCGGCCGAGTACGGCGTGCGGCAGGCCATGGTTTTCGTCAGCGGCCCCGGCCCCGGCCGGGAAACCGCCATCCGCGCGGTAGCCCAGAGCGGCATCCACGTGGTGTCCATCAAGGACGTCACCCCGATCCCGCACAACGGCTGCAGGCCCCCTAAAGCCCGCCGCGTGTAACGCCAGAGACTAGCAAGGAGACTTTTACAATGTCGAGATATACCGGACCCAGCTGCAAGAAGTGCACGAAAGTGAACCAGAAACTGTTCCTCAAGGGAACCAAGTGCCACACCAACTGCCAGGTGGACAAGGCCCAGAGGGCCGAGAAAGAGAAGCGCTTTTCCCAGGGCAAGCGGCCTAACAAGGTGTCCGACTACGGCAAACACCTGCGCGAGAAGCAGATAGCCCGCCTCTCCGCCCAGGTCAGCGAGGCGCAGTTCAAGCGCTTCTTCGCCAAGGCCTCCAAGGACAAGGGCCAGACCGGCGCCGCGCTGCTGCGCTTCCTGGAAGTCCGCCTCGACAACATCGTGCGCCGCCTCGGCTTCGCGGTGTCGCTCAAGGCCGCCCGCCAGCTGGTCAACCACGGCCACGTCAGCGTCAACGGCCGCGTGCTTTCCATCCCGTCCGCCATCCTCAAGCCCGGCGACGAGGTGACCATGAACCCGAAGACCGCCGAGACCGTGCTGGTCAAGCAGGGGCTGGAGCACGCCGAGAAGGCCTCCTACAGGCCCAGCTTCCTGGCCTGGGACGCCGGCGCCAAGAAAGGCAAACTGGTGCGCTGGCCGGACCGCGCGGAGTCCAGCATCTCCGTGGACGAGCAGCTCATTGTCGAATTCTATTCCAAGTAAGCGAGGTTAATGAATGTCAACTTTTTCCAAACAGCTGGTGATCCCCGAAGCGCTGCACGTCGAGGATAAGACCAAGACCGAGAACTACGCGAAGTTCACCGCCGAGCCCTACGAGAAGGGCTACGGCCACACGATAGGCAACTCCCTGCGCCGCATCCTGCTGTCGTCCCTCGAGGGCGCGGCCGTGGTGGCCGTGCGCATCAAGGGCGCGCGCCACGAGTACGCCGCCGTCAACGGCGTGCAGGAGGACGTGGTCAACATCGTCCTGAACCTCAAGAAGCTGCGCGTGCGCCTCAAGGGCGAGGGCCCCGAGACGCTGCTCATCTCCGTGAAGGGCAAGAAGGAAGTGAAGGCTTCCGATATCCGCGAGAACTCCAACGTCGAGATCATCAACAAGGACCTCGTGATCGCCCACGTGGAGAGCGGCGCCGAGTTCGAGGCCGAGCTCGAGATCGCCAGGGGCTCGGGCTACCTGACCTCCGAGGAGATCCGCGGCCGGATGAACCTCCCCATGGAATTCATCCCGATGGACGCCATCTTCTCCCCGATCCAGAAAGTCCACTACACCGTGGAGAACGCCCGCGTAGGCCAGCGCACCGACTACGACAAGCTGGTGCTCGAGGTCTGGACCGACGGGACCACCACCCCTTCCGACGCCGTGGCCAACACCGCGGCCCTGCTGCGCCGCTCCATAATGCCGTTCCTGCCCGCCGAGGAGGCCGCCAAGGAGCCCGCCAAGGCCCAGGACGCCAAGAAAGAGCCCGCCGGCGAAGCCTCCGGCAAGCTGGAACAGGGCGTGGAGATGATAGAGCTGTCCTCGCGCGCTTCCAACTGCCTGAAGGTGGCCGGCATCCGCACCATAGGCGAGCTGGTCCGCAAGTCCGAGGGCGACCTGCTGGCCGTGAAGAACTTCGGTCAGAAATCCCTGGACGAGATCAAGGAAAAGCTCAAGGAAATGGGCCTCGACCTCGGGATGAAGATAGACTAAAAAACCCGCTAAGGAACACGCTATGATCAGAAATTTAGGTGCAAGAAAACTGTCCAGGACCGGCTCTCACCGCCGCGCGATGTTCTCCAATATGGCCACCAGCCTGCTGCTCCACGAGAAGGTGGAGACCACGCTGATGAAGGCCAAGGAACTGCGCCGCGTGGTGGAGCGCGTGATCGCCGACGCCAAGAACGGCCGCCACGTGGAAGTGCGCCGGGTGATCAAGCAGAAGGCCGTGTACCAGAAGGTGTTCGAAGTGCTGGCCCCGCGCTACAAAGAGCGCCCGGGCGGCTGCACCCGGATCCTGAAGCTGGGCATGCGCCGCGGCGACGCTACCGAAACCGCGCTGGTAAAACTGGTTTAACAGGAATCAATGGGAATGTTCGACTATTTCTTCAGCCTGTTCTCCAACGATATCGGCATTGATCTCGGCACCGCGAACACCCTTGTCTACGTAAAAGGCAAGGGTATCGTGCTGCGCGAGCCCTCCGTGGTCGCGATAGACAAGAACAGGCGGAAGGTGCTCGCCGTGGGCAGCGAGGCCAAGCTGATGCTGGGCCGCACCCCGTCGAGCATCATAGCCGTGCGCCCGCTGCGCAACGGCGTGATAGCCGATTTCGAACTCACCCAGGAACTCATCAAGTATTTCATCCGCAAGGTGCACAACAGGAGGAGCCTCCTGCACCCCCGCATAGTGATAGGCATCCCGTCAGGCATTACCGAAGTGGAGAAGCGCGCGGTGCAGGAATCGGCCGAGCAGGCCGGCGCGCGCGAAGTGGCGCTCATCGAGGAGCCGATGGCGGCCGCCATCGGTTCGGACCTGCCGGTTTCCGAACCGCACGCCAGCATGATCTGCGACATCGGCGGCGGCACCACGGAAGTGGCGGTCATCTCCCTGGGCGGCATGGTGGTGGCCAAGTCCCTCGACGTGGCCGGCGACGAGATGGACGACTGCATAGTGCAGTATTTCCGGCGCAAGCACAATTTAGTCATAGGCGAAACTACCGCCGAAGAGGTTAAGATACAGATAGGATCGGTTTTCCCGCTGAAAG
>Ga0209066_10003260_pt1 | contig 18678 bp, 15 predicted proteins | sample All_14_2_FD_187198 | JGI IMG/M metagenome (GOLD analysis project Ga0209066, IMG submission 187198) | Freshwater microbial communities in response to fracking from Pennsylvania, USA - Allegheny Zone_MetaG_DW_15 (SPAdes) (version 2) ... | reverse complement strand
TCCCCGGTGTCGACGCCGCCGACCGAGACGAGCACGAAGTCGTCGGGCACCGCCGCGCGCAACAGGCGCAGCATCGCGAGTGACCGCGCCGCGAGGGGCGCTCCGGAGAGTCCCCCCTCCCCCGCGGCGGCGACCTCGGCGGGGTCGGAGCGGAGTCCGTCGCGGGAGATCGTGGTGTTCGTCGCGACGAGGCCGGGCAACCCGAGCCGCACGCACAGGTCGGCGATGCGCAGCGCCTGCTCGTCGGTGAGGTCGGGAGCGATCTTGACGAGCACCGGAACGCCCGCGGCGGCATCCCGCACCGCTTCGAGGAGCGGGGCCAGCAGGTCGAGCTCTTGCAGCCCGCGCAGACCCGGAGTGTTCGGCGAACTCACGTTGACGACGAGGTAGTCGGCGAGGGGGGCGAGCAGGCGCGTCGAGGCGAGGTAGTCGGCGAGCGCGTCGTCGACGGCGACGGCGCGTGACTTGCCGATGTTGACGCCGATGATCGGCCGGATCCGGCGGCGGCGTTCGCGCACGAGTCGTCGGGCGGCGGCCGCGGCCCCCGCATTGTTGAACCCCATCCGGTTGACGACGGCGCGGTCGGCCACGAGACGGAAGAGGCGCGGCTTCGGGTTGCCCGGCTGAGGGAGGGCGGTGAGCGTCCCGACCTCGACGTGGCCGAACCCGAGCACGCCGAGGCCCCGGATGCCGGCCGCCTCCTTGTCGAAGCCGGCCGCGAGGCCGAACGGCGACGGGAAGCGCAGCCCGAGCGCGTCGACCGCGAGCGAGGGATGCGGTCGGCTCAGCCGGCGGAGGAACCCGGGAAGCAGGCGGATCACCCGGAACGCGAGGTGGTGCGCCCGTTCCGGATCCATTCGGCGCAGCACGGTGCGGAACACGAGGGCGTACATCGCCCCCAGGGTATCCGGCGGCACCGCCTCGGCAGGACCGACTAGCTCGGCGCGGCCTCGGTCGTCGGCTCGTGGGTGGCGTTCTCGACCCGCAGTGACGCGATCGCGGCCTCGAAGTCGTCGAGCGAGTCGAAACCCTGGTAAACACTCGCGAACCGCAGGTACGCGACCTCGTCGAGTTCGCGCAGCGGCGGCAGGATCGCGAGCCCGATGTCGTTGGCGTCGATCTGCGAGACCCCCGTCGCCCGGATCGATTCCTCGACCCGCTGGGCCAGCAGCGCGAGGTCGGCGTCACCGACCGGCCGCCCCTGGCACGCCTTGCGCACGCCCGTGACGATCTTCTCCCGGCTGAACGGCTCGACGATGCCCGAGCGCTTGATGACCGTCAGACTCGCCGTCTCGGTCGTCGAGAACCGGCGCCCGCACTCGGGGCACTGGCGACGGCGCCGGATCGAGAGTCCGTCGTCCGACGTGCGCGAATCGACGACACGGCTGTCGGGGTGGCGGCAGAAGGGGCAGAACATGGTGCGACCAGGATAGGCGCGCGCGCGTCAGGATGCCGCGAAGCGCACGTCGACGGCATCCCCGTGCGCGGGAAGCTGTTCGGCATCGCTCATCGCGCGGATGTGCGGCGCAACCGCCTCGAGGGCCTCCCGCTCGTAGCGGACGACCTGCTGCGGGCGCAGGAAGGTCGCCGCCGAGATGCCGGAGGTGAATCGGGCAGTGCCGCCGGTGGGGAGGATGTGGTTCGACCCCGCGAGGTAGTCCCCGAGACTGACGGGCGAGAACGCGCCGAGGAAGATCGCCCCGGCGTGCGAGATCCGGTCGAGGACCGCACCCGGATCCGCGGTCTGGATCTCGAGGTGCTCGGGCGCGTACGCGTCGCTCACGCGGGCGGCGGTCGCGAGGTCGTCGACGAGGATGACCGCCGACTGCGGGCCGGCGAGGGCGGTGAGCACGCGATCGCGCGCGCTCGTGCGCCCGACCTGACTTTCGAGTTCGGCGAGCACGGCATCCCGGAGCTCCACGGAATCGGTCACGAGCACCGCGGCCGCGACTTCGTCGTGCTCGGCCTGACTCACGAGGTCGGCCGCGACGAACGCGGCGTCGGCGGTCGCGTCGGCGATCACGAGCACCTCCGACGGCCCAGCTTCGGCGTCGATGCCGACATCGCCCTGCACGACCCGCTTCGCCGCGGCGACGTAGACGTTCCCCGGACCGGCGACGACATCCACGGGCTCGAGTCCAATCGAGGGCACGCCGTAGGCGAGCGCGCCGATCGCGCCGGCACCGCCCATCGCATAGATCTCATCGATCCCGAGCACGCCCGCGGCGCCGAGGATGAGCGGGTGGATGCCGTGGCCGAAGTCGGCCTGCGGCGGCGACGCGAGGGCGATCGCGCCGACTCCGGCGACCTGCGCGGGGACGACGTTCATGACGACGCTCGACGGGTAGACCGCCTTGCCCCCGGGGATGTAGAGACCGACGCGGTCGACGGGTTGCCAGCGTTGCGTGATCTGCGCGCCCGGCGCGACCGTCGTCACGGCGGGGGCCGGCACCTGGGCCCGGCTCGCGGCGCGTTCCCGGTCGATGACCTCGTCGAGCGCGGCGCGGATCTCCCGGGGCAGAGCCCCGACGGCCGCGGTGATGACCGCGGGGTCGACCCGGAGGGCAGCGGCGCGCCCGCCGTCGAACCGATCCGACTGCTCTTCGAGCGCCGCCGCACCCCGATCGCGCACGTCGCGGATGATCTGCCCGGCGACCGGGATCGCCGCCGAGACGTCGACCTCGGCGCGATGCACGAGCGCACGGAGTTCGGCGTCGGACGGTCGGCGGCCGCGGAGATCGATCGTCTGGATCATGGCCCGTCCATGCTACGGGCGGAATAGGCCGCGTCCGGACGCGGTTGACTGCAGGAGTGGAACCGCACATCGTCGACGACGTCTCCGCCTTCAAGCTCGCCTTCCGCCGCCACGCGGCCGGGGTGGCGGCGGTGACCGGACGCACCCCCGACGGGGTCCCCGTGGGGTTCACCGCGACGTCCCTGGCCTCGCTCGCGGCCGTACCGCCGCTCGCGACCTTCAACATGGCGCGGATCTCCACGGCGTGGCCGGCGATCGAGGGCACGAGCCACGTGCTCATCCACCTCCTCGGTGCGCGCAATCGCGCCCTCGCGGAACGACTCGCCGGTGCGCACGACGAACGGTTCGCCGGCGACCACTGGTCTCCCGGTCCGCACGACCTCCCGTTGCTCGCCGGGGTGCCGGCGTGGATGCTCGGACGCATCGTCGAGCGGGTTCCGGTCGCCGAGAATGCCGTCGTCGTCGTGCAGATCGAAGACGGCGGGCTGGGCACCGACGACGAGGCGCTGCTCTACTACGAGCGCAGCTATCTCACGCCGGGAGCGCCCGCCGACGCGTGAGCACCGCGGGCCGCCCGGCGACGAGTCAGCGCGCCCCGTACGGGAACAGCCCTGTCGGGTCGACCCGGTCGCGCACGGCGGCGAGCCGTTCGAAGGCCTCGGGCGACCACGCCGTGCGATAGTCGTCGCCCGTCGGGATGTGCGGCATGAAGTGGATCGTCGTCTGCGCGGCGAGCCAGGGGCGGAGCGCCTCGGCGAACCCGCCGATCGCGCGCGGGAGCACCTCGTCGAAGAGGGCGGGATCGGGCGCCCCGAGTGCGTGCAGCGCGAATGCCGCGCCGCGACCGCCCACGGCCGACCCCTCCTCGACGTCGACGGCGGTCGCCCCGCCGAGATGCCGCAGCTCGACCCCGAGGAGCGGCAGGGGCGACGTCGCGTGGAACTGCCCGAGGAGCGCCGACGCGAACCGCTGGTCGATCGGTTCGAGCAGCCGACCCCACCCCCAGCTCGGGCCGGGGTCCACGGGGTCGGCGTGGATCTGGGCGACGTCCGCGAGCGGCATCGGCCCGAGCGCGTCGAGTTCGACGGGAGCGAGCGATCGCAAGGGAGCGGCGAGCGCCGCGCCGTCGGCCGCCGAACCCGGGCGGGCGAAGCGGAGCATCGCGAGGAAGCGACCGCGCAGGTGCGGCGGGAGCAGCTCGAGGTCGGGGAAGCGCACGAGCAGCATGGATGTCGTCACGTCGTCAGGCGCCGTCGCCGTCCAGTCGATCCACCCGCGCAGCACGGGCTCGACGTGGGCTGCGTCGAACAGCAGGGAGCCCGCGTAGAGCTCCGGGATCGACGCGAGGCGAACGCGCACCTCGGTGACGACGCCGAACCCGCCCTTGCCGCCGCGGAGGGCCCAGTAGAGCTCGGCGTCTCCGTCGGGTGAGGCGTCGACGACGCCGTCGGCGGTGACGACCGTCGCCCCGAGCAGATGGTCGGACGAGAATCCATGGCTGCGGGCGAGGGGGCCGAGGCCGCCGCCGAGAAGGTACCCGACGGCCCCGACCGTGGCCGAGGAGCCCGTGATCGGCGCGAGCCCGTGCGGCGCGGCGGCCGCGATGACGTCACCCCAGCGTGCACCCGCCGCGAGGGTCGCGACGCGCGTCGCCGGGTCGACCGCCACGGCATCCATGCGCCGCGTCGTGAGGAGCAGCCCGTCGGCGACGGGGACGTGGTCGCCGTGACCGGTCGCGAGCACCCGCACCGGGAGACCGTGCGCGGCCGCATACCGCACCGCCGCCAGGACGTCGTCGGTCGACACCGCGCCGACGACGAGCTGCGGACGATGGCGGATCGCGAGGTTGAACCCGGCGACCTCCTCGTCGAAACCGGGATCGCCGGGCTCGAGAACGGGACCGACCAGTCGGGAGGCGAGTTCGTGCACGAGCGCGATGCTAGCGGCAGCCGACGACGCTAGACGATGCAGTTCGGACCGAGCAGCGACTTGAGCTCGCCGTAGAGATCCGCGGTCACGGTGACGGGGAACGGCACCTCGAACATGCGGGCGCTGTCGCCGCGCACGAGCCGCAGCCGCACCTCGTTGTCGCCGCGGTGCCGGATGAGCACGTCGTTCAGGGCCGACACCACGTCGGTCGTCGCCCGGTGCTCGGCGACCGAGATGACGAGCGGCCCGGCTCCGAGCGAGGCACCCGTGTCGGGCACGACGAGGCTCACGGCGTGCAGGTTGAGCCCGTCGTCGCGCGTCGCCACCCGACCGCGGATGACGACGATGGAGTCGTTCTGCAGGGCCGGGGAGAACTCCTGGTAGGTCTTGCCCATGAAGAGCACCGTGACCTCTCCGCCGAAGTCCTCGACCGTCACCATGCCGTACTGGTTGCCGGAGTTGCGCGCGGTGCGGTGCTGCACGCTCGTGAGGAGGCCGGCGACCGTGACGGTGTCGCCGTCGTTCGCGGCATCCCCGCCGATGAGGTCGCCGATCGAGACCGTCGCGTGTTTGGCGAGGGTCGACTCGAGCCCGGCGAGCGGGTGGTCGCTCACATAGAGTCCGAGCATCTCGCGCTCGAACGCGAGCTTGTCGCGCTTGCTCCACTCCGGTCGGTCGGGCACCGATTCGCTCGCCTGCTCGGGTTCGTCCCACAGGGAGTCGAAGTCGAAGCCGACCTGGCCGTTCGCCTCGTTGCGCTTGTCGCTCACGGCGCGTTCGACCGCGCCCTCGTGGATCTCGATGAGGGCGCGCCGGGTCGCGCCGAGCGAGTCGAAGGCGCCCGCCTTGACGAGGGACTCGACGGTGCGCTTGTTCGCGACCGGGATCGGCACCTTGCGCAAGAAGTCGTGGAACGCGACGAAGCGTCCCTCCTTCTCACGGGCGGCGCGGATGTGCTCGACGACGCCGTAGCCGACGTTGCGCACCGCACCGAGCCCGAAGCGGATGTCGCCCGGCCCCGTCTCGGACGGGACGGCCGTGAAGTCGCCCGCCGATTCGTTGACGTCGGGCGGGAGCACGCGGATGCCCATCCGGCGGCATTCGTTGAGGTAGAGCCCGAGCTTGTCCTTGGCGTCGCCGACGCTCGTGAGGAGGGCCGCCATGTACTCGGCCGGGTGATTGGCCTTGAGGTAGGCGGTCCAATAGGCGAGCACCCCGTAGCCCGCCGAGTGGGCCTTGTTGAAGGCGTAGTCGGCGAACGGCATGAGCGTGTCCCAGAGCACCTGCACCGCTTGCGGCGAGTAGCCGTTGGCGACCATGCCGGCCTGGAAGTCCTCGAACTGCTTGTCGAGCTCGGACTTCTTCTTCTTGCCCATCGCGCGCCGCAGCACGTCGGCTTGGCCGAGCGTGAAGCCCGCGACCTTCTGCGCGACGGCCATCACTTGCTCCTGATACACGATGAGGCCGAACGTCGTCCCGAGGATCTCCTGCAGCGGCTCCGCGAGCTCCGGGTGGATGGCCTCGGAACGCTGCAGCCCGTTCTTGCGCAGCGCGTAATTGGTGTGCGAGTTCATCCCCATCGGACCGGGCCGGTAGAGCGCGATCACGGCGGAGATGTCTTCGAAGTTGGTGGGTTTGAGCTGCTTGAGGAGCGCGCGCATGGGGCCGCCGTCGAGCTGGAAGACGCCGAGGGTGTCGCCGCGGGAGAGCAGCTCGTACGTCGCCGGATCGGCGTCGAGGTCGAGGCCCTCGATGTCGAGAGCGCGGCCGGTGTTGCGCTCGATCGCGTTCAGGGCGTCCTGGATGACCGTGAGGTTGCGCAGCCCGAGGAAGTCCATCTTGAGCAGCCCGAGGTCTTCCAGCGGCGGCTGGTCGAACTGCGTGATGATCGCCCCGTCGTCCTGGCGCTTCATGAGCGGCACGACGTCGATGAGCGGCTCGGCCGACATGATGACACCGGCCGCGTGCACGCCCCACTGGCGCTTGAGGTTCTCGATGCCGCGCGCGGTCTCGAAGACCTTCGCCGCCTCGGCATCCGTCTCCAGGAGCGCGCGGATGTCGCCGGCTTCCTTGTAGCGCTCCGAGCCCGGGGTGATGACGTCGGTGAGCGTCATCTCCTTGCCGAGCACGGGCGGCGGGAACGCCTTGGTGAGCTTCTCGCCGACGCTGAACGGCATCCCGAGCACGCGCGCGGAGTCCTTCATCGCCTGCTTGGCCTTGATCGTGCCGTAGGTGACGATCTGCGCGACCCGGTCGTCGCCGTACTTCTCGGTGACGTAGCGGATGACCTCGGGGCGGCGGCGGTCGTCGAAGTCGACGTCGACGTCGGGCATCGAGACGCGCTCGGGGTTGAGGAACCGCTCGAAGATCAGCCCGTAGCGCTGCGGGTCGAGTTCGGTGATGCCCATCGCGTAGGACACGAGCGATCCGGCGGCGGATCCGCGACCCGGCCCGACCCGGATGCCCTGCTGCTTCGCCCACGCGATGAAGTCGGCGACGACGAGGAAGTACCCCGGGAAGCCCATCTGCTTGATGACGCCGACCTCGTAGTCGGCCTGGCGGCGGTGCTCGTCGCTGACGCCGCCCGGGAACCGCACGCGCAGGCCGCGCTCGACCTCCTTCTCGAACCACGACGCTTCGGTCTCGCCCTCGGGCACCGGGAATCGCGGCATGAGGTCGCGCTTCTCGAATTCCACGGCGCAGCGCTCGGCGATGAGCAGGGTGTTGTCGCACGCCTCGGGGTAGTCGCGGAAGATCTGCCGCATCTCCGCGGCGGACTTCAGGTAGTAGTCGCTGCCGTCGAACTTGAACCGGTTGGGATCGTCCATGGTCGAGCCCGACTGGATGCACAGCAGGATCTCCTGCGCGTGCGCGTCGGCGGCGTGCGTGTAGTGCAGGTCGTTGGTCGCGACGAGCGGAAGGTTCAACTGCTTCGCGAGCCGGATGAGGTCGGACTGCACGCGGCGCTCGATCGACAGCCCGTGATCCATGATCTCGACGAAGTAGTTCTCAGCCCCGAAGATGTCGCGGAACTCCGCCGCCGCGGCGACCGCCTCGTCCCACTGCCCGAGCCGCAGTCGGGTCTGCACTTCGCCACCGGGACACCCGGTCGTGGCGATGAGGCCCTTGCCGTAGGTGCTCAGCAGGTCGCGGTCCATGCGCGGCTGGAAGTAGTAGCCCTCGATCGAGGCGAGCGACGACATCCGGAAGAGGTTGTGCATGCCCTGCGTGGTCTCGGACAGCAAGGTGATGTGGGTGTACGCGCCCGAGCCCGAGACGTCGTCCTGGCCGCCGTCGCCCCAGCGCACGCGCGTCTTGTCGGTGCGATGCGTGCCCGGCGTGAGGTAGGCCTCGGTGCCGATGATGGGCTTCACCCCGACGGCGTTCGCCTGCTTGTAGAAGTCGTAGGCGCCGAAGTTGTTGCCGTGGTCGGTGATCGCGATCGCCGGCATGCCCTGTTCGGCGACGGCCGACATGAGCTCGCCGACTCGTGCCGCGCCATCCAGCATCGAGTACTCGCTGTGGACGTGCAGGTGCACGAAGGAATCGGTCACGTATTTCTCCGGGGTCGACCCCCAGGATACGGGGCGGTCAATCGGCGCGCAGGACGTCGAGCGCGTGTTGGAGGTCGTCGGGGTAGGCCGACTCGAAGAGCACGTACTCGCCGGTCGCGGGATGCCGGAATCCGAGCCGGTGGGCGTGCAGCCACTGGCGGGTGAGGCCGACGCGCTCGGTCAGCGCCTTGTCGGCGCCGTAGAGCGTGTCACCGACGCACGGATGCCGCTGGGCCGCGAGGTGGACGCGGATCTGATGCGTGCGGCCCGTCTCGAGGGTGACCTCCAGCAGACTCGCAGCCCGCATCGCCTCGAGGGCGTCGTAATGCGTCACGGCGTGCTTGCCCTCGGCGCGGATCGCGAACTTCCAGTCGTTGCTCGAGTGCCGGCCGATCGGCGCATCGATCGTTCCCGACAACGGGTCGGGATGCCCCTGCACGACGGCGTGATAGAACTTGTCGACCTCGCGGTCGTGGAACAGCCGCTTGAGCTCGGTGTAGGCGCTCTCGGACTTCGCGACCACCATGAGCCCCGACGTGCCGACGTCGAGCCGGTGCACGATGCCCTGCCGCTCGGCCGAGCCCGAGGTCGAGATGCGGTAGCCCGCCGCCGCGAGCGCGCCGAGCACGGTCGGGCCGCTCCAGCCCGGGGCCGGGTGCGCGACGATGCCGACCGGCTTGTCGATCACGACGAGGTCGTCGTCGTCGTGCACAATCCGGAACCCGGGTACGAGTTGCGGCACGACTCGAGGGGCCTCCTTGGGCGCCCACTCGACCTCGAGCCAGCTGTCGGCGCGCAGCCGATCCGACTTGCCGAGGAGGATGCCGTCGAGTCGCGCTCCCCCGGCTTCGAGCACGTCCGCCGCGAAGCTGCGGGAGAAGCCGAGGAGCTTCGCGAGGCCGGCGTCGGCCCGCTCCCCCGCGAGTCCCTCCGGTACCGGGAGACTGCGTCGCTCCATCAGGACTTCGCCGCGCCGTCCGCGCCGTCGTCCTGCGGGTCGGGGTCACCAGCCGTCGCGGGCAGCACCGTCGCGTAGCGGTCGTCCTTCACGCGCACGCCGTCGAGGCCGACGTTGCGCAACGACAACAGCAGGAAGAGACCCATCGCCGACACGACGGCGATGTCGGCCACATTGAAGATCGCGGGGAAGCCCCACACCTGGATGAAGTCGACGACGTGTCCCACGCCGAAACCGGGCGGCCGGAAGAGCCGATCGGTGACGTTGCCGAAGGCGCCGCCGAGCACGAGTCCGAACATCGTCGCCCAGGCGAGCGAGCGGATGCGCGGGGCGAACCACACGATGAACACGATCACGCCGAGCGCGACGATCGACAGCACCCAGGTGAATCCCGTCGCGAGCGAGAACGCCGCTCCCGGATTCGTGACGTAGTGGAGCTGGAGCACCTCACCCAGGACCGGAACGACCTCGTTGAGTCGCAACGTGGTCGTGATCAGGTACTTCGTGGCCTGATCGAGACCGTAGGCGACGAGAGCGACGGCAGCGAGCAGCCCGATCGCGCGGGGGCTCACCCGCCGTCGACGCGGTTCGTCCTCCGACGCGATCGGCTCAGTTGCCCGAGCCAAAGCCCGGATACTCGGTGGGTTGCGGGTACGCGGCGTAGTCGGGCTGCTGCGGCTGGCCGTAGCCGCTCGGCGCGGCGGCCGGCGCGTACTGCGGGGCCGCCTGCGGTGCGGCCGCGACCGCGGCGGGAGCCGAGGACCCGGTCAGCGCGTTCGAGCTCTCGAGCTCGCGCAACTGGCCCTCGATGTAGCCGCGCAGCTTCGACCGGTAGTCGCGCTCGAACTGGCGCAGCTCCTCGACCTGACGCTCGAGCTCGTTCTTCTCCTGCTGGAGGGCGCCGAGCTGGTGACGCGCACCCTGCTCGGCCTCGGAGACGACGCGCGCAGCGGCGGCGTGACCTTCGGCGATGAGCGCGTCGCGCTTCTCCATGCCTTCGCGCACGTGCTCCTCGTGGAGACGCCGCGCGAGCTGGAGGAGGTTGTTGGTGTTGCCCGGGTCCATGGCGTTCGGGTCGAAGCCGGCCGGCGCGAACGCGGGCTGTTCGGGCACGGGGGCGGGCATCGGGGCCGCCTGCAGGGGAGCGCCCTGCTGCTGGGATGCGGCACGCTGCAGTTCGGCGAGACGCGACTCCCCGGCAACGAGGCGCTGACGCAGCTCCTCGTTCTCCTGGTTGAGGCGTCGCAACTCAACGACGACCTCGTCGAGGAAGTCGTCGACCTCATCCTGGTCGTAGCCCTCGCGGAACTTCGTCGGGTTGAACCGCTTGTTGACCACATCTTCAGGAGTCAAGGCCATGTCTTTCACCTCACGCATTGCTCGCGATCACCCGGCGACCGCACCGGTCGCGCGCCGATCGAGATATCGACTTCTCGCCCTCCGTCCCGAGGGTGAGACTTCAGCGTACATCGCGACGGCGCGAACGCCGAAGGACTCTCGGCGACTACTGGGCGAAGAAGCCCGCGTCGACGTCGTCGGCCACCTCTTCGCCTTCGCCGCTCACCGCGACGTGCTCGGGCGAGAGCAGGAAGACCTTGTTGGTGACGCGCTCGATCTTGCCGTAGAGGCCGGACGCGAGACCGCTCGCGAAGTCGATGAGCCGCCGCGCGTCGCCCTCGGGCATCTGCGAGAGGTTCATGATGACGGGCACGCCCTCGCGGAACGCCTCGGCGATGGTCTGGACGTCCTTGTACTGACGCGGGTTGACGGTGAGGATCTCGTTCATCCCCGGCGCCTGGTGCTTCGAGTTCGACGCGACCGGGCGGCGCAGCGGCGTCACCGGAGCGCGGCCCGCGCTCGGCGCGACGGGCGCGACCGGCGACGCGGGCACGTGGTCGTCGTACTCCTCATCGGCCAGGCCGAGGTACACCATCGTCTTGCGCAGCGGGTTCGCCATGTCATCCTCCCGAAGGACCGGTGCCGCGATCTGTGGGAACGGCATCCGTTTCGACATTAACCGGACGGATCGCGTTTGCCCGTGATTGCCGTGCCGATGCGGAGGTGTGTCGCGCCTTCGAGGATCGCCTCGCGGAAGTCGCCCGACATCCCGGCGGAGATCGCGACCGCCCCCGGATCGAGGCCCCGGATGCGCTCCGACACCCCGCGCAGACGCGCGAACGCGGCGCGGGGTTCGGCGCCGAGCGGCGCGACTCCCATCACGCCGAGCAGCCGGAGTCCGGGCGCGGCGAGGACCAGCTCGGCGAGCGACTCGGCCGCCGCGGGGTCGACTCCGCCCCTCCCGGGCTCGTCGCTCAGGCCGATCTCGAGGAAGACCCCCGTCTCGCGGCCGTCGTCGCCGGAGAGCGCCCGGACGAGCGACTCCCGGTCGACCGAGTGCACGGTCGCGGCGTAGGCCCGCACCGCCTTCGCCTTGTTGCTCTGCAACTGACCGACGAAGTGCCAGCGCACCCGGGCGTCGTCGACGTCCGCGGCCTTCGCGGCCGCCTCCTGGTGACGGTTCTCCCCCATGTCGCGCACGCCGAGTTCGACGAGCTCGCGCACGAGCGACGCCGGATGGAATTTCGTCACGACGATCCGAACGGGGGCCGCGGCCCCCGCGGCCCGCGCGGCCTCGGCGATGGCCGCGTCGACCCGCGCGAGTCGCTCGGCGAGCGGGGCGTCGGCTATTTCAGGAACTCCGGGATGTCGAGGTCGCCGTCGTCGTCGATGTCGCGATCGAGCGGCGCCCCGAGCGGAGCGTCGGGTTCGACGGCCCAGCCCTGCGTGTCCACGGCACCCGTCGCGGTCGCGCCGACGGCGACCGGCGCCTCGGCGGCGACGAACGAGTCGCGCCGCGCCGGGGCCGAACGGTGCACCGTCGGCTCGCCGCCGTCGAACCCCGCGGCGATGACGGTGACCCGCACCTCGTCGCCGAGGGTGTCGTCGATGACGGCTCCGAAGATGATGTTGGCCTCGGGGTGCACGGCCTCCTGCACGAGGCGCGCGGCGTCGTTGATCTCGAAGATGCCGAGGTTGGATCCGCCCTGGATCGAGAGAAGGACTCCGTGAGCGCCGTCGATCGAGGCCTCGAGGAGGGGGCTCGCGACCGCGAGTTCGGCGGCCTTGATGGCGCGGTCGGCGCCGCGGCTCGCCCCGATGCCCATGAGCGCCGACCCGGCGCCCTGCATGACGCTCTTGACGTCGGCGAAGTCGAGGTTGATGAGGCCCGGGGTCGTGATCAGGTCGGTGATGCCCTGCACGCCGGCGAGCAGCACCTGATCGGCGGTCGAGAACGCCTCGAGCATGCTGATGCCGCGGTCGCTGATCTCGAGCAGGCGGTCGTTGGGCACGACGATGAGGGTGTCGACCTCGTTCTTGAGCTGAGCGACGCCGGTCTCGGCCTGCGCGGAGCGGCGCTTGCCCTCGAACGCGAAGGGCTTGGTGACGACGCCGATCGTGAGCGCGCCGATCGACTTCGCGATGCGCGCGACGACGGGGGCTCCCCCGGTGCCGGTTCCCCCGCCCTCACCCGCCGTGACGAACACCATGTCGGCCCCGGCGAGGGCTTCCTCGATCTCCTCGGCGTGATCTTCCGCCGCCCGACGCCCGACCTCGGGGTCGGCGCCGGCGCCGAGGCCGCGGGTGAGTTCGCGTCCGACGTCGAGCTTGACGTCGGCGTCGCTCATGAGCAGCGCCTGCGCGTCGGTGTTGATGGCGATGAACTCGACGCCGCGGAGGCCGAGTTCGATCATCCGGTTGACGGCGTTGACCCCTCCGCCTCCGATTCCGACGACCTTGATCACCGCCAGGTAGTTCTGGTTCGACGTCACGTTCCGGCCTCCGAGGGGGAAAGTCTCAACCTCAGCTTGAAGTTGAGATTCTTTCTCAATACGATGATTCGCCCTTACGTTAAGCGCGCGAGCTGGCAGAGCCCCGGACATCCGCGCGCGTGTCGCAACCCCGTCTCACCCCGCGCGGAACACGGCGCTCCCGGGAGCCGACACGTCGTACTCGCCGGGACCCGAGGCCGCGAACCGCGCGAGCAGTGCGGCCAGGATCCGGGCCTTGCGGTCGGAGTCCGACGCACTGCCCCAGACGACGCGCTGGTCGCTGCCGGCGAGGACGAGGGTCACGTCGTCGCGCGTGCGCGCCGTGATCGAGTCCACCTGGGCGAGCACCTCGGGCGGGAGGGCGACGAGCACCGCCGCCATCGCCGCGAAACCGCGTCCCGCGACGCCGTCAGCGTCGAGCTGCAGGAGCGGCAGCACGTCGGGTCGCGTCGGCGAGGACTCGAGGACGACCCCCGCGGCGTCGACGACCTCGAACCCCGTCGGGGTCGCGACGAGCCCGATCGGCGTGCGCTCGACGATGTGGATGATGAGGGTCCCCGGCGGCGCCAGCTCGGTCGAGAAGCTGCGGATGCTCGCGAACTGCCCGAGCTCGCCGCGGATCCTCTCGTCGTCCAGCAGCGCGAGGGGGGTGCCGAGCTGGCCCGAGACGGCGTCGGCGACCGCCGCCGGATCGACGCGCGTCGCGCCCTCGACCCGCACCTCGCGGAGCGCGAGGATCGGCGAGAAAACCGCGACCGCGATGAGCACCCCCACGATCGCGACCACCGTCGTGACGACGAGCCAGCCGATCCGGCGTCGACGCGCCCGCCGGGTGAATCGGCGCACCTCCGCGTTCTCGTAGCGCCGGCGAAGCCGATCGGCCCGGCGGACGGCGCGGTCGCTCCGCGCCGTCCGTCGCGGCGCCGAGTCGCGCACCGGACGTTCTCTGCCGACGCGGGTCCGGGGCACCGGAGCGGGGGCTGCCCGGTCGTCGGCGCCGGCGGCGACCGGCGCCTTCGCAACGGGCCGTCCACCGCCGACACCGGACGATCGTTCAGGGCGCTTCATGCTGCCATGCTTTCCCGAATCGGATGGCCTTCCGGGACAACGCGCCGGAAGGCCACCCGACGGTTAGCCCGCAAGATGCGCGCACACGGCGTCACCGATTCCGGAGAGCAACGCGTCTCGCGCTCGCGCCGGGGCATCCTGCAGCATCACGACGATGAGCAGCGCTCCCAGCATTGCGAGAGGCGAAACCCGCACCCGGGATTTCCGGTCCTTCTTCATGTCTTCTTCCTTCGCTCGATCTCGCCACGCAAGTCGGTGGCGGCTCGAAACTACGAGCGGAGGCGTGGGCGCCGGCGCTCAGAAGACGGGGGTGCCAATTTCTGCCAGAATCTTGGCACCCGACGTCGAGGATCAGGACCCGATGCTCACCACCGACTCAGCTGCGTCGCTCGTCAAGTATTTTCGTGCCCAGTTCGGTCTGCCGTGGCTGACCACCCCGGAACTCGGACTTCTCGGCCACGCTGCCTCGTTGTTCGTCACCGCCGACGGCCGGTGGCGCCCCGAAGGACTCACCATTACGCGCCGGCGGCTGCTCGCCTCACTCCATGCCTGGACGACGACGGACGGACGCGACGCGGTCCCGAGCGGCGGCGTGAGCGGTCGGGACGTGGCATCCGCGCTCGCCCGATACTGGGGAGCGAGTCACTTCCCCTCCTCGGCCGATCGCGCCGCAGCCGACATCGGCCGAACGGGCCAGTTCCTCCTCGACTGGGAAAAGCGATTCATGGAGTCAGATGCGGTTCGCACCGCTCTCGTCGCCGGCCTTGAACGTCCGCCGGACCAGTTGCCCGACGGCGCGCGACCCGTCTGGTGGGGGTCTCCCGCCGCGTGGCCGGGAAACGAGCACGAAGAGCGTGCGAGCCTTGCTCGCGGCATCGCGATGCGGGCCTTCGGGGATGTCCCCCCGACGCGCGACGAGCGTCTGCAGGTCATCCGCGAAGTGGTCGCGAGCAGGATCATGGATCTTTACCTGGCTCATCCGGACGACTCCCTTCTACGCCGGACCTTCAATGGCATGGTGATGCGGCCGTGGTTTTGGGACGACCCCGGCGTGATCCGATTCGATCTCGAGCGGACCCCCGCCGACCCGATGTCCCCGCGCACCGCGAGCGCACTCGCCGCGATGACCCAGATGTTCGCCCACGACTGCGCTCTCCCGCTTGAGGATGCCGAAGCGGAGAAGAAGGTCGTGCGAAGACTGGCCGCGACGACGGCGATGCGCCAGGTGCTACTCGCCACCCCCGCTCATGAGGGTCGACGCACGCTCAGAACCGCGGCTCCCAGGAGCGAACTCGAGTTCGTGCTGCGGCGCGATGCCCCGTTCGAGGATCCGGGCACGCCTCCGAGCGCGTCCGAACTCCGTGAGTCCACCACGATCGTCGACGACCTCGAGCATTGGGCAGGTCTCATCCATCGGCCCCGGCTTCCATACGAAGCCGCTGAGCTCTGCAGGCGCTACGTCGAACACCGTCGTCGGGTTGAAGTGCTCCATCCTTTCGACGCGCTACGGCTCGAAGTGTCCGATCACTCCGTCCACCTCGACCTGCTCAGGCTGAAACTAGACGACCTGACCAGCGAGCTCGGAACGATCATCCGCTCAACGTCGGCCACCGTCCGCGGACTCGCGTATCGCCCGCTCTCGTCCCGCATCGAAGCGCTTCTCGATGCCCGGAAGGGCGGTTTCCCCCGCGCCGTCGGGCGCATCGAGAACGCGTTGTCCCGCCTCGAGGCCAATGCCATGGACCCGTCGATCGACCCGCGCGCACTCGTCGAAAGCCGCCAGCAGCTAAACCTCTCGGCGGCCGGCATCGCGGTGCGCATCCTCGAGGCGACGATCTCGCTCACACGATCCCCGGAACCCAATCCGCAGGCACGACGATGGGCCGCTCGGGCGCTTTCGCATGTGGACGCGTCGATCGACCATCTCGGCGAACTCGCATCGCCGGGCTACTGGGGCTCGAGCGAAGACGGCGCCGCAGCCTACCTCTCGACACCGGCGTGGAAGATCCTCCCGTCGATCCTTCGATTCAGGATCCGGGTGGCTGTGCTGGCGGCGGACCACGCCGGCTTGCTCTCCCGCGTCTCATTCGGGGTCGGCGACGTCGAGCAGGTCGAGTCTGAATACGTGTCGCTGGTCTCCCACACCGACCTGACCGAGCCCGACGCGCTCTCCGTGATCCGCAATGCCTTGGTCCTGGCCTTCATCGGTGAAGGGTCCCTCCCTGCGGCGCCCGGCCTGTCGATCGCCCGCGCCGGCTTCCTCGATGTCGCCAACGCCGCCGACGTCGTCGCGTGGGAAGGCGAGCGGGTCACATTGGACCTCGATGCCATCGACTCGCTATTCCGGAACGTGAATCAGGACGCGGGAATCATGGACAAGATGGTGCCCGACGGGCCCCTCGCGAGTTCGATGCGGCGACAGCCGGAACTGTTCGACCGCTGGCTCCTCATGCGGGCCCGACGACGTGCGGCCGGTTCGGCGGAGTGACCCGGGACGCAGCCGACGAAGGTCGTCTGGCGCACTGCTCCGTGATGCTTTGTGGGGCACCGACGTGTCGGTCACCGATGGAGGCGAACACCGTCTCCCCTGAGCGACGGTCGATCCGCGAGGATCGTCCCGAGATCTGTGGCGTCGCCGGAACAGTCCGGTCGCCGGACTAGACCCGGGCCGAGGCCGGCTCGACGCTGTCCTCGAGCGCCTGGAGCAGCTGGGGCACGATCTTGTACACCGTGCCGCAGGAGAGGGTCATGACGATGTCGCCAGACCGAGCGATGGAAGCCATGAAGTCGGCGGCCTCCTGCCAGTCCTCGATGAGGAACACCTTGCCCTTGTCGACAAAGTGGTCGACGACGAGCTGTCCGCTGACCCCCGGGATCGGGTCCTCGCGGGCACCGTCGACAGCGATGACGATCGTGATGTCGGCCCAGCGTTCGTAGGCCCGGGCAAACTGGTCCGAGAAAATCTGTGTGCGTGAGTACAGGTGAGGCTGATGGATCGCGATGACTCGACCGCCGCCTACGACGGTCCGCGCGCCCGCGACGGCGGCGGCGGCTTCGGCGGGTTCGTGCGCGTAGTCGTCATAGACGGCCACACCGCGCACGGTTCCCTTGTGCTCGAAGCGTCGCTTCGTGCCGCCGAACTGCTCGAGTGCCGCGAGCGCCAGCTCGAAGGAGTACCCGAGACCGACGAGGGTCGCGACCGCCCCGGCAGCATTGATGGCACTGTGCCGGCCGACCACGTTGACCCGGCCGCGACGAGTCTCACCCTTCCAGGTGAGGTCGAACGTCACGTGGTCGGTCGCGACGATGTCGCTGACCCGGAGGTCGACATCAGGCCCCTCCCCGAAGCGGATCACCGGCTTGGGCTCCGGGAGCCGTGCGAGGACCTCGTCGACTTGCTCGCCCTCCCCGGCCACGACGAACTCCGACGCGCCTCGTGCAAACTCGGCGAACGCGTCGAGGTAACCCTCGGTCGAGCCGAAGTGGTCGAGGTGCACGGGGTCGACATTGGTGATCACGGCGACCGAGGTGTCGTAGAACAAGAAGGAGCCGTCGGACTCGTCCGCCTCTAGCACGAACAATCCGTCCGACCCAGTCGCGGCACTCGACTTGAGCGACTGGATGACCCCGCCATTGACGAAGCTCGGATCGGCGCCGAGTTCTCGCAGGATCGTGACGATCATCCCCGTCGTCGTGGTTTTGCCATGGGCGCCGGCAACCGTGACCACACGCCGCCCGCGCGACAGCCAGTCGAGAGCCTGGGAGCGATGCAGGAGCGTCAGCCCACGCTGCTGGGCGAGGACGTACTCGGGGTTCTCGGGCCAGATCGCACTCGTGAAGACGACAGTGTCCGCGTCCCCGAGATTCTCAGCCGCGTGCCCGACTGACACGCGGGCGCCGCGGTCTCGAAGCGGGGGGAGGTATGGGCTCTCCTCGCGGTCGGAACCGCTGACGTCCAGCCCCGCGTCGAGCATCATGTGAGCGATGCCGCTCATGCCCGACCCGCCGATGCCGATGAAGTGCACCTTGCCGAGTTGGTCGGGAACGATGAGCGCGGGGTCTGGCTTGAGGGGCATGAGGACAAATCCTACCGAGGCGTGGTGGCGCGCGCCTCGGTGACGAGGTCGACCATCCGGTCCGCGCCGTCGCGCACGCCGATCGACGCCATCCGCGCGGCCATGTCGGCGACGCGGGCGCGGTCGCCCAGCAGTTCGGGCAGCTCGCGCGCGACGTACGCGGCGTCGAACGCGGCATCGGCGATGAGCAGCGCCCCGCCCGCGTCGACCGCGCCGCGCGCGTTGAGCGCCTGCTCGCCGTTGCCGACCGCGTAGGGCACGAAGACCGCGGGGACGCCGACGGCGGCGAGTTCGCACACCGTCGCCGCTCCCGCGCGCGAGACCGCGAGGTCGGCGGCGGCGAGGGCGAGGTCCATGCGGTCGCAGTACTCGAGGATGCGGTACCCCGGCAGGCCGGGGTCGGCGACGGGCGACCTGCTGCCGGTCACGTGCAGCACCTGCCACCCCGATCCGAGGAGCGCTGCGATCGACGCCGCGACGCTCTCGTTGAGTCGCCGCGCGCCCGCTC